>ENA-OYXW01000358-OYXW01000358.1-human-gut-metagenome-genome-assembly--contig:-NODE-358-length-15466-cov-5.862760_pt1 | contig 15466 bp, 13 predicted proteins | sample MGYA00243977_ERZ653436 | MGnify/ENA primary metagenome ERZ653436 (study PRJEB26926, sample SAMN06165001) | human gut metagenome | biome: ENVO:00009003; feature: ENVO:2100002; material: ENVO:00002003...
GCTCGGAGATGTGTATAAGAGACAGGTCATGAAGTGATTGTGGACAACAATACCTGCACAAAAGGCAGTCATTATCTGGAAGTGGAAGATAAAAAATACCGCTGGCAGGATACCGACAAACCAGGTTTTGCCCAGAAATACCAGCAGTATCCCGACAATTATAATCCGTTTACAGACGGTACCGCCCGCTTTATTTCTACTCAGGGACAGCCTGAAAAAGCCTTTGTCGAGTGGATTCCTGATATTCCGGAAAAAGGGAGATACGCAGTGTACGTAAGTTATCAGACTCTGCCGGAGAGTGTGTCGGATGCCAAGTACCTGGTGTTTCATAATGGTGGGGTGACGGAGTTCAAGGTCAACCAGCAGATGGGAGGGAGTACCTGGGTGTACTTAGGTACCTTTGAGTTCGACAAAGGCCGGAACGACTATGGCATGGTGGTGCTGAGTAACGAAAGTTCCCAGAAAGGAGTGGTTTGTGCTGATGCCGTCCGTTTTGGTGGCGGTATGGGAAACATTGTGCGGGGCGGACAAGTGAGCGGAGTACCCCGTTACCTGGAAGGAGCGCGCTACTGGGCGCAGTGGGCCGGAATGCCTTATCCGGTATACAGCAAGAGTGAAGGAAAGAATGATTATACGGACGACATCAATGCCCGCTCGCTGACGGTGAATTACCTGAGTGGCGGTTCAGTGTACAATCCGACGGAAAAAGGATTGAAGGTACCGTTTGAAATGACACTGGGACTGCATAGTGATGCCGGATTCAAGACCGATGATGAACTGGTGGGTTCGCTGGGCATTTATACCACAGATTTCAATGACGGAAAGCTGAACAGTGGCGTATCCCGTTATGCTTCGCGCGACCTGACCGACATGGTACTGACCGGATTGCAGCGTGACATCTCTTCCCGTTTTGGTGTGCAGTGGGCCCGACGAAGTATGTGGAACCGGAACTACAGTGAAACCCGTCTGCCGGCTGTGCCTTCCATGATTCTGGAACTGCTCTCACACCAGAATTTTGCTGATATGAAGTGGGGACATAATCCGGATTTCAAGTTTACGGTGGGACGCTCCGTGTATAAGTCTGTGCTGAAGTATCTTTCTACCATGCACGGTACGGACTATGTGGTGCAGCCGCTTCCGGTGAATCACTTTGCCATCCGTGAAGGAAAGAAGAAAAATACCTTTACGCTGAACTGGAATCCGGTGGAAGATGTGATGGAACCCACTGCCAAGCCGCAGGGATACATTGTCTATACTCGTATCGGTTACGGCGGATTCGATAACGGGGTATATGTGCGCAAGCCGGAATATACGGTGAAAGTGGAGCCGGGACTGGTCTACAGCTTCAAGGTGACGGCTGTGAACCGGGGAGGAGAGAGTTTTCCTTCCGAGATTCTGTCTGCCTATAAGGCCAAGAGAAGCAAAGGTACCCTGCTTATCGTCAACGGATTCGATGCTACATCGGGGCCGGCAGAAGTCAACTCTGCTCTGTTGCAAGGGTTCGACCTGAAGGCTGATCCGGGAATTCCTGACGGACAGACACCTGCTTATTGCGGATACCAGCAGGGATTCAACCGCGACAAAGCCGGATTGGAAACGGGCGACGGACTGGGAGTAAGTGATGATGTCTTAGAAGGAAGACTGATTGCAGGCAATACCCGTGACTATGTATTCGTGCATGGCAAGGCCATTCAGCGTGCCGGACGCTATTCGTTCGTGTCATGCAGCGATGAAACCCTGGAAAGTGGAAGTACCGATTTGACTCACTATGACATGGTCGATTTGATTTGTGGTGCCGATGCCAAGACCTTTTCCGCTTCCATGCGAGAAGCACTGGCCAGTTATTGCCGTCAGGGAGGCTGTTTGCTAGTCAGCGGTTCGAAGTGGGGAACGAATTTGCAGAAAGACGATTTCGGTAAGAACGTGTTGAAATGCACGTACGGAGGTCGTTTCAGCAACCTTTCATCTGCTCCTGTGAAGGGAGCCGGTACAAGCTTCCGTATTCAGGGTGGAGCTAATGAAAGCATTTACGCCGTTCCGTCCATGGAGTGTGTGATGCCGGTGGAAGGAGCTTACTCTGCGTTTGCCTATACCAATGGAAATTACGGTAGCGGTACGGTTTATCGTGGAGAAGATTATCGTACTTTTGTGCTGGGATTCCCTTTGGAATGTGTGGAGAATACAGACGTTCGCACTTACCTCATGCAGACTATTGTACAAACCCTGTTGCCCAAAAAACGGCGGTAGGGCAAGTCATAAAAAAGGAATGTAATATTAATAATAAAATAAGAGTGACAATATGGAAAATGATTTTTTGAAAGTAATTGAAACACGCCGTAGCTGCCGCAAGTATAAACCGGAGCAGATTACGGATGAAGAGTTGAAAGCCATACTCGAAGCCGGTACTTATGCGCCGACCTCACGCGGTATGCAGTCGCCCTACATTGTGGCAGTGCAGAAGAAGGAAGTGCTTGCCCGGTTGGCAAAAATGAATGCCGAGATTATGGGAGTGACTTCGAATCCTTATTACGATGCACCTACCTACGTGCTGGTGTTTGCGCCCTCGCTGGCCAACAATCCGGTGCAGGACGGAAGTTGCGTACTGGAAAATATGATGCTGGCCGCTCATGCGCTGGGACTGGGCAGCTGCTGGATTCACCGCGAACGGGAAATGTTTGCTACGGAAGAAGGCAAGCAGCTGATGGAAGAGTGGGGGCTTCCGGAAGGATTGATGGGAATCGGTGCCCTTTCTTTGGGTTATCCTGGCGGGGAGACAGCTCCGGCAAAACCCCGCAAACCGGAATATTTCCGGGTAATAAAATAATGGTAATTCCACTGTTTCTAATGTGGATAACACGGCATTGATACAAGAGATTAAGGCTCTTGTTGAGAATGCTACTGGGGCTAATTGTAAGTACACAGAACGCAAGATTCAGGAACTTACAAAGACTTTGAGTGAAAACCTCGGTGTTGTCAATGATAATGTAAAGGGTGTTTCCGGTAAGAATAAGCCCGATTTTGTAGCCATACAAAACGAGTTTGAGAACCTTAAAAAGTTGACGACATCACTTATACCGATGATTGAGGAATCCAAAGTTCTTCATAGAGAAAATGACTATAATTTCAATTTGAACTTCAATTCCAAACTTGATTGGTTTATGCTTACACTCAATACTATTGTCATCGCATTCTTTGCTTCTGCATATTACTTTGAGTCGCAGCGAAACAAAGATGAAGAGGGTGATTCTCTCAAATACCGCTACATCAAGATGAAAGGCGATGCCTCGGCAGAGCAGATAGCCACATTGGAGGACATCTTTGAACTCAACCGCAACAACGAAGCAATTGAGCAGATGCGTGAAGATGTGGAGACCTACGAAGAGGCTGTTCGCAAACAAGCCGCCCTTGCCGAGCAAGCAAGGCTCAAAGAGCAAGCTGCAAAGGAACAGGAGAGCAAAGCCAAGTCCATTAAGAACAAGCAGGATAATAGTAAAGTTAATCATAATAAATCAAAACCCTGATTGTGACATGGCAACAGTAAAGATTAAGTTCCGACCATCAACGGTTGATGGCGGACAAGGCTCAATTTTCTATCAAGTAATCCATAATCGTGTAACCCGTCAGCAAAAGACGGGCTACCGTCTCTACGGCTATGAGTGGAACAGCCACTTGTCGGAGGTGGTATTACCCAAATTCAATGAGAATAGGAAACTGTATCTATCGGAGATTGGCGACAAAATCCGAATGGATGTCAAACATTTCCAAAAGGTCATAGCAGATTTTGAACATAGCGGATGCATTTATACTGCCGATGATGTGATAGCGGAATTTGCATCGGACAGCCCCGAAAATTTTCTCTTTCCATTTATGGATGGCGTTATTGCCAATTTGAAGACATTGGGTAAAGTCCGCACATCGGAAACATATGCTGCGACCCTTTGCAGTTTCAGACGTTTCCGAGAGGACAAGGATGTGCCATTGGATGATATGGATTCCGATATGATGATGGTATACGAAGCCTATTTGAAGCATAACGGAGTGAGCCCAAATTCCTCCTCATTCTATATGCGTAATCTTCGGGCTGTATATAACCGTGCTGTGGAGAAGGAATTGACTACCCAACGCTTTCCGTTCAGGCACGTCTATACAGGAGTGGATAAGACCGTCAAACGAGCCGTACCTCTTAAGGTCATCAAGCGAATCAAGGAGATGGATTTCTCTATGAATCCGACCTTTGATTTTGCCCGTGGTATGTTCCTCATAAGTTTCTATACTCGTGGTATGTCATTCGTGGATATGGCATACCTACGAAAAAAGGATTTGCAGAATGGTGTGCTATCCTACCGCAGACGCAAGACGGGGCAACAACTCTTAATCAAATGGGAGAAATGTATGCAGGAGATTGTGGATAAGTACGATACTCCTCAATCCAACTACCTATTGCCCATCATCAAGCCATTCAGCAAGATAGAAGAACGCAGGCAATATATATGCAGCCCACAACATCAACCGATGCCTGAAAATCATCGGTAAGGAGTTGGGACTATCAGTTTCGCTCATCTTGTATGTAGCCCGTCACGCTTGGGCGAGCATTGCCAAGAGCAAGAATGTACCGCTGTCGGTTATCAGTGAAGCTCTGGGGCACGATTCAGAGGCTACCACTCGTATCTATCTTGCATCATTGGACACTGTAGCCATCGACGAGGCAAACAGCATGATACTGAAATCTCTATGAGTGAAGGATTGTTGAGCAAAACAAAATGAAAATCAACCTGCTTTTTAAATTCCTTTTTTGGTTTTGATTATATAATTCTTCGTAAATTTGCAACGACAATCATTTCTCTTTGGAAGAGAAATGATTACCGATGTAAAATTACACATTTTTTAGCAAACAATACCAAATTATACTAAAAAATTTATGTCCGATTTTATTTTTTTTAATGGTGATGTGGATTGTTAAGCAAACTATATTGGGTCTATTCAAATAACCAGCTCGTAATCAATGAGGATATGTCGCATAAATCACTCTTCCAAAGAGAAGTAATCTGTTGTTTTGATTTATGTGCATTAAGAAATCTTGTATAACACTTATTCTCTTGCTGTTTGGTGTAGGTGTTGCGCATTCGCAAGAGAGACACACGAAAATCTGTGTTGATTTCCGTGTGAACAGTACGGTCATAGATTCCGCATACTCGGACAATGCCGTCCGTATGCAGGAGATAATAGATTTCCTACGAACAATCCGTCAGGACAGTACAATCAACATCATTGAAGTATCCTTCTGTGGAGCAGCCTCTCCCGAAGGCAGTTATCAACTCAACCGCAAGTTGGCACGTGGTCGTCTCGAAGCACTTGAGAAACTCGTCCGCAAAGAGGTGGATATTCCCGACAGCCTCATTACCCGTAATGGCAGCTATATACCTTGGGACTATCTCAAATCTCAGATTGAGGATTCTGGACTTGTCCGCAAGGATGAAGTAATTGCCATCTTGGAGGAAGAAGCCCGATTGGTGGATTATCATCATCCGAATACGCATATCGACAACCGCATCGTCAAATTGAGAGCATTGGACGGTGGCAAGGTATGGCAGCAGATGCACAAACTCTTCTTTGAACGGATGCGAAATGCCTGCGCTGTATTCGTAACCTACAAAAAAGAGTTACCACCCGTGCAAGAGCTTGTAATCGTGCCTGATACCGTTGTAGTTGAACCTCCCGTTGAAGTTGTAGAGATTGTTCCCGATACAACTGCAATTATAGAAACGCTTATCCCTGAGGTAGAGGGATGGAGCCGCAAACTACATTTGAAAACAAATGCCATAGGTTTAGGGATGGCTATTGCCAATGTAGCCGCAGAAATAGACTTGGCGAAGCATTGGTCATTTACTCTTCCTGTCTATTATTCGGCTTGGGACTATTTCAAATCGCCTATCAAGTTCCGCACCTTTGCCGTTCAGCCTGAGTTTCGCTATTGGCTGTCGGAAGAGAATGACGGATTCTTCGGTGGAGCACACTTCGGATTGGCATACTACAATTTTGCATTTGATGGCGATTACCGCTACCAAGACCATAACAGGGAAACGCCTTCCATCGGTGGTGGTGTGAGCATCGGTTATCGTATGCCCATCAGTAAGAACAACCGTTGGAGAGTGGAGTTCTCTCTCGGAGCAGGTGTATATTCCCGTCACTACGACAAGTTCTACAATACTCCACGTACGAAAGACGGTCTGATGATAGAGAGCATCAAGAAGACCTATTGGGGCATTGACCAAGCAGCGGTATCATTCTCCTATTCGTTTGACTTAAAAAAGAAAGGAGGCAAGCGATGAGAAAGATTCTATACCTTATTATATGCCTGCCGATTCTGCTTCTTTCGGCTTGTGATGTTCACGAGTGGCCAGAAGCGCCAGAATTTGTAAAACTACATCTTCGTTTGAACTATGAAACGGATATGACCGAATGGGAACACCTATACGATGGCACTTCTGTCATTGAGCAGGGATTGGGCGAAACCTATGACAATCACCGTGATTATGGCAAGATACGCTACATCGTCCGTGCCTATCCTATATCGGAGAAGCAACGCACGATGCAGGACTATACACAGGAGTTCGTTTTTACAAAGGATATAGCTGAGGGTTACGACCACGAAGTGACACTTGATGTTCTCCCCGGCAACTACAATTTTATGGTATGGTCGGATTTGGTGCAGACAAGTGGCGACAGCCATTGCTACAATGCCGATAACTTCGCTGAAATCACCCTGCAAGGCGACCATAAGGGAAACAATGACTACCGTGATGCTTTCAGAGGTACGAACAACATAACTCTTGTAGCGGACATGATGGAACGCTTGCCCGATACGCTTGATGTGGAGATGCAACGTCCTCTTGCCAAGTTTGAGTTCGTCACCAACGATGTGGTGGAGTTCATAGACAAGGAATCTATCCGTATTGCATCAAAAGCCAACGGAAACAAGGCTGCATCAACCGATGATACCCCGACAAGAACCGTAAACATCGAAGATTACAAGGTGGTGTTCTACTATGTGGGATTTATGCCCCACGCTTATAGTATGCATACCGACAAGCCTGTGGATTCCTCTACGGGAGTGATGTTTGAATCTACTTTGAAGAAGCTCTCCGAATCGGAGGCCTCAATGGGCTTTGACTATGTATTTGTGAACGGCAAGAAGTCGGCTGTAACGGTGCAGATAGGTATCTACGACAATGAGGGTACACAGCTTTCATTGACCGAGCCGATAGAAGTTCCATTAAAGCGTAGCCACCATACCATACTTACGGGTATGTTCCTGATGTCTGATGCATCGGGAGGTGTAACCATCAATCCCGACTTCGACGGAGACCATAACCTTATTTTCCCCTAACAGATAGACATAATGAAGAATCTACTACATAACATACAGATATTGGCGATGCTTGCCTTGACTATGGTAGGCATACAATCCTGTTCGGATGATTTGCACGATGTGGGCGATGTTCAGGTGAATTTCACCGCTACACTCCCAACTGATACCCGTACCCGTGCATTCGGTAAGGCAGAACAAGTGAATACTCTCGTCGTGGGGATATTCAAAAAGAGGGTTGCCGATGTACACACCAACAACGGTGGCAGTTGGAACTATTACGAAATAGGCCGCCAATCATTCTCGATAAATGCCACTTCGGTAGATGTGCAGCTCACATTGGCGCAGGAACAGACATACCGTTTTGTCTTTTGGGCGTATGATGACAATCAGAAAATCTACAACATAGATGATCTGACCACCATCGTAATGAATCCTCGGCCCACTCCGATTACATTCTCTGAGGCAGAGGCAATGGACGCATTCTTTGCCACAACGGAGGATATTACCATTACAGGAGATTGCAGTTATTCCGTTGAACTTGTCCGTCCATTGGCTCAAATCAATGTGGGAACAACGGGAACACCGATGCAAGCTACATTCAAGGCAAAAGCAGTTCCCGATACTTTCTATCCGTTCACCAATACCGTAAGCGGAACAGCCGATTACACTTGGAATTTCAGCGAAACCACAGCCGAGACATTCTCGGCTGACGGTACAGAATATAACTACCTCGCTATGGGCTATGTGTTTGCTCCGACAACAGCCACGAAAATTTCTGCCGAACTTACTCTGAAAGATGGTAATACAAGCAATACTGTGAAATTCCCGCTGGTGGAGATTGAGGCAAACAAAAGAAGCAACATAGCAGGGAGCTTTACGCTGCTACAAGAGAATTGACATAGAAGTATAACCTGATAACGAGTTAAAGCCATCAGAAAAAGAATCGAGTAAAATCAGCAAAGGTAAGTGACCGTTCATGAGACCTTTTACCCTGCATCAGCAGGAAACGACAGATTGATGACAAGCTCCTGTTCTGCCATGTTCGGAACGATACACACAAACGGTTGCGGCATTCAACGGGAATGTGGCAAAAGTTACAGAAACAGAATAGTAAAAACAAGTAAACATTATTAATTTTAAACATTAAGAAATGAACAAGAAATTATTCTTAGGTATGTTCGCAGCAGCCGGTATGCTGCTGGCAACATCGTGTTCGAATGACGAACTGGATGCAGTTCAGACTGGCAATGAGGCAACTGTAAGTTTCACTCTCGGAGTGGAAGGCGGAGTACAGACACGTGCCATTAGCGACGGACTGACTGCCAACAGATTGGTGTATGCCGTATTCGACGAGGAGGGCAACCGTATCACCACCATTGCCAAAGTTGACAAAGATGCCAATTTCCCTACTACAGAAAACATCACCTTGGTAAAAGGTCAGACTTACAAGGTGGCTTTCTGGGCACAGAATAGTGCAACCAGTGCTTATGTGCTTGACGATGACATGAATCTGACTATTGATTACACCAATAGCGCAAACAATGATGAAAAACGCGACGCATTCTTCAAGACAGAGACATTCACTGTTACAGGCAACGCTCAGATTGATGTTGTATTGAAGCGTCCTTTCGCTCAAATCAATCTTGGTGTAACAGATACGGATTGGGATGCCGCTGTTGCTTCTGGAATTGAGATTGCAACATCAAAAGTTGTTATCAAGAATGCCTTTACAAATATGGACCTTATCGACGGTAGCGTAAGCGGTGAAACCGAAGTTGTTTATGATTTTGGTGCTACTCCGAAATCAAGCAATGAAGTTTTGAAAGTTGATTTGGATAAAGATGGTACAGCTGAAGAATATCACTATCTTTCTATGAGTTATATCCTTGTAGATGCACAGAAGTCAACTTTGCAGGATTTGGACTTTACATTCCATCCGACAAGCGGCAATGACATTGTTTTCGATGAAGGTCTTAACAACGTTCCTGTTCAGCGTAACTGGAGAACCAACATCATCGGTCAGATTCTCACCGGCAATATCGGCTTCAAAATTTCTATTGATCCGATTTATGACGGAGAATATAACAACGGCACCGCCGTTCCTGTTGAATTAAATGGTGTTTATTACAGCAAGATTGAGGACGCTCTCGCTAATGCTGTTGATGGAGATGTCATCAATCTTGGCGTATCTAATTACACACTTCCTAGTAATATTAAACTGAAAGATGGTGCAACTGGAACCATTACTTTTGTAGGAGAAGGTGAAAAGACTGTTATTAATGGTTCTGCTAATGCAAGTGGCATAAATGTCATAATGAAAGATTTGACATGGACATCGCCAAGCACAGGTTATGATACCGCCTTTACACATGCAACATCGGTTAGCTTTGAAAACTGTAATATTACCGGTCAGTACTATGCTCAGAGCGGTGCTCCTCATACATTCAGAAGCTGTACGATTGATCCTCAAACAGGTTATCTCTATACCTATGCATCAAATTGTACATTTGAAAATTGTACATTCAAAAGTTCTAAAGGTAAGGCATTACAAGTATATAATGACGGTAATGAAGGTACATTTACAGTAAACATTAACAACTGTACATTTACTGCTGACCAAACTGCCAACACATCGGCTGGTAAGCCTGTTACAGCTATTGATATTAACAGTATCGGATCAACATTCATTGTTAATATTAATAACACTACAGCAACAGGATACGGTGTCGGTGAGTACAGTGGAAGCACTTTGTGGAATATCAAGGGCGGGCAAGAGAAAGTTACAGTGAACATTGATGGCAAAAAAGCTAACGATGCAGTTGAGATGAACGGAGCTAAATATGGTACTATTGCAGCAGCTCTTGCTAATGTGACTTCAGGACAAGCTGTTAAAATCGCACTTGCAGAAGGTACTTATGTACTTCCAAGCGCTGCAGAAGGTAAGAATTTGACATTTGCCGGTACCGGTAATGCTGCCAATACAATTATTGAATGTAAAAACGATGGCTACGATAAATTGAATGGTTCAACGGTTACATTTGAGAATCTTACTATTGAGACAGATAACGAGACCTATAGAGGATTTATACACGTTTCGGGAGCAACATATAAGAATTGTATCATTAAAAATCAATTGACTCTCTATTCTAACGGTAATCCCCTCCAGTTCGATAACTGCACGTTCCATGTTTCTGGTAATCACTACAATGTTTGGACATGGGGTACAAGTGCAACTTTCAAGGATTGTACATTCAATTGTGATGGTAAAGCCATGTTGGTTTACGGCAGTGGTACATCAGAAGTAACTTTCACCAATTGTATTTTCAATGATTTTGGTGGACAGAACGGAAAAGCTGCTATCGAAACAGGTAATGACTACGATGCTACATACACTATCAATATCAATAATTGCAAAGTTAACGGCTTTGATGTAAATTCCGTTTCCGGTAGCAATGTATGGGGCAACAAAAACTCTATGGCAGCTGACAAACTCAATGTCATTATTGACAATGTTGACGTTTACTAGCCCAACCTTTTAGCTCTGCCAACCTATCGTAACGGTTGCAGATAATTTTAAGCAGTGTTGCTAAAAGCAGCACTGCTTCTATTATTACATTGAGACTTCATATACTCTAACTTTGGGGTAACCATTCTATTTTCCGCCTTGACACGCATGTTCTCTAAACCTACCTTTGCGCCGTAACCCTTAAACAACAATGATTATGGCAAAAGAAAAAGTAAACTACCAGGAGGTATATGACCTCTATCAGTTATGCGGTGAGACCAAGGATCTTCGTGAGTTCTGTGCGGATTATGGAGTAAATTACGACAAGTTCATGAACTGGCAGCGTCATCAGCTATGGAGCGAAAAGTTAGGCAAGACAGTTCAGGTTGAGCAACCCAAGGTTGCCAAAGTCCGGATAACCGGCAAGCCTTGCAACAGTCCAACCGTAAAGTTGGAGGTGAAACAACCTGAAGGTGAATCTCCTATAAGATGGGTTAAGCTGCAATTGACATCAGGTGCCACATTGTTCCTGAGAAACACCACAGTTCTTGATTTGAGTCTGTTGCTTAATAAAATGATAGGATGATATGCTTGGACTTAGCGCTAACCTGAACTATTACCTGTTCAACGGTAATGTGGATTTGCGGAAAGGAATCTTCCGCCTGTGTGAGAGTATAAGGGAAGAGATGTCACTTGACCCGAGCGATGCATCCAATGTATATATGTTCATGTCCAGGAACCGAAAAGTTGTGAAAATACTTCATTACGAACGCGGTTTTTATGTGCTTTACGAGAAACGTCCTGTCATGGGGAGATTCAAGAAACCTGTGTTTGATGAAGTCTCCAAATGCTACCGGATACAATGGTCGGACATGGCCTATCTTACTGAAAGTATAGTAGTTGACAAGATGTACGTTAGTCCGAAAGATTAATATTAATACATTGATTATCAACAAAATGATACAAAAATAAACGATAAAAAGTTTGCGTAACTGCCTGATTTTTCGTACCTTTATATCATGATTGATGAAAGGGCATACGAGTTACTTTGCTGCCAGCTGGGTCTGGCTAATGAGGAAAAGGCAGGACTTCGCAAACAGGTAAACGAACTGATTGCGAGGCTTAAGGCTATTGAGGAATCCAACAAAGAGAACTCCAAGGCTCTGGTTGATACAATCAATGACCTCAAAGAATCCCTCGAAAAGCAATCGAGTACGGTTGAACATTACAGGAAAGAGATGGAACTTATGAGAAAGCAGCTTGAGGCAAAAGACGAGGTGAACATGATGCTGGCAAATGAGATATCCAATCTCAGGCTTCAGCTTGAGGGCAGCAGGAAACACCGTTTCGGCCGTACCTCAGAACAAAGAAGGCTGCTGAACAACCGTAACATTGACAAGTCTGCAATGGAGAAGTCCGAGTACGACGGTTCTGGCAAGAAAGGTGATGATGATAATAAGACCGATGGTAACGGTACCGGCAGCAATACCTCTTCCGGTAACGTACCTGCACAGAACTGCAGGCCTTCAAGGAAAAAGGAAACTGCTCCCCGTGCAGCAAAGACCAGGCTGAAGGTGGATAAGGTAATTGTTCATGAAATAGAAGACTATTACCAACTCCCGGATGGTGCAAGGCTTATGAAGCGTAACGGAATGGCTGATGTGTGGGAATACAGGTTTATAGAACATGTGCGTGCTCATAACGTGGAGCATGTGTACAAGGTGGCAAGGGTAAAGCTTGCAGACGGCACTTTCACTAACACGATGGAGCATCCCTTGAAAAACCTTGGAGGAATCTTTTCCCCTGATTTGCTTGCCCGTCTGCTTTGTCTGAAATATGACTTCAGTATGCCTGAAAACAGACAGATAAGACTGCTTGCAAGAGAAGGCATCCACATAAGCAACACCACGCTGAACAGCTATATCCATAACGGAATCTCCAGACTTAGGGAGTTTATGGAAGATGTCTTCAAGGAGTTTGTACAACAGGCAAAATACCTTATGGTTGACGAGACGACCGAACTTGTCGGAGTTGAAACACCGGAAGGCAAGGCTTACAGGAGAAAGTATTTATGGGCTTTTTTTGCAAAGCATGTCAAGTTGGTTTACTATCATTACAATAACGGCAGCAGAGCCTCTGATGTAGCAAAGACCTTCCTTGAACATTTTATGGGATCTGTATCTACAGACGGATATACGGTTTACAGGATGTTCGACGGAGAAGCCTCAAAGGTGCTTCATATAGGATGCTGGACACACTGCAGGAGGTTGTGGGTCGATGCCTTGCCATCAGACAGAACTGCGATGGATATAATAGACCCTATCGGTGATATGTTCAGAAATGAAGACTTGTTCCGCACAATGAAACTCAGCGGTGAGCAGATTAAGGAAAAAAGACTTAAGCTTACGAGACCTATTCTTGAACGTATCCATCATAAGGTGGTCATGATGATGCAGGATACCAAACTCATGGCAAACGAACTGATGAGAAAGGCTGTGAACTATACGATAAACCAGTGGAAATCCCTGAAAAATATCCTCAAGGACGGTGCGGCGGAAATATCGAACAACCTCTGTGAGCAAAGGATGAAACCTGTAAAGCTGCTGCTCAAGAACTGTATGAACATAGGCAGTGAGGATGCAGCAGGAAACTCGGCATTCATCTTTTCTCTGATAGAAAGCTGCAAGCTTAATGACATAGATCCTCAGGATTACCTGAAGCACTTGTTTGAATGTATTCTTCATGGTAAGGACTGCGACAAAAAAGCCCTTCTGCCATGTTTTTATCAATCGGAATGTTAAAACAAAAATATTTTCTTACGGACATTTTTATTTTATCGGCTGAAAAACAGCCGATAAAATTGTCGTGGCGGAAAATAGAATGGTTACTTAAAAAACAAGAAAATCAAAATAACTATTTGTATAACAATTAAATTTTTCAAAGATGAACAAGAATTTATTCTTAGGTATGTTCGCAGCAGCAGGTATGTTGTTCGCAACATCGTGTTCGAATGACGAACTGGATGTGGTTCAGTCAGGAAATGAGGCGCAGGTGACGTTCTCGCTTGCAGCCGATGGTGGTATCGCTACCCGTGCTATCAGTGATGGTACAGGTGCAAAGAAGTTGGTATATGCAGTTTATGATGCCAACGGTGAACTCATTAGAACAATTGCAAATGCAGATGAAAATGGACAGATTGTTGATAATAGTGCTTTCGACAATAGCCTTATTGAAAATGTAACCATTACATTGGCTAAAGGTCAGCAATATACAGTGATTTTCTGGGCACAGAATCCAAGTTGTGATGCATATACAACAACTGATTTGAAGAATGTTACGGTTGATTATGCAGGTTCTAACAATGATGAGACTCGTGATGCATTCTTTAAGGCTGAGACATTTACAGTAACAGGTAATGCAGATATTGATGTTGTGTTGAAGCGTCCTTTTGCTCAAATCAATGTAGGTGTAACTGAGGCTGATTGGAACGCAGCTGTTGCATCAGGTATTACAATCTCTGAATCAAAAGTTGTTATCAAGAATGCTGCAACATCAATCAACTTGCTAGATGGTACAGTGAGCGGTGAGCAAGTAGTAGAATATGATTTCGCCGCAATTCCTACTGACCCTGCAACATTGGAAGTTGATGTAAACCGTAACGGTACTATCGATGAAAATGAAAAGTACAAGTACCTCTCTATGAGTTATATCTTGACTGGTGCTGACAAAACTACTTTGGAAGCAGACGGATTGCAGTTCACATTCAAGTCAAATGGTAAAGACATCGTTTTCGATGAAGGTTTGCACACCGTTCCTGTACAGCGTAACTGGAGAACAAACATTATTGGTAAACTTTTGACAGGCGATATTCAGTTCAATATCGTTATTGATGAGAAATTTGATGATGATTATAATTATCCTGAATTTGAGGAGGCTACAAACGGAGTTAAATATGATGCAGCGACCAAGACCTATTATCTCTACTCAGTAGATGGTCTTAAGTGGTTATCAACAGAAAGTAATACCAATAGCAACCAATTCTCTGGTTATACAGTGAAATTAACTTCTGATGTTGATATGAAAAATGTTGATTGGACTCCTATCGGCACAACCCAAACATTCATGGGAACTTTCGATGGTGGTAATAAGACAATAAGTAATTTGACTGTAAAGGTTGCTGATGATAATAATTCTGCTGGCTTGTTTGGTAATGTAATTGGTAACATTAAGAATGTAAAATTGTCTAATGTTAATATCTCTGGACATTACAAAGCAGGTGCAGTCGTAGGTTCTATCTATGGTAATATTGAGAATTGTCATGTAGATGGTGGTAAGATTCTCTCAACTCCTAACAGCCAAAAAAATAATGCCAATAACGTTGGTGGTATCGTTGGATATGTTTCTGAGAATAGCAAAACGGGCTATTCTGTTACAAACTGTACTGTAAATAACCTTGATATAACAGCCTACAGAAGTGTTGGTGGTATCGCAGGACGCTTAATGACTGGTGCTAAAGTTGAAAACTGTGTAGTTAATAACTCAAGTTTCGGATTTAGATATTAAGAAGTGAATTTGCACAAAAAAAGGCTTTG
>ENA-OYXW01000401-OYXW01000401.1-human-gut-metagenome-genome-assembly--contig:-NODE-401-length-14222-cov-6.125997_pt1 | contig 14222 bp, 13 predicted proteins | sample MGYA00243977_ERZ653436 | MGnify/ENA primary metagenome ERZ653436 (study PRJEB26926, sample SAMN06165001) | human gut metagenome | biome: ENVO:00009003; feature: ENVO:2100002; material: ENVO:00002003...
CATATATTCAATCGGAAGTAGAATATATATGTTTTTCAAAAATCGCATAAAAGTAAATAGGAAAATCTTCAAGAAAAGAAATAAAAAAGAAGGATGTATTGTAATATATAATCATGCCTCTAATCAAGATCACTTCCTAACTACCATTGGATTTGGACTAACACGAGCATCATATGTTGCTTCAAGTCATTTTTATTATAATAAGACACTAAGAATAATCTTAAATATGGTCAAAGCCATTTCCAAAGAACAATTTAAACCAGACATTGGAACAATAAAAAAAATCAAAAGAGCCTTACAGCAGAAATTACCAATTACGATTGCTCCTGCTGGGCAAACAACTATGCATGGAGACAATTTAAGAATTGATAAGTCAATCGTTAAATTATTGAAAATGTGTGATGTTGATGTTTATGCAATTCAACTTCATGGAGCGTACATGGCCTATCCTAAGTGGCGCAAATATCGCAGAAGAAGTCCAATATTTATTAATTTTGTGAAAGTATTTACAAAATTAGATTTAAAAACATTGAGTGATGAAGAAATTTATCAGAAAACTGTTGATGCAATAAATATAAACGACCGAAAAGAAATAAAAGAGTATGGATATACAATTCAAGCCAAATCTCTTGTCAAAGGTATGGAAGATATGTTATATTTATGTCCCAAATGCAATAAAATGGATAGTATTCTTTCATATAAAAACAGTTTAATATGTTCTAATTGTAAAAATACTATGACTATGAATAAATGGGGTAAATTTGAAGGAATTGGTAATGAATGTGTAGTAATGGAAGATGAGGCTGTTTGGTATGAATTTGAAAAAAGTAAATTTATTTCAAAAGTAAAAGATAATACTTTATACTTAGAGGGAAATTTTGATTTATACTATGGAGTAAATCATGAATATATCTTGAAAAAAGTCGGTACTGGTAAAGTTATATTAACAAATTCAGAGTTATATTATAAAGGCACTATGTATGGAAAAGAGATTAGAAAAGACTTTAAATTGGCCAATATTTATCAAATACCATTTGAAACAAGAAATCATTTTGATTTACCAGATGATGAAGGATATTATGAATTTAAACCAACGGAAAAAGAAAAAACAACAATTATAACAAAATTTGTTCAAGCAATTGATGTTATAGCTCAAATTCGAAATGAGAATGAATATGAATGAAACAAGCATTTGTAAGTATTTTAAAACATGTGGTAATTGTCAATTTTTAGATAAGGAATATTCAGAAACGCTCAAATTCAAAAGAGATCTGGTTTATAAAAATTTTCATAATAATGGTTTTGATATTAATATCAATAACATAATTCAAGCAGAAGAAAATTTCCATTATCGCAATAAAATGATAATCAGTTATAAATTTCAACATGGTAAATTAATAAGTGGTTTTTATCAAGAAAATTCCCACCAAGTTGTAGATATTTCATTTTGTGTGATGCATAGCAGTATACAAAATGAGATATTAAAACAACTGAAAAAAATCTTTGATGATTTAAAGATTAGAGCATATGATGAGGATACCAAACGTGGTTTGCTTAGGTATGTTCTTCTTAGAGAAGCTTTTTTTACAAAAGAAATTTTAATAACAATCGTAACATCTAGCGATATTTTTCCTTCTAGATCAGAAGTTATTAAAAGAATACGTGATATTTCTCCTAGAATTAAAACAATTATTCAAAATATCAATCCGAGAAAGACAAGTATTGTTTTGGGCGAAAAAGAAAAAATTCTTTTTGGTCAGGGTTTTATTATAGATAAACTTGGTGATTTTTCATTTAGAATCACATCAAAATCATTTTATCAGGTAAATCCTCTTCAAACATTAAAATTGTACTCTCAAATTAGAGAACTTGCTTCTTTTCAAGGTTATGAAACAATTATTGATGCTTATAGTGGAGTAGGAACTATTGGAATGTTTCTTTCAAATGATGTAAGAGAAGTTGTTTGTGTTGAAAACAATAAACAAGCTGTGTCTGCAGCAATTTTAAATGCAAAGATTAATCAAATAAAAAATATAACGTTTATTTGTGATGATGCTACTCATTATTTAAAAAAATTATCACAAACGAGTGCAAGAATAGATGCAATAATTATGGATCCGCCCAGAAGTGGCTCAACAGTTGAGTTTTTAAAAGCAATAATTCATTTCAAACCATCAAAAATTATATATGTTTCATGTAATCCTGAAACTCTTGTTAGAGATTTGAAAGAACTAAAAACAGCCTATCAAATATCAAATGTTGTATGTGTTGATATGTTTTGTTGGACTAATCATGTAGAGACGTTAGTCGTGCTTTCCAAAAAAAGTGCAAGTCATATCGTAGTGGACGTAGAGTTCGGCGAAGGTGAAGGGCAGATTTCGTTAAAGGAGGCGAAAAAGAACGCCGAAGAACAGAAACCGAAAAAGAAAACAACTTACAAAGATATACAGCGATATGTTGAAGAAAATTACGGGTTCAAAGTTCATACGGCATATATTGCGGAAGTAAAGCGTGAACTCGGCTTGCCGATGTACGATGCGCCGAATGCCGTGGAAGAGTTAAAGCGTCCGCGTTCGCATCCTACCAAACAAATGACAGTGGCCATCAAGGCGGCACTGAAACATTTTGAAATTATATAATATAAAACATTTAAGGTCGACGAGAAATGAATTTAAGGTCGACGAGAAATGAAATGCACCCCAAATGTGAGATCCTCTTGGAAAATTTCAAGAATACTGAATCAAAACAGCGTAAACAGCGAGTTCGTAATGTAGAGAGTCCGAAATCGGGCTCTTTATTTTTAATAGGAGTAATTTTCATAAAATATCGTCAAAAAAAGAAATAAGCTATCTCTACATATTGGAGATTATCTTGACAGAAAACCTTTTATCTGTTATAATAGTAATAACGAATTAAATTGCAGTTTCGGGAGTGCGAACAATGACTGTAAGTTATAAAAAATTATGGAAAATTCTCATTGATAAAGATATGAGAAAAGAAGATTTAAGGTTGGCCGCGGGGTTGACAACAACTGCGATCGCAAAACTCGGCAGGAATGAAACTGTTCACTTGGATATTATCTTGAAAATTTGTAATGCACTCAATTGTGACATCTGCGACATTGTTGAAATCGTAAAAGAAAATAATAAATGACATACTACTGTCAACATTAAGTGGTAAAATACATTAAGAACAATTTTTAAATTTTATGATCTCATAATAAAATTTTATCGGAAGTTGGGGATACGAAAATGACCGAAGAAGAAGTAAAATTAAACTATATAACACCTGCAATCGAAAAAGCCGGCTGGAATAAGAATCTTATCCGAATGGAATACCCTATTACAGCAGGGAAAATCGTCGTTCGTGGAGATAAGGCTTTCCGATTGACGAAAAAACGAGCCGATTATCTTTTATTCTATAAGGAAAATTTGCCGCTTGCAATCGTTGAGGCAAAAGATAATTCTCATATTGTAGGCGACGGAATGCTACAGGCACAGGAATATGCAAAAAAATTAGATGTGAGATTTGTTTATACCTCCAACGGCGACGGATTCTTGTTTTATGATATGGAAACAGGCGAACAGGAAAAACTGTCGTTGGATGAATTTCCCGCCCCGCAAACTTTATACGATTTACAATATAAAAAGCAGATAGCGGAGTCTAAAGACCTTGAAACCATAATAAACACGCCGTATTATTTCGGTGAGGAATCATTTCCGCCACGTTATTATCAACGTATTGCAATCAATAGAACGGTTGAGGCTATTGCAAGCGGTAAAGATAGAGTTTTACTCGTTATGGCAACCGGAACGGGTAAAACTTATATGGCATTTCAAATCATATGGAGATTATGGAAATCCGGATTAAAGAAAAGAATTTTATACCTTGCCGATAGAAATATACTGGTAGATCAAACAATAATCGGTGATTTTAAGCCTTTCAAAAATTCTATGACGAAGATTTATCATAAGAATATGAACACGTCATATGAGATTTATCTCTCGCTTTATCAGCAACTTTCCGAAAATGACACGGAAGATAATCTTGCTCTTTTGAAGGAAAGTTTTAAACCCGATTTCTTTGATCTGATCATCGTAGACGAATGTCACCGCGGAAGCGCCCGCGACGATTCAAATTGGCGCAAGGTTTTAGATTATTTTTCTTCCGCAAGCAAAATCGGTATGACCGCAACTCCGAAAGAAACGAAAGAGATTTCCAACATAGATTATTTCGGAGAGCCGATTTACACCTATTCGTTAAAAGATGGAATCGAAGACGGCTTTCTTGCTCCTTATAAAGTTATCCGTTATGTGATTGATACCGATGTTTATGGATATCGTCCTACGCGCGGAAAAACCGATATAACAGGCGAACTCGTAGAAGACAGAGAATATGGTATAAAAGACTTTGATAAAAACATAGTCATTGACGAAAGAACGAAACTTGTTGCACAAAAAATTACCGAATATCTGAAACGTACCGACAGATATGCAAAAACTATCGTCTTTTGCGTTGATATCGATCACGCAGAAAGAATGTGTCAGGCGTTGCGTGAGTTTAACAAAGATTTGTGTGCTAAAGACCATAGATACGTTATGCGTATAACCGGCGATAACGAAGAAGGCAAAAAACAACTCGATTATTTTATCGACAAAGAAAGCATATATCCAACAATCGTTACTACAAGCAAATTGATGACGACAGGCGTCAATTGTCAGACTTGTAAAAATATTGTTTTAGACAATATTTTCGGCGAAAACGGTATGACTGAATTCAAACAAATTATCGGACGCGGTACCCGTATTGCCGAAGATTATGGAAAAATGTATTTTACTATTCTTGATTTCCGCAATGCTTCCGTAATGTTTTCCGATCCGAAATTTAACGGACCGGAATTACAGGATGAAGAATACGATCCGAAAAAGGACTATACAACGGTTACTGTAACGCCACCCGAACCGGTCGATTCCCCTGAACCGGTAGAACCAAAGAAAAAGATTTACGTTAAAGATGTTCCGGTTGAACTTGTTTCTGAAAGAGTGCAATATTACGACAAAGACGGCAAACTCGTTACGGAAAGTCTTAAAGATTTCACAAAGAAAAATATATTGAGCGGTTTTTCCTCTCTTGATGAATTTTTAACGTATTGGACGAGCGATGAAAAGCGTTCTGCTATACTGCAGGAATTAAAAGAAAGAGGCGTTTTCTTGGAAGAATTACGGCAGTATTACCCTGCCGATGTCGATGATTTCGATTTAATTTGCGATATTGCGTATGGAATAAAGCCTTTAACTAAAAGTCAACGTGCAAAACGTAGAAAAGTTGACGAGGTTCTTGCCAAATATTCCGAAGATTGCAAACAGGTATTGGAAGTCTTGTTGACAAAGTATTCCAACGATAATATCGACGAACTCACGGATATGACAATCCTCAAATTGCCCGAATTTACCGAATTCGGCAACCCTATGAAAATTGCAAAATTATTTGGTGGCAAAAACGCTTATATCGCCGCCGTAAAAGAAGTTCAAAACGCATTATACGCTGCTTAAGGAGAAAAATAAATGGCTGTTACCAACTTGGTTAAAAGGATTCAGGACATAATGAGAAATGACGCTGGCGTTGATGGCGATGCACAACGCATAAGTCAGATGACGTGGATGTTCTTTCTGAAAGTATATGATTCAAAGGAAGAAGAATGGGAGTTTTACGATGACAAATATGTCAGCTTGATTCCTGAAAAATTAAAATGGCGTAATTGGGCTGTTGACGATAAAAGCAACGATGTTATGACAGGCGATAAACTGCTTTCTTTCGTGAACAACTTGCTTTTCTCCTATCTTAAAGGCAACGAAATCGAACTTGACGGTAAAAAATTACGTTTTGAAATCACTCAGGATACACCTCTCAAACAAAGGATAGCCAAATATGTCTTTGAAGACGCGCAAAACTATATGAAAGACGGTGTTCTTTTAAGACAGGTTATCAATGTTATCAATGAAGTCGATTTTTCCGAATACAAAGAACGCCACGAATTCGGCACAATTTACGAAACAATATTAAAAAGCCTTCAAAGCGCGGGTAATGCTGGCGAATTTTACACTCCACGCGCCGTAACTGATTTTATGGTACAGATGATTGCTCCAAAACTCGGCGAATCTGTAGCCGATTTTGCTTGCGGTACGGGTGGATTTTTAACTTCTGCGTTAAAATATCTTGAACCGCAAAAAGTTTCTCCGGAAGACGTGGTAAAATACAACAACACAATTTACGGTATTGAAAAAAAGCCTATGCCGTATCTTTTGTGTATCACGAACATGCTTCTTCACGACGTGGACGAGCCGAGAGTTTACCATATGAACTCACTCGAAAAAAATGTGCGCGATTATAAAGAAGAAGATAAATTCGATATAATTCTTATGAATCCTCCTTATGGGGGATCTGAAAAAGACGCGGTTAAAAATAATTTTCCTGCCGATTTAAGAAGTAGCGAAACAGCTGACTTATTTTTGGACGTTATTATGTATCGCCTGAAGAAAAACGGTCGTTGTGCAGTTATTATTCCGGACGGATTTTTGTTCGGTACGGATAATGCAAAAGTTGCCATCAAAAAGAGATTGCTGTCGGAATTCAATCTCCATACGGTAATTCGTATGCCGCACAGCGTTTTTGCTCCATACACTCCCATTACGACGAATATCTTATTCTTTGATAATACAGAGCCAACAAAGGAAACTTGGTTTTACAGAATGGATATGCCCGAAGGTTATAAAAATTTTTCCAAAACAAAACCAATTGAGCTAAAGCACTTCGATAATGTTGCTGCTTGGTGGAAAAATCGCGAAGAAATAACTATCGACGGTTTCCCGAAAGCAAAAAAATATACTTCGCCGGAAATTGTAGATAACAATTATAATATCGACCTTTGCGGCTATCCGCATGAAGAAGAAGAGATACTTCCTCCTCAGGATTTAATTCAAAACTATCGTGAAAAGAGAGCAAGCCTTGATGCTGATATAGACAGAGTTCTCGGCGAAATTATGGCACTTTTGGAGGGTAACGCAAATGAATGATCTTCTCGACCTGAAAGCATATGAGCAAATCAAAGAAATCCTCGAAAATGCCCGTAATCAAGTCTACCAAACGGCAAATTCCACTATGGTTTTTGCATATTGGAATATCGGTAAGAAAATAGTAGAATTACAAGGCGGAGAAGAAAGAGCAGAATACGCTTCCGACTTCATAAAAGAGTTATCTAAACGGCTTACTGTTGACTTTGGCAAAGGTTTTACCGTTTCAAACATAAGATATATGCGCCAATTTTATCAGACGTTTCCGAATTACCACGCACTGCGTGGTGAATTGAATTGGACGCAATATCGTCTGTTGCTGAAAGTCCCCAATGACAAAGTGCGCTTGTTTTATATGGAAGAATGCGCCAAATCGAATTGGAGTTCTCGTCAACTTGAAAGGCAAATAAACTCCTTTTTTTACGAAAGATTGCTTGCCAGTACCGACAAAGAAAGTGTAAGTAAAGAAATATTTTCTCTCGAGCCATCCAAACAACCTACCGATTTTATCCGAGATCCGTATGTGTTGGAATTTTTGGGGATAAAGCCTTCTCCTGAATTATACGAAAAGAAACTCGAACAAGCCCTGATAGATAATCTGCAAAAGTTTTTACTTGAATTAGGGCGCGGTTTTTCGTTCGTCGCAAGACAAAAGCATATCGACCTGGATGGAGATCACTTCTATATAGACTTGGTTTTCTACAATTATATCCTGAAATGTTTTGTTTTGATTGACTTAAAAACAACAAAACTTTCTTATCAGGATATAGGTCAAATGGATTCTTACGTCCGTATTTACGACCAAACACAAAAAGGCGAAGACGATAATCCAACAATAGGCATTATTCTTTGTTCGGAGAAAAACGAAACAATGGCAAAATATTCTGTGTTAAACGACGGAAAAAATATTTTTGCTTCAAAATACCAATTCACCCTCCCCACCGAAGAAGAATTAAAGAATTATATTGCGAAAGAACGCCGCTTATTAGAGGAAAAGATAGATATACAATGAAGGCTGAACAATTAAGAAAATCCATACTTCAATTAGCAATTCAAGGTAAACTCGTTCCGCAAGATCCTGCCGACGAGCCTGCCTCCGTTTTGCTTGAACGTATCCGCGCCGAAAAGCAACGCCTGATAAAAGAAGGCAAAATCAAAAAGGATAAAGGCGATTCCGTCATCTTCAAAGGTGATGATAATTGCTATTATGAGAAGACAGGCAAATCTGATCCTATTTGTATTGACGATGAAGTCGGTGAAATCGAATTGCCTAATGGTTGGATACTTTGTAGGTTGAGTTCTGTTGCGGATATTTACACAGGCAATAGCATTAACGAAAATGAGAAACAAAAGAATTATACGGGCTTATCAAGCGGATACAATTATATTGGAACAAAAGATGTTGGTTTTGACCACGCTATAAACTATCAAAACGGCGTAAAAGTCCCATTTGAACAAACAAGTTTTAGGATCGCTCATAAGAATACGCCATTACTTTGTATTGAGGGCGGGAGTGCAGGTCGCAAAATAGGAATTTTGCAGGAAGATGTATGTTTTGGGAATAAGTTATGTGCCTTTGAATCCTTCGGTGTAAATCCGAAATACATATACTATTACTTGCAAAATCCGTCTTTCACGCAGGTTTTCAAAGAAAAAACCACGGGAATAATAGGCGGTGTTAGTGTAAATACACTTAAAAGTCTACTGTTTTTATTGCCCCCACTTACCGAACAGGAACGTATTGTTACAGAGATTGAAAAGTTTGAGCCGTTAATTGCCGAATATGATAAATATGAACAGCAGGCAACTAAACTTGACGGTGAAATTTACGATAAACTTAAAAAATCCATTCTGCAATACGCTATTCAAGGCAAACTCGTTCCACAGGACAGCAACGACGAACCCGCGGCGGTATTGCTCGAACGTATTCGCACAGAAAAGAAGGCTCAACTCGGCAAGAAATACGTTGAAAGTTATATCTACAAAGGTGATGATAACTGTTATTATGAGAAGGTTGGCTCGGAAACGAAAAATATAACCGACGAAATACCGTTTGATATACCCGATTCGTGGAAGTGGACAAGGCTAAATAGTATAGTTTCAACTTTAACCGACGGGACACATCGCACCCCGAAATATACTACTGACGGCATACCGTTTCTCTCTGTAAAAGATATAAGTTCCGGCAAAATATCTTTTGCAAACACAAAGTTTATTTCTATTGAAGAACATAATGAACTAAAAAAGCGATGCAATCCTCAAACTGGTGATATTTTACTTACGAAAGTTGGAACAACAGGAATACCTGTTATTGTGGATAACGATAGAGATTTTAGCCTTTTTGTAAGTGTTGCATTGATTAAATTCAATCATAATTATATTAACCCAGCATATTTCATATATCTGCTTAAAAGTCCTTTGGTTCAAGACCAAGCGGCTGAAAATACGCGTGGCGTTGGCAACAAAAATTGGGTATTGGCCGATATTGAAAATACATTACTGGTTATTCCGCCGTTAGCCGAACAAAAGCGTATTATTGAGCAGATTAACGTTATTTTCAGCAAATTAAAAGACGAGATTTAATTCTCGTCTTTTAATTTATCTAATACTATTTCTATTTGATTACAGATACGAATTTGCTCATTGTATGGTGGTATCGGTATAAATGTATGTCTTACTGCATCTGTACCAAAGCGTTGCTGCCCAGCAGTGCCTGAAAAGTTAATTTTTCCATGTTCGATAAAATATGGTGATTTTACGAAATATAGCAGATATGCCGAAAAAATTGTATCGGGATATGCCCGAAGAATATGCAATTCCGTAGTTCCCGCACCATAACAGTTTTCCAAATCGTGAAAGACAACAGATTTTCTATTCTGAAAACAGGGCGTTATTTTTGCGAAAACAACATCGCCGTTCGTGAAATGAGTGAATCCGCTTTTAACATCTCGCCACTTTCGTTTTTTATAGCAAAACGCATTATTAAAGCCATCCATTATCGACTTCATTTCTACGAAAGACACGATTAAATTATCGTCCACATTGTTTCTCGGATTGATATTGACTGCATTTTCGAGTCTCGCCCAGCACCAACTGTCGGGAATATCAAAAGGCAGATTTTCTAATAAAACGGGCTCATTTTTTCCAACCTTCTCATAATAACAGAAATATTCTCTTATCCGCTGCCGTTTAACTTAAAGAGAACTTCCGTAAATAGTAAAATATAAGCACACTATTTTAGGAGGTTTAACGAAAATGTTAGACGAATTTGAAAAGCATTTAAGACAGAAAAATCTGTCCGAAAACACGATTTCCGCATACCTGTTGACAATACGAATGTATAATCAACTGTCGAGTGAAATCACTAAGCAAAACCTATTGGCTTTTAAGGGTTATCTTATGGAAACATATAAGCCCAAAACCGTAAATTTGCGTATTCAGGCAATAAACAAATATCTTGAATTTATCAAAAAAGACAAGTTGCGTCTGTCAGCGGTTAAAATTCAACAAAAAAACTTTTTAGAAAACGTTATCAGCGATGCCGATTACAAGTTTTTGAAAAACAGCCTTAAAAAGGACGGCAATTGGGAATGGTATTTTGTTGTGCGCTATCTTGCGGCAACGGGAGCGCGTGTAAGCGAATTGATACAAATCAAGGTGGAACACGTTTTCAAGGGCTATTTCGATTTGTATTCCAAAGGCGGCAAACTTCGGCGGCTTTACATACCGAAAAAACTAAAAGTCGAAACGGAATCGTGGCTGAAAGAAAAAAGCGTTGCGAGCGGGTACTTGTTTTTGAATAGGTTCGGCGAACGAATTACCGTGCGTGGAATTTCACAACAACTAAAAAATTATGCAATCAAATATGGGCTGAATCCGAAAGTAGTATATCCGCACTCTTTCAGGCATCGTTTTGCAAAGAATTTTCTCGAAAAGTTCAACGATATATCTTTGCTTGCCGACCTTATGGGACACGAAAGCATTGAAACAACGCGAATTTATCTGCGGAAGACTGCAAGCGAACAGCAAGAAATTGTGGATAAAATCGTAACGTGGTAATAGTAAAGCCCCTCGAAATCGAGGGGCTTTAACTTATAGCTTAGCAAATATCTCGTCGATTTTATCTACGATACGTTTTTGTTCGGCAAGCGGCGGAACGGCAATAAATATACTTCTAATTGTTTCCATGGACAAACTCGGTTGTGCTGTCATTTTCTTTATGCTTGATACGCACTGTTGTCCCACAGGCGACATCAACCAATATAGACAATATCTCAAATTGATCTCTTTAGAATATGGTTCAAGTTTTGCAACATTCGGTGCTAAATGATGTCGTTTTGGAGTTGAATATAGGCAAGTATCTCCAATTTCTGCTCCGATAAAAGTCATTAGCAAACAATCTTTTGTCAGAGAACTTCTTGTCAATAATTCAGATAATTCCAATGAAATAAATTCTTGAGTGTTCTCAATAAATTTATTCATTTTAACATTCTGTGCTCTAACAATGGGAACTTCGTTAGTTTGTGCAATAGCAGACTTTGTAAAGTAATTTGTGTATTCAAAACCTGCTAATTTTGTAACAAAAAATAAATTTTCAATACGTCGCCACTGCCAATTATCTGGGATATCTATTAGACGTTCTTCGGTAATATCGACATCCTTTCCGTTTATATGTTCGTAATAACAGTTATCATCACCTTTGTAGATATAACTTTCAACGTATTTCTTGCCGAGTTGAGCCTTCTTTTCGGCACGGATACGTTCGAGCAATACCGCCGCGGGTTCGTCGTTACTATTCTGCGGAACGAGTTTGCCTTGAATGGCGTATTGCAGAATAGATTTTTTGAGTTTATCGTAAATCTCGCCGTCAAGCTTTGTTGCCTGTTGTTCAAGTTTATCGTATTCGGCAATCAGCGGCTCAAACTTTTCAATCTCGGCTACGATTCGTTCTTGTTCTGCAAGCGGAGGAACAGGGACAATAAATGAATTTATTAGTGCAACAGAAATATTGTCATTTGTAGAATTTTTACTTTCATCTATGATTCTTTGAATATATGGTGACAAAATGAAATGATAACAATATTTTTTGTTTAATATATCATTTATTTTAATATCAGCAACTCTTTGATTAACAAGCATTGGCTCGGGCAACTCTGAAACAAAATATGATTTACCAACAGTTCCGCCTGTCATACACATAATAATATCATTTACTTCTAATTCAAAAGGTTTTAATTCAGGTGTATATTTATGATATACAGGTCTTTTTTGATTAAAGCCTTTTTCATTGAAGTCTGAAATGCGAAGTACTCTTACGCCATTTTCTTTGCCTATATAATTTTCACTTTTAAAAGCATAACCTCCATTTATAAGAATTAAAGAAGAGAAACGAGTAAAGCACCAAGTATCAGGTATATCAAAAGGTATTTCATCGGTAATATTTTTGACTTCCGAACCCGTCTTCTCATAATAGCAATTATATTGATATAATAGGGGTTGATTTTTTTGGCAAAAAATGTTATAATATAAAAAACTAAGGAGGGAAACAAATGGCAAGAAAAACTTTTATATCGTATAAGTACAGCGATGTGGTAGAGGGAAAAGATAATAATTTGAGAGATCGAATTATAAAAAAATTCGGAGATGATTCCCGGTTTTATCGTGGGGAAGATGGATATTCTGATGATTTATCGTCATTTTCTTCTTCTATTATAAAAGAAAGATTGAAGGAAATGATTCGAGATACTTCTGTGACGATTGTAATTTTGTCTCCGAACATGAAGCTGAGTAACTGGATGAATTGGGAATTATCTTACTCTTTGTCAGCAATAGAGTCTGGCGGTCAACGGTCTTTAACGAATGGGGTTGTGGCTGTTGTTCAAAAACAAGATTACGGTTACGACGGATATCTTTGGATGAAAACATACATTAGCGGCAAATTGGAATGGGATACATCAAAATGTTTTGAAATTATAAGAAAAAATCAAGGCAACAAAAAATCTTTTGGGGAAATATGGCTTTCTCCAAATTATATTGATATTGTTACAGAAGAGGCTTTTTTAAGAGATCCGAATAAGTATATCGAGGAAGCTTATGAAAAGGCGCATTCCGGTAGTTACGATATTCGCAAACAAGGGGGAATTTGGTAATGAGTATTGCAAGACATAGGGTTTTTATAAGTTACTATCATCATGATGATCAACGGTATAAAGATTATTTAATCAAAATGCAGGAATTCAATATTGAAACTATGCAAATGCAAAGTATATTTGAGGATTTTTCTGTACACGAAAATGAAATTGATGATACCGGGCTGTCTTCTGAACAAATAAGATGTATTATACGCGACGAATATATAAAAGATGCCACGGTTTTAATTTTGTTGTGTGGGGAAAATACTAAAAAACGTAAACATATCGATTGGGAACTTCATGCGGCAATGTATGATAGTCCGGCTAATCGTCAAATGGGCATCATTGTTATAAATTTGCCGACAATCAATCAAGGAATTCGTGCGTCTTCTGAAGAAGAAAAGCCATTATTATCAGATTTCGGACAATGGTATTCTATAGATAATAGAGCTGAATTTGAGGCGCAATATCCATATATGCCAAGCCGCATTATAGATAATTTCGTAAAAGAAGTTCCTATTACTGTTGTTGAATGGTCCAGAATAGAAAACCATCCCACCATTTTAAAACAACTGATAGATAATGCTTTTAATAGACGATTTGATTTTACATACGATCATTCCTCTCCATTAAGGAGGCAAAATTCATGATTGAAAAAAGCACGCTGATTAGAGAGTATGTAACTGCACTAAGACAGAAAAACGCATCTATTTTTATCGGTTCAGGAATGTCTAATTCCATATTTAAAAAATGTTGGAAAGAATTGATTCGTCCTTATGCTAAAAAAATCAAATTCCCTTTAAAAAAAACCGAAAATAATTATCCTTTTATAGCACAGTCTTATGTAAACAACGGATATGATAAAGGTGAATTTAAAAAATCTATAGGAGAACAGTTTTCAAGCAGCGAAACAACAGAGTTTCATCATAGAATTGCCAGGTTGCCTATCCGTAATTACTGGACTACAAATTCTGTCTCTTATACACATCTGACGCTGCCGACGAATAGCCTTGTGTAGATC
>ENA-OYXW01000404-OYXW01000404.1-human-gut-metagenome-genome-assembly--contig:-NODE-404-length-14195-cov-4.196252_pt1 | contig 14195 bp, 16 predicted proteins | sample MGYA00243977_ERZ653436 | MGnify/ENA primary metagenome ERZ653436 (study PRJEB26926, sample SAMN06165001) | human gut metagenome | biome: ENVO:00009003; feature: ENVO:2100002; material: ENVO:00002003...
CTTGGATACATAGTAAGCCGCCAAAACGACCCGCTTGATGCGCTAACCATAACCGTGAATGGGTTTAATGCGGGCGCGAAGCTGAACATACTTGCTGGAAACGCTGTGCTGAATGGCGAATACGGCTGCAACTCAGCGGAACTTTTCGCAGACGCAATGCAGCGCATAAAAACATCGGCAACCAACGCCGCGGCGGTGAATGGCTGCAGCATAAGCGCAGTATTTGGCGAAACAGAACACGAATAAATTTACTCTTGCTCATTTGGCCGCCCGATAGTATAATGATAAATGGTCATAATGACCATTTGTCAACACGGAGCGGTATCGAAGAGGTCATAACGGGGCTGACTCGAAATCATGTGATTAGTCCCAAAAAGTGAATATTTATACATGGAAGCGTATCGAAGTGGTTGTAACGAGCTGCACTCGAAATGCAGTTGTCCGCAAGGGCACGTGGGTTCGAATCCCACCGCTTCCGCCATCAAAGCCTTGAAAACTCTATGTTTTCAAGGCTTTTTCTCTTGCTCGGACAGCATCTATTTTGGGTAAAACAATTCAAATGGTGCCCTTGGTGCCCCGCTTTGTGGTGCCCGGCTCATTCCACATCATACACACTATACAAGAAAGATGTATACTGTGGTGCCCTTATGGTGCCCGAATGTATTAAAAACCTATAAAAAGTAGTGAAAAGCTGTAAAGAAATATTCCCGTTATAGCTCTATATCACTACTTTTTTTCTTTGGCTTTTCTTCCTTGCCGCCGTCGCCTTGCTTCTTCTCTCCGTCGCCTTTCGGCGGGTGTAGTGCCTTGTGGTAAACGTCAAGGACGGATTTTTTACGCTCAAGGCGAACGTCAACGTACTGTGCCGTTACTGCTTCAAGGTTGGTTGAGATACCGAGCGACATTCCGATACCTTTTAACGTATGCCCCAAGATCTCACCGACGGTATAAAAGTCGCCCGTGAGTTGGTGCATATTGGTAGCTGCCGTATGCCCTTACGGTATAATTACGACAAACCGGAAAAGCCCCGTATATCAAGGGTTTTCGGTTATCTGGCAAGGTTTTTCATCCTTTTCCAAACCGAAAAATCGAGCCGCGAAGTAGTTATATCGTAGGGGGTGTTATAGTAACGACAAAAACTAAATACTGTTTGGGCGGGCTGTCAGTCCGTCCAAGAAATCAGGACATTTCCTCTGAAAAGAAGAAATGTCCCTTTTTTGTGCCCAAAATAAGATGCCGACAGGAGGAACACAATGCCTGAAAAAACAGCGCAGAAAGAACCGGGCAAAAAGCCCGCGCCATCCAAAAAGCCGAAACCGCAGCAGGAAGTGGTCGTTCAGATTCCGCTCTCCGAGCTGCATCCATTCCCGGATCATCCCTTTCAGGTGCGGGAGGATGCGTTCATGCAGGAAACCGCCGAAAGCGTCAAGGAATACGGCGTCCTCGTCCCCGCGCTGGCACGGCCACGGGAGGACGGCGGTTATGAGCTGATCGCAGGCCACCGCCGCAAACACGCCTGCGAGCTGGCAGGACTGACTACCATGCCCGTCATTGTCCGCGACATCGACCGGGACGCTGCCACCATCATCATGGTGGACAGCAACCTCCAGCGGGAGAATATCCTGCCCTCTGAACGGGCGCAGGCGTATAAAATGAAGCTGGAGGCTATCCGCCGCAAGGCTGGCAGACCGGCAAAATCGGAAGAAATTGACACCTCAGAAAATGGTGGACAAAATGGCCACGATTTGCGCGGTATCAAAAGCCGCGAGCTGTTAGCAGAAAACTCGGACGACAGTGCGCGCACCATCCAGCGATACATCCGCCTGACAGAACTTTCCCCGGAGCTTCAGCAGATGGTGGACGAGAAGAAGATCGGCATGACCCCTGCCGTGGAAATCTCCTACCTCAAGCCGGAGGAGCAGCAGATGCTACTCACCGCCATTGACAGCGAGCAGGCCACGCCCTCGCTCTCACAGGCACAGCGGATGAAGATGCTCTCCCGCGAGGGAAAGCTCAACGACGATTCCATGCTGGACATCATGATGGAGCAAAAGAAACCGGAGAAGAACGACATCACCCTTTCCGGTGAAAAGCTCCGCAAATACTTCCCGCGTTCCTATACCCCGTTCCAGATTGAGAACACCATTTTCAAATTACTGGACGCATGGCAGAAAAAGCGCCAGCGCGATCAAAGCCGATGAGCGGACAAGCAGTTTGTTTGTCCACTATTTTCATGCCCAAAGGAGGACGCCATGTATATCAACACATTCAAATATACCCCCAAAGATGTGAGCTGCCAGCTCTGTACCGAGTATGTGAAAAAGCTGGGCTGTACCGCCCTGCGCTGCCCGTGGCTGGCCGAGCGCATCGAGGCCGGTGTGGTCGGCTACCGCGAGGCAGTCTTAGAGACATTTCCCCATGAACGCCGCCTGTTCCAGCGCCTGAACCTGCTGATCAAGCACTATCCCGGAAGCCTTTGGAGCAACGAGCAGCATGAGCGCCGAATGCAGTATCAATGTGCCGTGCAGGGCTACCGCCGCCGCAGGGATACCAACGCCTATTATGCGGCCATGTACCTGCTGACCTCTAATGACGACATTTACCGCCGCACGGCAAATTGCTTCTGCAAGGACGGGATTGAGTTCGGCTATGCGGTGCTGAAAAACACCTCGCCGCACAACTACGCACTGTTCATGGCGGCGCGCGATCTCTGCGACAAGACGGAGGCCGTCACGATGGCGGACTTGGCGGAACCGGAGGTCATTGACCCGGAGGCGCTGCGCCTGATCGTCAATGCCACTCTGATCGCCCGCTATGGGCTTGCCGCCTTTCAGATCAGAGCGCGAGGTGCCGAATATGAACGCTGATGATTTTGTCGACGGTCACAGCATCCTTGCGCTGGAGCGCTTTATGGACGAAACCCGCCACATGATTATTTTTGATGTCCTGTCGTGGAAATCCCCTGTGGGTGAAAAGGGCGAACGGCTGCGGCTGTTCCTCTCCGATGTGGGATATGCCAAGGCGCAGGCATCTGAGAGGCGCGGAGAAATCAAAATCCGCAAACACGCCGCCGTCATTGAGGGGCATATCCTCCCTGACCGGAAAAAGCGGCGTCACTAAAATGATTGGAGGAATTACCATGAGCAGAGTAACAGAGCTGGAAAAAGCGCTGACCACGCTGTTCCGCAAGGGTACGGATGTCGGCTACACGGAAACGGAGATCGACGAGTTTCTGGAAAACATCGACTATCACGCCCTGCTGCAAGCCGTTTGGAACAAGGCTGAAACGGTCTATGCCTATCGCGCAGACGGCAAAAATGCGCTGAGTCTGGACTATCGCAGCGCGGAGCTGTTCAAGCAGCGAGCGACGCTTCTCTATGAGGACGTGGGCGACAGCTATATCGGTGCGGTGTTTGCCGCCCGGTCGATGGAGCTGTGGCTGCTGGAGGATATGGGCTTTGCCGTCGTTGCCAAATTCAGCGTGAACGCCGGAGAAGGCGAATACGTCACCGAGTATCGCGTCTACAAGGGCAGCGATTGGGCGGACAGCGAGATTTCTCTGGATTTGGAGGACTTGGTGGCTGAGCTTGCCGCCCTGTGCGATCCCTACTACGAACACGAGCAGCCCATCTATGAGCTGTGATGTGGGAAAGGAGTGAAAACGGAGCGGCTTCCCTATGCGGGAAACCATTCAGAACGCAAACGGCAAGCAGTTTCACGCCGTCAGCCTGTCCGGTGGCAAGGACAGTACCGCCATGCTGCTTTTGATGATCGAACGGGATATGCCCATCAATATGGTGCTGTCAGCGGACACCGGCATGGAGTTCCCGGAAATGTACGAACACCTTGCCAAACTGGACGAGCATCTTTTCCGGGAGCGCGGCATCCATATTACCACGCTGCGGCATCCCAAGGGCTTTGAATACCTGATGTTCGACGAACCCAAGCAGAAGCCCCGCAGTCTGGAAAACCGTGCAAAGCTGGGCATCCCGCCCTACGGCAACGGCTGGCCGGGAATCCGCGTCCGCTGGTGTACCGGGCAGCTCAAAACGCACCTCATCACCAAGGAGGTCAACCGGCTCAAAGGCGAGCTGGGCGCGATCCACTATGTCGGTATCGCCGCCGATGAAGCGTGGCGCTGCAAGGATGAGCGGTATCCCCTCGTGGAATGGGGCATCACGGAGGCGCAGGCGCTCCAAGCCTGTTACGACCGTGGCTTTGACTTCGGCGGGCTGTATGAGATTTACCACCGTGCGTCCTGCTGGTGCTGCCCGTTCCAGCGTATCGACGAGCTGCGGAAGCTGCGAAAGCATCACCCGGAGCTGTGGGAAAAGCTGCTGGAGCTGGATCGCCGTGCGCTGGCGCAGTTCGGCACCGGCCCGCTGGGACAGTTCAAGCAGAACTGGAGCGTAGAGCGGCTGGATACGCGGTTTGCCGAGGAGGACGGCCAAACAGGTTGACTGCCCTGCGGAAAGGATTGAAGCAATATGGCTGTATTTCGCGTTGAACGGACGCGGGATTACACGGTGATGTGCAACCATCACCTGAAAGACAGCAATCTTTCCCTGAAAGCCAAGGGGCTGCTCTCCATGATGCTTTCCCTCCCCGACGAGTGGAATTACACCACGCGGGGGCTGGCTGCGATCTGCAAGGAGGGCGTGGACGCCATCGGGAAAGCGCTCAAGGAGCTGGAGCTGGCGGGCTACATCATCCGCCGTCAGCTTCGCGGCAAGGACGGGCGCATTTCCGACACGGAGTACACCATCTTCGAGAAGCCCCGAAAGCCCTCTCCACCGGATACGACTTTACCAGATACGGAAAACCCGTATCTGGATAACCCGGATACGGAGGCACCGGATACGGATAATCCCGCGCAATTAAATACTAAGAAATCTAATACTCAAAAATCAAATACTGATCTATCAAGCACTCATTCATTCTTTCTGCCTGCGGCGGACGGAATGACGGAGGGGCTTGAGAAAAAAGCGGAGATCAGAGAGCAAATCGAATACGACATTCTCTGTCAGCAGTATGACCGGATGCAGCTTGATGAGCTGGTGGAGATTATGCTGGAGGTTGCTATGAACCGCAGCCCCACAGTCAAGATCGGGCGGGATGCGGAGTATCCCACCGGCTTCGTCCAACAGCGCTTTGAAAAGATCACCTCCATGCACATCGAAAAGGTCATGGACGGTATCCGCGAGAACACCACCCGCGTTTGGAATACGAAAGCCTATCTCATGGCGGCGCTGTTCAATTCCGTTTCCACCATCGACAACCACTACGCCATGCTGGTCAATCACGATTTTCACGGCGGCCCCTAAAGGCCGTCATTTTTCATGCCCGATTCCGGGAGAAAGGATTTGATACCGATGAAACGCCCCCTTGCCTACATCACCGCTCCGTGGAGCGAGAACGAGTTTGAGAACACCGAAAATGCCGCCAAGTATTGCAGGGCGGTCTATGACGCGGGCTTTTCGCCCGTCTGCCCCACGCTGTTTCTGCCGCTGTTCCTACGCGATGAGATTCCGCAGGAGCACAAGGACTGCATCGACATGGCGCGGGAGTATCTGCGCCGTGCTCGTGTGCTGGTGGTTTGCGGCGGCACCGTGAATGAAAGCGTGAAAAACGACATCGCCGTGGCCGAGCGCCTGCGGATCACCGCCACCACGCTGGACGGCATCCTGACCGTCAAGGGACAGGGGCGCAGAAATGAATGAGCATCTTCTGCACCGGCTGGTGGTGCCGCCTTAGTGTCCCAGTGTTCTCCCTGCAAATCGAAGGAAAGGAGCGTGATAAGTCATGCAGGAAGAAGTTGAACAGAGAATCGTATCCCTGATGATCTCCTGCGGAAAGCTGGGTGAACAGGAATTTCGCAAGGCCGTTGCCAAGCTGCTGGAGCAGCTAAAAAACGGACATCAGAAGCATCAGTACAGCAAGGCCAACCCCCACGGGAAAATGACCGTCAAGCAGCTTGCCGCCAAGGATAAGGGATTGCAGAGCATTGAAGTCACCGATCAGAATATCGGCTCATTCAACCGGATCGCCCGGAAGTATGGCATTGACTTCGCTCCATTCAAGGTCAAGGGCGAAAAGCGGTACATGGTGTTCTTCAAAGCGCCGGACGCCGACGCCATGACCGCCGCGTTCAAGGAATACACTGCCAAACAGGTCAGGAAGGCGGAACGCCCCTCGGTGCTGGAAAAGCTGCAACACTTCAAGTCGCTCATTCAGGCGGCTGTGGTGGACAGGACAAAGCGGAAGGAGCTGGAACGATGAAGCAAGTCAACGTCAAAAAGCTCATCCTTCCCAACATCCCGTATGTGTTCATCGCACTGCTGGCCACCAAGGTCAGCGAGGCGGTGCGGCTGGCTCCCCGGGACGCCAACCTGTGGTACCTGCTGGGCCTGGGCCAGATTGAAAACAATGACGAGCCGGGGGCGCTCCAATCCTTTGACGAGGCGCTCAAAATAGAACCCGCCTTCATCCGCGCCCTGTTCAACCGCGCCCTCCTCAATGAAAAGGTGGGACGTCTGGAACAGGCGATTCAGGATCTGGAAAACTGTTCCTCCCTGGACAAGGAAAACCCGGATATTCCCTTCACCCTGGCGGTCATGCTGTACCGCAACGGCCATTACCGGGATGCCGCCGCCGCCGCCGCGGAAACCCTGCGCCGGGAGCCGAGGCACGCACAGGCCAGACAAATTCTGGAATCAGCTTCTCGACACGGAAAATAAGATGTAGTATATCAATGTCATGTGTTTGAATTTTCCTTCTATTCGGACTCTGTTGGCGGGAGCGTTCCTGCTGGGCACTTCCCTCGGCTTTGCGGAATCTCAGGACTCTGCGGCGGACCCCTCCCTCCGCACCTGGACGAACAAGACTACGGGCACCACGGTGGAAGCGCGTCCCATAGCCCTGAACATGAAAACCGTCAAACTGGTGACCACGGCCAAAAAGCCCATCACTATGCCGTTGGAAAAACTTTCTGATGAAGACCGCACATGGCTGGAGGAGCACAAGGACGTTATCGGCAAGCCCCTTTCCGAATGGTCTTCCACACCGTCCGGACCGCTGGCCGAGGAAATGAAGGGGCAGACCTACATGCTGGAGGACGGCAAGCTCAAGAAAAAGGACGGCAAGCTGAACGCCAAATATTTCATTCTCTATTTCAGTGCAAGCTGGTGCGGCCCGTGCTGCCGTAATGCCCCGCACAGCGTGGAATCCTACAACAAGGTGGTGAAGGAAAACCCGGATGTGGAAGTCATCATGTGCAATCTGGACCAGAATCTGGAAGCTGCCCAGAAATGGGCCGCGGCCAACAACATGCCCTGGCCTGTCCTGCTGCGGAAGGACCTGACGGAAATGGCTAAAAAGGTCGCTCCGCGCGGTATTCCTACGATGGTTTTGATGGACAAGGACGGAAAAGCACTCCAGTCCTCCCAGAATATGGAACAGTTGGTGAAGGCGGCCGGTTCCTCCCGACCATCACGCTAGGCGCAAAAACTTTCCCGCCTTTTTGAAACGATGCCCGCAGTCCGTAAATCCCAGGCCGACCGTTCCGCGGAAACCAGCGGCAAAATTCTCCGCGCCGCACAAAAGCTTTTTGCCCGCAGCGGCTTTGACGGCGTGACCATGCGCGCCATCGCCTCGGAGGCCGGGGTGAACCTGGCTTCCATCGTTTATTACTTTGAAAACAAGGAAGGGCTTTATCTCTCCGTCTTCCGCCATTATGCGGAACCTCTGATGGAAGAACGCATGAAACTGCTGAAGGAGGCGGACAGGGAACCGTCCCTCAGGGCGTACGCCCGCGCATTCATTGAGCCTGCCTTCCGCATACTTCTGGACGAAAGCCTGGGCGGCCCGGACCATATGCGCCTGCTGTGGCGCCTGCCGCAGGAACCGGAATGCCTCGTTGAGAAAATCTATGACGAATTCTACGCCCCTGTCATCCGGGAAATGACGGAAAGGGTTCGCCAGATCTGTCCGTGGGGAGATGAACTTTCCCTGTCCTGGCATGTTCATATCATGAGCTCCATCTTTCATGCCACGCTGGGTAAATACGCCACGCGCCCCGACCTTCACGACAAGGAACCCTGGATGAAGGACCAGGACCGCATCCTGAAAATGATCGTGGACACGGCCGTGCTGCTCATTTCCCGTCCGGCTCTTTCTCCGGATAAAGAAGGGAACGCATAAAACCCTTTCTAGGCCTCTCCGAGCCGCCTCCTTACCGCCTCAACGGTTCCCGTGATGTCGGGATGCGTGAGCAGCCAGGAAACGATCACGGCCCTTGTCGCCCCGGCATCCAGAACGGCGGGAAGGGTGGCCTTATTGATGCCGCCGATGCAGAAGACGGGGAAATCCTCCGGAAGCTGCGCCTGCACGCCCGCAATGTGCTCCAGGCCGATCGCCTGCCTTCCCGGCTTGGTGCCTGTGGGAAACAGGGGGCCGAATCCTATGTAGTCCGCCCCCTCCCGGAAGCCGCCCAGCGCCTGTTCCGGGCTGTGGGTGGAGCGGCCTATGAGGGCGTCCGGCCCCAGCAGGCTCCGCGCGGCCTCCAGCTTCCCGTCTTCCTGCCCCAGATGCACCCCGTCTGCGCCGATGCTCCGGGCGACTTCCGGGTAGTCGTTGATGATGAAAAGACAGCCGTATTCCCGGCACAGGGGGGCAAGTTGGCGGCCCATGCGCTCTATATGCTCCGGGGCGTGGTTCTTCGCCCTGAGCTGAAGAATGCCCAGCCCTCCCGCCAGCAGTTTTTTTGAGACAGGTATCAGTTGATCTTCAGGTATGTATCCCAAATCCACAATGCCGTACAGGCGGCAGGCGGTGAGGCGTTCCATCCGGTTCATGCACGGGAATTGTACCGGATAAAATCATCCGGGCAAGACGCTTCCCAATCTTGACCGTAAAGGGCTGTGTGGTACACTCCCCCCATCGTGTCCCCCGCATTATATTCTGCTGCCAAAAGTTTGTTGTTCCAGTTGAATCCGGAAACTGCCCACAACCTGACGCTGTTCGGGTTGCGCATGGCTGAAAGGATGCGCGTTCTCCCCCTCCTGATGGGTGGCGTACCTTCCGATCCGGTGGAAATCCTGGGCATGAAATTCCCCAACAGGGTGGGCCTTGCCGCCGGGATGGACAAGGAGGCGGATACGGTCAGCGCCTTCGGCCAGGTGGGATTCGGCTTTGTGGAGGTGGGAACGCTGACGCCGCGCCCCCAGCCCGGCAACGACAAGCCCCGCCTGTTCCGCCTCATTCCCCAGCGTGCCATCATCAATAGAATGGGCTTCAACAATCACGGCATTGCCGCCGGCGTGGAAAACATCCGGGAGGCCACCCGCTTCAACGGGGTGCTTGGTGTCAACATCGGCAAAAACAAGGTGACGCCGAACGAAGATGCCGCCCAGGACTACCTGGCCTGCCTGAGAGCGGCGTGGCCCGTGGCGGACTACATTGCCATTAACTTCTCCTCCCCCAATACGCCGGGTCTGCGCGACCTCCAGGCGGCTGAGCCCGCCGCGCGCCTGCTGGCTTCCCTGAAATCGGAACAGGCGAACATGGCGGCGGAAACCGGGCGGCAGGTTCCCATCTTCATGAAAGTGGCTCCGGACGTCACGGACGAACAAATCACGGAACTCAGCCGGGTCTTTCTGGATGAAGGGCTGGACGGCCTGATCGCCACGAACACTACGCTTTCCCGCACCGGCGCGGAAAACAGTCCGCGCAGGGAGGAAGCGGGCGGCCTCTCCGGTGCACCCCTCACGGCACGTTCCACGGAAGTAATCGGGGCCTTTGCCTCGGAATTGAAAGGCCGCATCCCGATCATCGGCGTAGGCGGCATCATGAGCGGGGCGGATGCCGTCGCCAAAATCAAGGCCGGCGCCAGTCTGGTCCAACTGTATACGGGCTTCATCTACCGGGGCCCCAACCTGATCCGGGAATGTGTGGAAGCCATGAAGGCGGAATGCCCCGTAAACTCCTGAACCCCTCACCCTGCACAGACCCTGATTCATGGCGGACACCTTCGTACACCTCCACAACCACACGGAATACTCCCTTCTGGACGGCGCCGTCCACATCAAGGACCTCATTGCGGAATGCTCCCGCATGGGAATGCCCGCCGTCGCCGTCACGGATCACGGCAACCTCTTTGGAGCCATTGAGCTGGTCATGGAGACCAACAGCCTCAACAAATCCGCGGAAGCCTGGAACAAGGAACACCCGGAAGGCCCATGGAAACAGCCCGTGAAGCCTATCTTCGGCTGTGAAGTGTACCTCTCCCCCACGCCCATCGGCGTGAAAAAGCAGCTTCCCGGCCGGCGCAAATACACACACCTTCTTCTTCTGGCGGAAAATGAAACGGGCTGGCAGAACCTGGTCAAGATGGTCTCCCGCTCCCATCTGGAAGGCTTCTACTACAAGCCGCGCGTGGACATGGAAACCCTGCGGGAATTCCATGAGGGCCTCATCTGCTGCACGGCGTGCCTTGCCGGGCCCCTCAATGAATGGCTGCTCAACGACCAGCCGGAAAAGGCGGAAGAAGCCCTGCTGGCCCTGAAAGATGTCTTCGGGGAGAACAACATCTTTGTGGAATTGCAGGACCACGGCATGGAGGAACAGAAAAAGTGCCTTCCGGAACTGGTGCGCATCGCCCGCAAAACCGGAACGCCCATCCTGGCCACCAATGACGTTCATTTCCTGAAAAGGGAGGACCATGACATGCACGATGCGCTCATCTGCATAGGCACCAACGAAAAACTGGCCTCCCCCAAGCGCATGCGCTACTCCACGGAAGTTTACCTCAAATCCCCGGAGGAAATGAGGGAAGTATTCAAGGACTATCCGGACGCGCTGGAAAACACGCTGAAAATCGCGGAGCGCTGCAATGTCACGATCAAGCTGGACTCCACCAGCACGGAAAAATACCCCGAATTCGGCACGCCGGACGGCTCCACACGCGAGGAATACCTGCGCAAGGTGTGCTACAAGGGACTGGAAGAACGGTACGGCAAGGAGCGCGTGGCCGCGGACAAGGAACTGTGCGCCCGCCTGGACTATGAACTGGGTATCATCAACCAGTTGAAGTTCGCTTCCTACTTCCTGATTACGGCGGACTTCATCAACTGGGCGAAGGACCACGATATTCCCGTGGGGCCCGGCCGCGGTTCCGCCGCCGGCTCTCTGGTGGCGTACGCCATGAAAATCACGAACATCGACCCGTTGCGCTTCGGCCTCATCTTTGAACGCTTCTTGAATCCGGAGCGCGTGAGCCCGCCGGATATCGACATTGACTTCTGCCAGACGCGCCGTCCGGAGGTGATTGACTACGTACGGCAGAAATACGGGGAGCGCGCCGTGTCCCATATCATCACGTACGGCACCATGGGCGCCAAATCCGTTCTCAGGGACGTGGCGCGCGTGATGGACATGTCTTATGCCGACGGCGACCGCATCTCCAAGCTGATTGAAACGGGGCCCAAGGTGACGCTGCAATCCAGCTATAAAAGCAATGAGGAACTGCGCGACCTTATTGCGTCCGATGAAGCGTACACGGAACTCTGGGGGTACGCGACCCGCCTGGAGGGCCTGATACGCAACGTGGGCGTGCACGCCGCAGGCGTCGTTATCGGTGACCGTCCCCTGGACGAACACGTGGCCCTGACCCGTGACGACCTTTCCGATCCCCACGCCGCCGTCGTCGCCCAGTGCGACATGAGCGCCATTTATGAAGTGGGGCTGTTGAAAATGGACTTTCTGGGGCTGAAAACCCTCACCGTCATGCACGACGCGGAGGAATACGCCCGCTGGCGCGTTCCGGAATTCAGACTGGACGACGTGCCCCTGGACGACCGTGAAACACTGGACCTGCTCAACAGGGGGGACACGATGGGTGTGTTCCAGTTGGAATCCGGCGGCATGGTGGATACCTGCCGGAGGTATGGCATCCAGAAAATTGAAGACATCATTGACTTGCTGGCCCTGTACCGTCCGGGAGCCATGCAGTTCATGGATGAAATGATCGAGGTCAAGAAGGGCATCCGGAAGGTGGAATATGAACACCCCCTGCTGGAGCAGGTCAGCGGAGAAACTTACGGCGTGATGATCTACCAGGAACAGGTGCAGGCCGCGGCCAAGCTGCTGGCGGGCTACACGCTCGGCGGCGCCGACCTTCTGCGGCGCGCCATGGGTAAGAAAGACCCCGCGAAAATGGCCAAGGAAAAGGCCCACTTTGTGGAAGGATGCTGGAAAACCAACCAGATTGACGAAAAAACGGCCACGGCCATCTTTGACAAAATTGAAAAATTCGCCGGGTACGGGTTCAACAAATCCCACTCCGCCTGCTACGGCCACATCTCCTACTGGACGGCCTATCTCAAGGCCCACTTCCCCGTGGAATTCCTCTGCGGCCTGATGTCCAATGAAGTGAATAACGACAAAATCGGCGTGTTCATCCAGGAGGCCAACCGCATGGGCATTGAAATCCTGCCGCCCAACGTGAACAAATCCATGCTCAAATTCACTCCTGAAGAAACGCCTTCCGGCAAGCTGGCCGTGCGCTACGGCCTGGCCGCCATCAAGAACGTGGGTGAAGGCGCCATGCAGATTCTTCTGGAAGAGCGGAACAGGAACGGGGAATTCACCAGCATGGAGGACATCTGTAACAGGCTGGACTCCAAATCCGTCAACAAGAAAATTCTGGAATCCCTGATTCGCGCTGGTGCGCTGGACTGGACGCTGGAACCGCGTTCCGTCATGTTCGAGCGCGTGGACCTGGCCCTCAGCGGCGCCTCCCAGGTGCACAAGGACAAGGCGCTGGGGCAGGGCTCCCTATTTGACATGACCTTTGAGGCCCCCAGGGTAAAAGATGAGCCTCCCGTTCCGGAATGGCCCAAGGAACAGCGCATGACTGATGAAAAAGACTTGCTGGGCGCCTACTTCTGCGGGCACCCCTTGGATTCCATGCGCGGTGTCATTGATGCGGAAAAATACAAGCGCATCGGCCTCATAGACTCCCTGGAATCCCACGAACTCAAGCAGAAGCACCAGATTGCCGGCATGGTGCGCTCTGTCATTCCCAAAATCAGCAAGGCGGGAAGGAAATTCGCCATCCTGACCCTGGAAGACTTTACCGGAAGCGTGGAAGTGCTTCTGTGGTCGGACGTCTATGAAAAAGCCCTGGAAATGGAAGGCGGCCTGGAACCCGGCGTCTTCGTGGCCGTGCGCGCCAACATCCGGGAGGACGACCGCACCTCCTCCAAGAGCGTGGCCGCCCAGGGCATTGACCCGCTGGGCGGGAAAAAGCGCAGAACCAAATCCGGAGACCAGGGGCCGCTGAACATCATTGTCAGTCCCCTGCGCCACACCAGGGAAAACTTGGAACATATCCGGAACATCCTGAAAAAATATCCTGGCCGCGGCAAGGTCAACCTCACCATCAAGGACAGCCTGGGGCACAGCCGGATTCTGGAGCTGGACGAGCAATTCCGCGTCAACCGCTGTGCCGCGCTGGAAACGGAACTCTCCATGTACAACTGAAAAACCTGAATTCGTGAAAAAGGAACCGCATGTATTTCCGGAATCGGCCCGTTTGAAATTCCGGGCGTGGGAGGAAGCGGACTGGCCCTTTTTTGCGGCCATGAACGCCAGCCCCCTGGTGATGCGCTTCTTCCCTTCCGTGTTGACGGAGGAGGAATCCCGCTCCATGTGGGACCGCATGCGGGCAGAGCTGGATGAAAAGGGCTATGGCCTGTATGCCGTGGAGCTTAAATCCTCCGGCGCCCTCATCGGCCTTCTGGGCTTCCATTGGGTGGAATTTGAGGCGGAATTCACCCCCTGCGTGGAAATAGGCTGGCGGCTGGTGCCGGAAGCCTGGGGGTATGGTTATGCCACGGAAGGAGCCGTGGCGTGCCTGGAATACGGATTTTCCCGCCTGGGATTTGACCGGGTGTACTCCTTCGCCGCCTGTGTGAACCATCCTTCACAAGCCGTGATGCGGCGCGCCGGAATGAAAAAAACGGCGGAATTCAACCATCCGAAAGTGTCTGCGTCCTCTCCTCTCCATCCGCACGTTTTATACATGCTGGAAGCTCCATGCAAATAATGGGGAAAGACGGTTTATTCCCGGGGAAGACCCTTCGGAAATAAAAAAGGCAGCCGTGGGGGCATGGCGGCCATCCGAGTGCAAGAGGACC
>ENA-OYXW01000415-OYXW01000415.1-human-gut-metagenome-genome-assembly--contig:-NODE-415-length-13868-cov-5.945993_pt1 | contig 13868 bp, 10 predicted proteins | sample MGYA00243977_ERZ653436 | MGnify/ENA primary metagenome ERZ653436 (study PRJEB26926, sample SAMN06165001) | human gut metagenome | biome: ENVO:00009003; feature: ENVO:2100002; material: ENVO:00002003...
CAAGAATACGGCACAGAATCCGGTGGCAGCATTGGAACAGAAGGATGACAGAGCTAATAGCAATGATTTTGTAGGGAACGTGGAAGTGGATTATAAATTTCATTTTTTACCAGACTTACGTTTGCATGCCAGTTTAGGTGGTGAATATGCAGATGGTACACAGACTACCGTTTATTCGCCTTATTCATTTGCCTATAACTATTATGGAAATAATACATCTACTTCAGAGTATAAGTATAATCTGTCTTATAACGTATATGCACAATATCTTAAAACATTGGGTGCACACACAATTGATGTAATGGCAGGTGGTGAAGAACAGCATTTTCATCGCAATGGCTTTACTGTAGGTAACGGATGGGACAGTTATACAGATGAGATTCATGATGCTGTACTTAAAGAGCAGACAGCTTATGCTACTCGTAATACTTTGGTTTCTTATTTTGGGCGTTTGAATTATTCTTTACTGGATCGTTATTTAGTCACTTTTACCATGCGTTGGGATGGCTCATCTCGTTTTGCTGACGGAAACCGCTGGGGTACTTTCCCTTCTTTAGCATTGGCTTGGAAAATGAAAGAGGAGAATTTTCTGAAAGATGTAAATTTTTTATCAGATTTGAAACTTAGATTAGGATGGGGTATTACCGGACAACAGGATGTGACCTCTGATTTTGCTTATATGCCTTTGTATGTGGTAAGCGATGATTATGCGCAATATCCTTTTGGAGATACTTATTATCATACTTCACGTGCTAATGCCTTTAATACAGACCTGAAATGGGAACAGACCACAACTTATAATGCGGGATTGGATTTTGGATTCCTTAATGGACGTATTACGGGTAATGTAGATGGGTACTATCGTGAAACAAATGATTTGCTGAACAGTGTGAAGATTCCTGTTGGTACAAATTTCAATGCACAGATGTTACAGAATATTGGTTCTCTGAAAAATTATGGTGTAGAATTTGCCTTTAATGTGAAACCGGTTGTCACAAAAGACTTCATGTGGGATGTGACTTATAATTTTACGTGGAATCATAATGAAATTACCAAGCTGACAGGCGGTGATGATGCAGACTATTATGTAGAAACAGGAGATAAAATTTCCAGAGGTAATAATACGAAGGTGCAGGTTAATAAGGTAGGTTATCCAGCTAATTCATTCTATGTATATCAGCAGGTATATGATGAAAATGGAAACCCGATTGAAAATATGTATGTGGATTGTAACGGAGATGGCATTATAAATAGTTCAGATAAATATATTTATAAGAAACCGGCTGCGGATTTTATGATGGGATTAACTTCCAAGATGATTTATAAGAATTGGGATTTTAGTTTTTCTTTACGTAGTAGCTTGAATAATTATGTGTATTATGACTTCCTGGCAAATAAGGCAAATGTAAGCAGTTCAGGATTATTCTCTAATACGGCTTATTCAAATACAACTGCGGAGGCTATTGCGCTTGGTTTTACAGGAAAGGGAGAATATTATATGAGTGATTACTTTGTACGTAATGCTTCATTCTTGCGTTGTGATAATATTACGTTGGGTTATTCTTTTAAAGATTTGTTTAAAACTTCTGCTTATAAAGGTATCGGAGGACGTATATATGCAACAGCGCAGAATCCGTTTATTATTACTAAGTATGAAGGCTTGGATCCGGAAGTGAAAAGTGGAATTGATTCCAATCCTTATCCGCGTGCATTTACATTCCTGTTAGGAGTTAATTTACAATTCTAATTTTATGAAAACATTAAGATGTATGAAAGCTAATTATTTGAAACATATATTTTCAGCTGCATTGGTTGTGGCCGTTTCATTGGGAAATGTATCGTGTATCAATGATTTGGACATTAGTTCTATCGACCCGCAAAGTTCATCTAGTTTTGATCAGGATGCAGCTTTTGTCAAGCAATATGCATTGTTAGGATTGACCGGACAGAAAGGCCCTGCTGGAACTCCGGATTTGGATGGGCAGGATGAAGGTGAATCGGGCTTTTACCGTACAATTTTTAATTGTCAGGAGTTGCCTACAGACGAATGTGTATGGGTGTGGCAAGACAATGTTGATATCCCGCAGTTTACCAATATTGCATGGAATTCTTCAAGTCAGCGTACGGAATGGGTTTATGTGCGATTAGGTTATGATATTACGCAGATGAATTTCTTCTTGGATCAGATTGCGGATAATACAGATGAAGAATCGGTACGTCAGCGTGCAGAGGTACGTTTCTTACGCGCTTTGCATTATGCTTATTTTCTGGATTTATTTGGTAAGGCTCCATTCAAAGAACATTTTGATAATGAGCTTCCGGTAGAAAAGGGTGGAAAAGATTTGTATGATTTTATTCAGAAAGAATTGGATGAATGTGTAGCCGATATGTACGAACCGGGGCAAGCTCCTTTTGGACGTGCTGATAAAGCTGCCAATTGGTTGTTGAGAGCACGAGTATATTTGAATGCAGAGGTTTATACAGGTACGGCTGATTTTGAAAATGCAAAGCTTTATGCTGATAAAGTCATTAACAGTGGATATTATGAATTGTGTGATGATTATAAATTGATGTTTATGGCTGATAATGATGAAAATCAGAAGGCCATGAAGGAAATTATTCTTCCGATTCGTCAGGATGGTATGAAAACTCGAAATTATGGAGGATCTACTTATTTGATTTGTGGCACACGTACGGGTGGAATGCCACATATGGGTACTACTAATGGATGGTCTTGCTTGATTGCAAGAAGTGCGCTGGTATATAAATTCTTTGATGAAGATGAAGTGCCTATGATTCCTGAAAATGTAGAGGTACCAGGACAGAGTGATTTTGCAAATGATGAGGCTATTGATTCATGGGATGCTCAATATGGTGTACGGACGCAGGATATGATTGAGGCAGCTGGAGATGACCGGGCTATGTTTTATTCTGGAGCAGGTGGAGGAAAGAGAACGATGGATCCGAAATCCATTACTGGTTTTCAGAGTGGTTTGTCAATTGTGAAATGGCAAAATATCCGCTCAGATGGGGCTTCTACCAGTCATACAGAATATCCAGATACGGATATACCTTTGTTCCGTTTAGCAGAAGCTTATTTGACCCGTGCTGAAGCCAACTTCCGTCTGAATCAAAAAAGTTTAGCATGGGAGGATATTAAAACATTACGTGCGAAACGTGGTTGTACCAAACAACCTACATTGAATGAACTAACAGAGATGTATTTATTGGATGAATGGTCGCGTGAATTTTATTTGGAAGGCAGACGTCGTAGCGATTTGATACGTTTTGATTGTTTTACAACTGATAAGTATTTGTGGGACTGGAAAGGTGGCGTGAAAGAAGGAAAATCAGTAAGTGATATTTATAATGTATATCCTATTCCTGCTACAGATTTGAATAATAACAATAATATGCATCAAAATGAAGGGTATTAATTTATAAGAATTCTGGTAATATGAAAAAGATAATATTTCCCATTTTATCATTAATCGGATGTATACTTCCGTTATTAACAGCTTGTAATACGGATATAGAAGATAATCCGGTTTTGCATGAAGCTGAAACTTTTGTCCTTGAGACTCCAGAAGACAAACTTTATGATTTAGGAGAAGCTCAAGATACAGTCGTCCTGACATGCACACAGCCTGCTTATGGGTTTACTGCTGCTACTACCTATAGTGTGCAGGTTTCATTGGAGGAGACATTTGTTGATGAAGCTGAAGGGGTAGAGTCTAACTATAAGGTTCTGTCTACTACTTATACATCTTCTACGGTTTTATTGAAACCTGCGGAACTGAATGCTGCGATTGTAGAATTGTGGAAACAAGCTAATCCGGATGTGGAGAATTATATAGGCACCGTGAATCCAGTGTATATTCGTCTTACAGCAGTAATTACTGGTAGTGAATTGGGAAATTCAGTTTCCAATGTAATCAAAATTAATCAGATAAAACTTGGAGAAGTCGTTTCTACCTTAGCACCTCCAGAAGAAATGTATCTTGTAGGTTCAAGTATCGGTACGTCTTGGGGTACATGGAAACCAATGGTTAGTGTCAATGGCTTGGCTGGGGAATTCTGGAGTATGGTTTATTTTGACTCAGGTGCTGAATTTAAGTTTGGTAAGTTTGAACAAGACTGGAATGGTTATTCAAAGATTCATCAGTTTAATGATAATGCTGGAGCAGGCCTTTCTGACAGTGGTGATAATATTAAGGTGGATAAAGGAGGATGGTATATAGTATACTTGATTGCTGAAGTGAATGGAGATGATTATCAGTATACCATGAATTTTTATAGCCCCAATGTGTATGTGCTGGGAAATACGGTAGGTGATTGGAATTATAATGATGCTTATTTGTTCTCTGTCCCTGAAGATAAAAACGGTAGTTTTGTGTCTCCTGCTTTAACTGCCACGGGTGAAGTCCGCATGTGTATCAAAGCAGACACTGATTGGTGGCGACTTGAGTTTACATTGAAAGATGGTGAAACAATTTTCTATCGTGAAAATAATGCTGTAAATAATGGATGGACAGACTTAGGAGAAGAGTATTCTTTAGCAGCTAATCCTGGACAGACTATTTCATTGAATTTTACAGATGGAACCGGATCTCTTAATTAAATGTGATTGATATAAAATAAGGAGTTTCTCAATTGTATGAATGAGAAACTCCTTATTTTTTATGTTACTCTTTAACTTCTTTCAGCTGGAAATCTTTTCTTCGCAGAACGAAACTGTTACTCAGGTATTTCTCGCGGACAATCTTGTTCTCGGCCAGTTCTTCCGGAGTTCCCTGGAAGAGGATTTTTCCTTCAAACAGCAGATAAGCACGGTCAGTGATGCTAAGTGTTTCCTGCACGTTATGGTCTGTAATCAGAATACCGATATTCTTGTCTTTCAGCTTCCAGACAATGTGCTGGATATCTTCCACGGCAATCGGGTCTACTCCGGCAAACGGTTCGTCAAGCATGATGAACTTGGGGTCAATCGCTAGACAGCGGGCAATTTCTGTACGGCGACGTTCGCCTCCGGAAAGTTGGTCCCCTAAGTTCTTGCGTACTTTCTGCAGACGGAACTCGGCAATCAGGCTTTCCAGTTTCTCTTTTTGATATTCCGGTGGTTTATTAGTCAATTCCAATACAGAAGCAATGTTATCCTCCACGCTCATTTTGCGGAATACGGAAGCCTCCTGTGCCAGGTAACCGATACCATTTTGGGCTCGTTTGTAAACAGGGTAGGAAGTTATGTCTTTATCATTTAGATAAATATGTCCTTCATTAGGGACAATCAATCCGGTAGTCATGTAGAAAGAGGTGGTCTTACCCGCACCGTTAGGGCCGAGCAGTCCTACAATTTCCCCCTGTTTCACATTGATGGAAACATGGCTCACCACTGTTCGTTTTCCGTATTTTTTGACCAGGTTCTCGGTTCGTAGCACCATTCTGCCGTCTGAAGGTAATTCAAACTTTTCGGTCGTAGATTCTTGATTTTCTTGTGCTGCCATTGTCCTTTTGTTAGCTGTTCAGTCGTGCAAAAGTAGTAAAAATCTTGGCTTCTGTGGTTCTTAATTCGAAAATCCTCCTGTCTTTTATTATAATATAGCTAAAAAGCACTACTTTTGCGTCAAACATGATTGTAATAATATGATAAAGCCTGTTACAAACCTTGGAAAATACCTTATGTTGATGGGGCGTGTATTTTCCCGTCCGGAGCGTTTCCGGATGTATTTTAAGCAATGCCTGAATGAAATGGTACAATTGGGTATCAATTCGATTGGTATTGTGTTGCTGATTTCTTTTTTTATCGGTGCTGTAATTTGTATTCAGATTAAATTGAATATTGAAAGTCCTTGGATGCCGCGTTTTGTGGTGGGATATACCACTCGTGAAATCTTGCTGCTGGAGTTTTCATCTTCTATTATGTGTTTGATTTTAGCGGGAAAAGTCGGGTCGAACATTGCTTCGGAAATTGGAACGATGCGGGTCACGCAGCAGATTGATGCACTGGAAATTATGGGAGTAAACTCTGCCTCTTATCTGATTCTTCCAAAGATTCTGGGATTGATGACCATGATTCCTTTTCTGGTGATTTTCAGTATTTTTGCAGGAGTGATAGGTGCTTTCTGTACAGCCTGGTTTGCTGGTATCATGAATGCGACGGATTTGGAATATGGTTTACAGTATTGCTTTGTGGAATGGTATATCTGGTGTAGCTTTATTAAATCCTTATTTTTTGCCTTTATCATAGCCAGTGTGTCTGCTTATTTTGGATATACGGTAGAAGGAGGTTCTATTGCTGTCGGTAAAGCCAGTACGGATTCTGTGGTTTCGAGCAGTGTCTTGATTTTGTTTTCAGATTTGATACTTACACAATTGTTGATGGGATGATACAGCTAAATTCTATATACAAATCATTTGAAGGACGTACAGTTCTTGAAGATATTAATTTTTCATTTGAAAACGGGAAAACCAACTTGATTATCGGACAGAGTGGTTCTGGAAAGACGGTACTGATGAAATGTATCGTAGGGTTGCTTACCCCGGAGTGCGGGGAGATTCTGTATGATGGACGTAATCTGTTGGATATGGGAAAAAAAGAAAAGAAAGCACTGAGACGTGAGATGGGTATGATTTTTCAAAGTGCTGCTTTGTTTGACTCCCTTTCTGTACTGGAAAATGTGATGTTCCCACTGGATATGTTCTCTAATGATACTTACCGTGACCGGGTGAAGCGGGCACAGTTTTGTTTGGATCGTGTGAACTTGATTGATGCGCAGTCAAAATACCCTGGAGAAATCAGTGGGGGAATGCAGAAGCGTGTGGCTATTGCACGTGCCATTGCTTTGCAGCCGCAATACTTGTTCTGTGACGAACCGAATTCTGGTCTTGATCCTAAAACCTCATTGGTAATTGATGATTTGATTCATGATATTACCAAAGAGTATAATATGACCACAATTATTAATACGCACGATATGAACTCTGTGATGGGTATTGGTGAAAGCATATTGTATATTTATCAGGGTCACAAGGAATGGGAAGGAACAAAAGACGAGGTGTTCAATGCTACGAACGAGCGGTTGAATAGCTTCATCTTTGCTTCAGACTTGCTGCAGAAGGTGAAGAAAGAGGAAAATAGTAAGGCTCGTAAAGTTTGATATTTACAAGAGTCGGGTTGAAATAATAAGGAACGGCAGAAGGTGGATATGCTTTCTGCCGTTTTTATTTGGTTGGTTGACAAGGATTCAGAAGCCGTAAAGATTTTTTAGCTTGTCAGTTTGGTTATTGAAAGATTAAACATTATTTTTGCAACCTCTTTTGGTAAATACGAGAAATAATTAATAATTAAATAAATAAGTCGAAAATGAATATTTCATTGCAAAATGTAGACAACGTAAGCGCTGTGCTTACTGTTCAGATTGAAAAAGCTGATTATCAGGAAAAAGTTGAAAAAGCACTGAAAACTCTTCGTCAGAGAGTAAATATGCCTGGATTCCGTAAGGGAATGGTTCCTATGGGATTGATTAAAAAACAGTACGGAACTTCTGTATTGCTGGAAGAAGTTGACAAGCTGTTGCAGGAAAAAGTAGGTGAGTATATCCGTGAAAACAAAGTTAACATGCTGGGTACTCCTCTGCCGAAGGAAAATAACGCAAACTTTGAAACTGATGAGAATTTTGAATTCTCTTTCGATATCGCATTGGCTCCTGAATTCAATGTAGAATTGTCTAATAATGATACTGTTGACTACTATGATATTAACGTAACTGACGAAATGGTAGATCAGCAGGTAAATATGTACAGACAGCGTACTGCTAAGTATGACAAGGTTGAAGACTATCAGGATAAGGATATGCTGAAAGGTTTGTTGGCTGAGCTGGATGAAAACGGCAATACAAAAGAAGGTGGTGTGCAGGTAGAAGGTGCAGTAATGATGCCTTCATACATGAAGAACGATGACCAGAAAGCAATCTTCAACGGTGCAAAGGTAAATACAGTATTGGTATTTAACCCGTCAGTTGCTTTCGATAACAATGAAGCTGAGTTGGCTTCTCTGTTGAAAGTGAAGAAAGAAGAAGTAGCTAATTACAAAGGCAACTTCAGCTTCCAGATTGAAGAAATCACTCGTATGATTCCGGGTGACTTAACTCAGGAACTGTTTGATCAGGTATTGGGTGAAGGAAAGGCTCACAGCGAAGAAGAATTCCGTGCTCAGATTAAGGAAACAATTGCAAAACAGTTTGAAGCTGACAGCGACTATAAGTTCTTGCTGGATGTACGTACTTACTTATCAGAAAAGGTTGGCAAGCTTCAGTTTGCTGATGAACTGATGAAACGTATCATGTTGGAAAACAACAAGGAAAAAGGTGAAGAGTTCGTTTCTGAAAACTACGAAAAGAGCTTGGAAGAACTGACTTGGCACCTGATCAAAGAAAAACTGGTAGCTGCTAACGATATTAAGGTAGAACAAACTGACATCACTAACATGGCTAAGGAAGCTACTCGTGCACAGTTTGCTCAGTATGGTATGATTAACGTTCCTGATGAATTGTTGGAAAACTATTCAAAAGAAATGTTGAAGAAACGTGAAAGTGTAGAAGCTCTGGTGAACCGCGTGGTTGAATCTAAGTTGTCTGAAATCTTGAAAGGTCAGGTAACATTGAATCACAAATCAGTTTCTGCAGAAGAATTCAACAAAATGTTTCAATAAGCAATTTGGCTCTCAAAATTGATTGCTAAAATATTCTAAAAAAGGAGGCTTTTAACTTGACTTCTTCTGTAAGATAGAAGTGTTTTGTACTTTTGTTTTTTCAGAAGAAAGGGGGTTAAAAGCCTCTTTTATATTGTAGAATTAATATAAGGATTATGATGGACGATTTTAGAAAATATGCTACCAAGCATCTCGGAATGAATAGTATGGTACTTGATGATGTCATCAAGTCGCAAGCAGGATACTTGAATCCGTATATTTTGGAAGAACGTCAATTGAATGTGACGCAGTTGGATGTCTTTTCTCGTTTGATGATGGATCGTATCATTTTCCTCGGAACCCAGATTGACGATTATACAGCCAATACTTTGCAGGCTCAGCTTTTGTATCTGGATTCAGTGGATTCGGGTAAAGATATTTCTATTTATATCAACTCCCCAGGTGGTTCTGTGTATGCAGGTTTAGGTATTTACGATACCATGCAGTTTATCAGTAGCGATGTGGCTACAATTTGTACAGGTATGGCAGCTTCTATGGCAGCCGTATTGTTGGTAGCTGGAAAAGAAGGAAAACGTTCAGCTTTGACTCATTCACGCGTGATGATTCATCAGCCGATGGGAGGAGCGCAAGGTCAGGCTTCAGATATTGAAATTACTGCTCGTGAAATTCAGAAACTGAAGAAAGAACTGTATACAATCATTGCAGATCACTCTCATACGGATTTTGATAAGGTTTGGGCAGATTCTGACCGTGATTATTGGATGACGGCATCCGAGGCTAAAGAGTATGGTATGATTGATGAAGTGCTATCTCGTAAACCTTCATTGTAACACTGTGATTTACTTAAAAACTAGATAGGCTTTGGAAGAAAAAAGGACTTCAAGAAACTCGAAAAGGAGATGTAGCTTTTGCGGTCGCACAGAAGACGAAGTGGGCTTCCTGATTACAGGAGTGAACGGATGTATCTGTGACAGTTGTGCAGAACAGGCACACGAAATCGTAAAAGAAGCGATGCATCATCAAGGACAGGGGCAAACAGATCTGAATTTGTCTGAGCTCCCTAAGCCGAAGGATATTAAAGAATTCTTAGACCAGTATGTGATCGGTCAGGATGATGCAAAACGCTATTTGGCTGTAGCGGTGTATAATCATTACAAACGTTTGCTTCAGCCTAAGGATAAGAATGATGTGGAGATTGAAAAGTCAAACATCATTATGGTGGGAAGTACTGGAACAGGTAAGACATTATTGGCTCGTACCATTGCTAAGTTGCTTCACGTACCTTTTACCATTGTAGATGCGACTGTGCTGACCGAAGCAGGGTATGTGGGAGAAGATATTGAAAGTATTCTGACACGCTTGCTTCAGGTGGCTGACTATAATGTAGAGGAGGCAGAACGGGGTATCGTTTTCATTGACGAAATTGATAAAATAGCCCGGAAAGGAGATAACCCTTCCATTACGCGTGATGTAAGCGGAGAAGGAGTACAGCAAGGCTTGTTGAAGTTGCTGGAAGGTTCTGTGGTGAATGTCCCTCCTCAGGGTGGACGTAAGCACCCTGATCAGAAGATGATTCCGGTCAATACTAAGAATATCCTGTTTATTTGCGGAGGTGCTTTTGACGGTATTGAACGAAAAATCGCTCAACGTCTGAATACAAATGTGGTAGGATATAGTGCCGCGAAGGAAGCGGTGAAAATAGACCGGGGAAATTTGATGCGGTACATTGCTCCTCAGGACTTGAAATCATTCGGTTTGATACCGGAAATCATTGGCCGTTTGCCGGTACTCACCTATTTGAACCCATTGGATCGTATGGCCTTGCGTAATATTCTTACAGAGCCCAAAAATTCAATTATCAAGCAGTATGTAAAATTGTTTGAGATGGATGGGGTGAAACTGGAATTTGAACCGGAAGTGTTTGAATATATTGTCGACAAGGCGATAGAGTACAAATTGGGTGCTCGTGGCTTGCGTTCTATTGTGGAAACCATAATGAATGATGTCATGTTTGAAATTCCGTCACAACAGACCGAACGCTTTGTGGTGACGTTGGATTACGCCAAGCAGCAAATGGGGAAGGCAAATGTTTCCCGTCTGCAAATGGCATAATGTAAAGGTTTTTTAGTGAGAAAATAAAAGCTTCCGATGAAATATTCCCAGAAATATTTGTGTAATATGAAAAGTTGTTTATAACTTTGTTACATGCGGAAACAAAATTTCTACAATCAATGAAAATCTAAATCCAAGAACAATGGCGGAAAATATCAATTTAGTAGCAGCTCTTAAAAAGTATTTTGGATTCGATACTTTTAAAGGAAACCAGGAGGCGATTATCCGAAACTTATTATCAGGAAAGGATACGTTTGTGTTAATGCCTACAGGAGGTGGAAAGTCATTATGCTATCAGCTTCCTTCTCTGTTGATGGATGGAACTGCTATTGTGATTTCACCGCTTATTGCCCTGATGAAGAACCAGGTGGATGCTATGCGTAATTTTAGTGAGGAAGATGGTATTGCTCATTTTATTAATTCCTCATTGACAAAATCGGCTACTGATCAGGTGAAAGCCGACATCATGGCTGGAAAGACAAAGTTGCTTTATGTAGCTCCTGAATCTTTGACGAAAGAGGAGAATGTAGATTTTCTGAGACACGTGAAGATTTCATTTTATGCGGTAGATGAGGCACATTGCATTTCGGAGTGGGGGCATGACTTCCGACCGGAGTATCGCCGGATTCGTCCGATAATCAATGAAATTGGAAAAGCTCCGGTAATAGCTTTGACGGCAACGGCTACTCCAAAGGTAAAGATGGACATCCAAAAGAATTTGGGAATGATGGATGCAACGGAATTCCGTTCGTCATTTAATCGTCCGAATCTTTATTATGAAGTACGTGCCAAGACTGCTAATGTGGATAAAGATATTATTAAGTTCATCAAGCAGAACGAAGGCAAGTCAGGCATTATCTATTGCTTGAGCCGAAAGAAGGTAGAAGAGTTGACTGAAATATTGCTGGCAAATGGCATTAAGGCCCGCGCTTATCATGCAGGAATGGATTCTGCTACCCGTAATGGGAATCAGGATGCTTTCCTGAAGGAAGACATTGATGTGATTGTCGCTACGATTGCGTTTGGAATGGGTATTGATAAACCGGATGTACGCTTTGTGATTCATTATGATGTACCTAAGAGTTTGGAAGGGTATTATCAGGAAACCGGACGTGCAGGACGTGACGGTGGAGAAGGACAGTGTATTACATTCTATTCCAATAAGGACCTGCAGAAACTGGAGAAATTTATGCAGGGAAAGCCTATTTCAGAGCAAGAAATCGGACGTCAGCTATTGCAGGAAACAGCTGCTTACGCAGAATCTTCAGTGTGTAGAAGAAAAATTTTGTTGCATTATTTTGGAGAGGAATATACGGAAGATAATTGTGGTAATTGTGATAACTGTTTAAATCCAAAGAAACAAGTGGAGGCTCAGGATTCGTTGTGTGCAGTGATTGAAGCAATCATTGCCGTAAAAGAAAACTTTAAGCAAGATTATATTATCGATATATTGTTGGGTAAAGAAACATCTGAAGTGCTTGCGCATAAGCATGAAGACTTAGAGGTGTTTGGTTCAGGTATGGGGGAGGAAGAAAGATTGTGGAATGCAGTCATTCGTCAGGCTCTTATCGCTGGTTACCTGGCAAAGGATGTGGAAAACTATGGCTTATTGAAAGTTACGCCAGAAGGACATAAGTTCTTGAAAAAACCGAAGTCATTCAAGATAGTTGAGGATGCAGACTTTGAAGAAGAAGAGGTAGATGAAACTCCGATGAGAAGTGGAGCTTCGTGTGCAGTAGACCCCGTGTTGTATTCCATGTTGAAAGACTTGCGGAAGAAAATGGCAAAGAGACTGGATGTACCACCTTATGTGATTTTCCAGGATCCTTCTCTTGAGGCAATGGCTACTATTTATCCGGTTACTTTGGAAGAATTGCAGAATATTCCGGGCGTAGGAGCTGGAAAGGCTAAACGCTATGGTCAGGAATTCTGCGAATTGATTAAGAAGCACTGTGAAGAAAATGAAATAGACCGTCCGGAAGATTTGAGAGTGCGCACTGTAGCTAACAAATCTAAGCTGAAGGTCTCTATTATTCAGAGTATCGATAGAAAGGTAGCTTTGGATGATATTGCAGTGGCAAAAGGTATTGAATTTGGTGAGTTGCTGGATGAAATCGAAGCCATTGTATATTCAGGAACCAAACTGAATATTGACTATTTCTTGGAAGAAATCATGGATGAAGATCACATGCAGGATATTTATGATTATTTCAAGGAATCAGTAACTGATAAAATTGATGATGCAATGGATGAACTGGGTGACGACTATACAGAAGACGAAATTCGTCTGGTACGTATCAAGTTCATTTCTGAAATGGCTAATTAATCATTTATTTAATGATATTGTGCAGCTGCTTGTGAGGGGCGTTCCTTGCAAGCAGCTGTTTTATTTGATAGGTATGTGGTATAAAAAAGATGTTAACTGCTTTTTTACTTTTTGAGAAAATTCTGTATATTTGCACGCAATAAAATCTAAAGCATAAAGCCCTATGTCATTTATTGCAGATAAAGTTGTTATGGACGGATTAACTTACGATGATGTATTGTTGATTCCGGCCTATTCTGAGGTTTTACCTAAAACAGTCGAACTCTCGACTAAGTTTTCACGTAACATTGAGTTGAAAATTCCGTTTGTAACTGCAGCTATGGATACAGTTACCGAAGCACAGATGGCCATTGCCATTGCTCGTGAAGGAGGTATCGGAGTAATTCACAAGAACATGTCTATCGAGGAGCAAGCTCGTCAGGTAGCAATTGTGAAGCGTGCAGAAAACGGAATGATTTATGATCCGGTGACCATTAAGAGGGGTTCTATAGTGAAAGATGCACTCGATTTGATGGCTGAATACAAAATCGGAGGTATTCCTGTAGTAGATGATGAGAATTACTTGGTTGGTATTGTTACAAACCGTGACCTGCGCTTTGAAAAGGATTTGAATAAGCGTATTGATGAGGTGATGACAAAGGAAAACATTGTAACAACAGAGCCGGGTACAGACTGTCTCTTATACACATCTGACGCTGCCGACGAATAGCCTTGTGTAGA
>ENA-OYXW01000419-OYXW01000419.1-human-gut-metagenome-genome-assembly--contig:-NODE-419-length-13813-cov-4.594563_pt1 | contig 13813 bp, 10 predicted proteins | sample MGYA00243977_ERZ653436 | MGnify/ENA primary metagenome ERZ653436 (study PRJEB26926, sample SAMN06165001) | human gut metagenome | biome: ENVO:00009003; feature: ENVO:2100002; material: ENVO:00002003...
CTCGTGGGCTCGGAGATGTGTATAAGAGACAGAAAATAAAAGAGGTCACCGTAGCAACAATCAAAATTAAATATCCATAAATAGCTACCAATGTAGTTTTCAGATATTTCAATCCGAGGGGAAGTAGTAAATAACTAATAGTGGTAGGGAATACCAAAACAAAAAGCAAGACCAACATAGGCGTAGAGAAAAGTGACATTTTCAGTATAGGAGCATCAAAACCATAAATCGTATTGACAACAACAGCCATAACAGCCGCCCCTAAAAAAGTATATTTTAACATCGTCATATCTCCCACTCCTTTTAACAGACGGTTACTGAAAACAAGATAGACGGCATAAACCAATGAACTGGCCAAACACATCAAATTACCTAACGGAGCATTGGAGGCAAGATCGTCACTAGGTTGTGTGGATATGCATAGAACAGCTCCTCCCAATCCCATTCCAATGCCAAGCACTTTCATCCAGGTTACTTTTTCCTTATAAAACAATACAGAGATAATGAATACCCATATAGGCTCCAAACTGACAAAAATAGAACTGGAAACCGGAGTAGTCTTACTGATACCCAACAAATAAAAAAACATATATCCATAAATACCTAAAGCCCCTAAAATAAAGAGCTGCCATTTCTGACGGATAGTGGAGTTTTCGGGCTTGCAAAATATATCAATAAGCCAAAAAGCGGCGGCCCCAAATACCAATCGGAAAGTAACCCCTGTCACAGGAGCTATCCACAAAGGTAAAAGATACTTCAGTGCGTTCATATTAAGGCCTCCCAACGCTTTGGAGACAACCATGCTAAGGTTTGCTTCAACTTGTCTATTCATACTTCATGCTGTTATGTTATTACGTGGGTATTTTTCTTATAAACTCAGTTTTTCCTGCTTCATCACAATAAACATCCCCATCAAGGCTACCATCAGATTAAGCCAGAAGGCAAAGGTTTGCGAATGAGAATGGAACAGATTCTGAAAAGCATCCACAATAAACGGACAAAGCAGTATGGCCACATAATTCATCGCCATGACAAAAGCAAATGCCAACGTCACTTTGTGAGGAACCGCCACATCAGAAGTCTTATCATAAATCAACGGTTGGATAATACCGTATGAAAGCCCGTTCAGAATACATCCCAAAGCAATCAGTATTTCGGAACGACTAAGCAGAATAATCCCCATTCCGCAGGCTATCATCAACAAACAAACCATATAGATACGGCGGCCCAAGACCTGCACTATCTTATTCAGGACAAAACCCGGTGCCATAATAGCGAGAAAAAACAAAGATATCAAGATGCCTGCCCTACCACTGGACAGTCCATATTCTTCCATCAGGAAAGGCAGATTGAAACTAATAATAATCACCAGATAAGTAGCCAATCCGTAAAAAGCCATCAGCTTGACCAAAGCCTTGACATTAATTCCCCGCTTACCCATTTCTCTGGCAGTATCGGCTGGAATATCATCAGAGGAATGATAATTGGAGAGATCTTTTTTCAGATAACGAGTAAGGAAAACGGATACAAAAGGAAACAGATAGACCAAAAACGGCAAATGCCAGTTCACTTCTGCCAGATATCCTGTCAGCGTAGTGGCAAGCACCAGCGTGATATTGGTGATGGCAGAACTGTAACCAAATTGCTTTGTACGGTAACTTCCCACAAAATAACGGGATATCAATCCGGTAGAAAGCGGAACAATCAATCCCGACCCCATCCCCAACATGGCGCTGACGGCTATCAACTGCCACATTTTATCAGAAAGCAGATAAAGAATGCCACTCGCCCCGAAAAGAGCCAGCCCTATCTGCAACAACAAAAGGTTGTTCACTTTCTCTGTCAATTTACCTGATAACAAGATAAAGGGTATGATAAGAAGTGACGGCAACGAAGACAACATCTGGATCTCCAGATCTGTAGCAGAGGGAAATATTTTATTCAAATCTCCCAAAATGGGCGACACCGCCAGTCCCGGCAATGCATTGAGTGCCGAAATGGAAAATATACCTACTAACGTAATGAGGGGAATGGTCCCCTGCCCTGTTTGTACTTTCATAATGAAATCGGTTTAGATTGTGATAGAAACAAAGTGTAAAAGAATTGGTTCAAAGCCGGTTTATAATTGGTCAATGCAATCATGTGCCCATATACTACTATGCCAATTGGCTGCGCTATGTTCCGCATGACACATTATCCCCCATAAATTAAAAAACATAAAATCAAGAAACTTTTCTCCAAACCTCCTGTTGAGGGAGAAAAACGCGGGAAACTCCCATGTTTTCCATTGTATTACTAACCTAAACTTTTAAGTAAAATGAAAGAATGTAATTGTGATTTGAGAGACGGTGACGCAAAGACAGCCGTGTTTGGTTCAAACGAAATGCTACAGCCTGCCCCGGTAGATACCATCCCTATGGAACCTACCACCCCACAGATTGCTTATCAAATGGTAAAAGACGAAACATTCGCCCAAACCCAGCCACGCCTTAACCTGGCCACTTTCGTTACCACCTACATGGACGACTATGCCACCAAACTGATGAACGAAGCCATCAGCATCAACTACATTGATGAAACAGAATATCCTCGTATCGCAGTGATGAATGCCAAATGTATCAATATCATGGCTAATTTGTGGAATTCGCCCGAACAGGCAAAATGGAAAACCGGCGCACTGGCTATCGGCTCCAGCGAGGCTTGTATGCTGGGAGGAGTAGCCGCCTGGTTACGCTGGAAAGACAAACGTAAAGCTCAGGGAAAACCGACTGACAAGCCTAACTTTGTCATTTCAAGCGGTTTTCAGGTTGTTTGGGAAAAGTTCGCCCAACTTTGGCAAATTGAAATGCGCCAAGTACCTCTCACCTTGGACAAAACCACTCTGGACCCCGAAGAAGCACTGAAGATGTGTGACGAGAACACCATCTGCATCGTCCCCATCCAAGGTGTGACATGGACAGGTTTGAACGATGACGTGGAAGCGTTGGACAAAGTACTGGATGCCTACAACGCCAAAACCGGCTATGATATTCCTATCCATGTAGATGCTGCAACCGGCGGTTTCATCCTGCCGTTCCTCAATCCCGACACAAAATGGGACTTCCGCTTGAAATGGGTTCTCTCCATCAGCACTTCCGGCCACAAGTTCGGACTGGTTTATCCGGGACTGGGATGGGTAGTATGGAAAGACAAGAAATACCTTCCGGATGCCATGTCGTTCAGTGTAAATTATCTGGGTGCGAACATCACACAGGTTGGTTTGAACTTCAGCCGTCCCGCCGCACAGATTCTGGGACAGTACTACCAATTTATCCGTCTGGGATTCCAAGGATACAAAGCCATCCAATACAATTCCATGGAAATCACCAAGTACATCCACAGCGAAATAGCCAAGATGGCTCCGTTCGTAAATTACAGCGATGACGTAGTAAATCCTTTGTTCATCTGGTACATGAAACCCGAATATGCAAAGAATGCCAAATGGACTCTGTACGATTTGCAGGCTAAATTGCAGCAAAGCGGCTGGATGGTTCCTGCCTACACCTTGCCGGAAAATATCCAGAATTACGTAGTTATGCGTGTTGTGGTACGTCAGGGATTCAGCCGTGACATGGCGGATATGTTGTTGAACGACATCAAGAATGCCATCTGCGAGTTCGAGAAACTGGAATATCCCACTCCTACCCGCATCGCCCAAGACAAGAATATCGCTGTAAAAGGTACTGTGTTCACTCACAATGCCCATAGCAACGCCGCTAAAAAATAAGCATAGATAACAATAATGCAACCATCCGCCGTTAAGGTAGATGGTTACTTCAATCAAATTAATTTATGGAAAGAACTATAACTATCCAGCAAATAAAGGATGTTGCCCAGGAGGCTTACAATCTGTACAAGGACAATACAGACGGTAAGAATGCCGACTATATCCCTTATCTGGCAAATATTGATCCCAAACTGTTCGGGATCAGTATCTGTCTGATGAACGGAGAAATCATCCAACTGGGTGACTCTCAGTACCGTTTCGGTATCGAGTCCGTTTCCAAGGTGCTGACCGCCATCCTGGTACTCCGCCAATACGGTGCTCCCAAGGTGCTCGAAATGATTGGCGCCGATGCTACCGGACTGCCGTTCAACTCCATCATGGCCATCTTGTTGGAAAACGACCATCCGTCCACCCCATTGGTAAACGCCGGCGCCATCTCGGCAGACAGCATGGTACAGCCCCTAGGCAACAGCGATGCCAAGTGGAAAGCCATCGTAGACAATATGACCGAACTATGCGGAAGTACCCCGCAACTGATCGACGAACTGTACCGGTCAGAGTCGGCGACAAATTTCAACAACCGTTCCATCGCCTGGCTATTGAAAAATTATAACCGTATCTACGATGACCCCGATATGTCGCTCGACCTCTACACCCGCCAGTGTTCCATGGGCATCACTGCAGAACAGTTGTCCATCTGTGGAGCCACCATCGCCAACGAAGGATTGAACCCGAACACCAACAAGCAAGTGTTCGACAAAGCCCTCTCCCCGAAAATCACCTCCATGATAGCTACCGTAGGTTTCTATCAGCACACAGGCGACTGGCTTTACACTTCGGGAATTCCTGCCAAGACAGGCGTAGGAGGCGGTGTCATGGGCGTAATGCCGGGTGTCATGGGCATTGCAGCCTTCGCGCCTCCTCTGGATGACGCCGGCAACTCCGTGAAAGCACAGCTTGCCATCAAGCATATTATGAACAAACTGGGCATGAACGTATTCAATGGCCATCGCATCCACGTGCAATAATCCATTTCGTTCCCATAGGAAAACCGGTATTTCTCTCACTCCGAGAGGAGTACCGGCTTTTTAATTAAAAATTTTTTCCGCTAAAATTTCTCACACTCTTACATTATGCCTATCTTTGCACTGACAAATTCATCATATTATGAAGAACAAAGTCATCCGTAAAGAACTGGGCCAATGGATGAACTCATGCAGAGAAACCATTTATGGTCCCCTAGCGGAGAGATTGAAAGAAAATTGCTGAAACAGCCCAAAGCGCCCGATGACGTTAGTTATGTGATTGAATTAACTATTAAATAACTTTATGAGTAACAAATCAAAAATCGAGATTTGCGCCAACTCCGTGGAAAGTGCTGTGAAGGCACAACAAGCCGGTGCTTATCGTGTAGAACTATGTGCAGGTATTCCGGAAGGCGGAACAACCCCGTCTTTTGGTGAAATCCGTATGGCACGCCAATTATTGAACCAAACAAAACTGCATGTCATTATCCGTCCCCGTGGCGGAGATTTCCTATATTCTCCTATTGAACAAGAAATCATGCTGCATGATATTAAAGTGGCACGCCAGCTGGGTGCGGACGGTGTGGTATTCGGCTGTCTTACCGCAGAAGGCTATGTCGATGTGCCTCTGATGCAGAAACTGATGAATGCGGTAGGCGAGATGAGTGTCACCTTCCACCGTGCTTTTGATATGTGCAGCAATCCCAAAGAGGCCTTGGAACAGATTATCGGACTGGGTATAGACCGGGTTCTTACTTCCGGACAGGAAGCTACCGCCGAAAAGGGAATCCCTCTTCTGAAAGAATTGGTGGAACAGGCCGACGGACGGATCATCATCATGCCGGGATGCGGTGTGAATGCCGGTAATATCCGTAAGATTGCCGAAGAAACCGGAACTTCGGAATTTCATTTCTCCGGACGGAGCAGCGTAGACAGCGGCATGATTTATCGTAACTCAAAAGTATCCATGGGAGGTACTGTAAAGATAGAAGAGTATCTGAAAGACGTTACCGATCCTGACAAAGTAAAAGCCGCCTTGTCCGAACTGGCAATGAAAGACGAAAACGACAAAGCACTGGAAAAGAAAAACAAAAGCCTCAACCCCAAGAAATCAAAGAAAGAGGATGACTGGGACGATGAGGACGATGACTTGGATGATGACAAGTAAACAACAGGTAAGCATAAACGCTATCAATATATTTAACGCGGATATTCAGTTTGCAAACTTGAATATCCGCGTTACTTTTTGTTTATACTGAATCCTACAGCTTATGTATCACCTTCATCAGCTGCTCACCCAGTCCGATGGTATATCCTTGTGACACGAATACCACCCGGTTAAAGGTATCCCCAATGATAAACATAGGCAGGATAGTCTTGTTAGACAACTTCATGCCTTCTGCAATCTGCTTCTGGATGGAACCGTCCACATCAATACCGTAAGTAATGGTAGCCGGTAATCCGGGGAATTCCTGCGGGCGGAACTTCTTGTACTGCTCCTCGTTGGGGAACAACAGCACGATTCCTCTGCCCCATTCATCAAACTCCTTACCCAATGCCGCAATATCACGCAAGGCATGGTTCGTAGGTTCTTGTCCGGCACCCAGTACGGCTACAATGTAGTAACCACGTCCTGTAGTGGCAAGAATAGACTTCAATTCATCGCTATCTATCGGTTTATAAGTAGATTCCGAGTTGAAGTTACCGATTACCTGAATATCATCCTTACTTTCACGCATCACCAAGTCCACCGTAGTCGTTTCTCCCGGCTTGATGGTAAAGAAAGTCAGCTGGGACAATACGCCGCCGTTGGCCAGACGAGTACCGGTCACCATCACATAATTGCCGGCATCCAGTGCCGTTCCGTTCTTCAACAGATTAGCCCAAGTAGCGCCGCCACCCATATCAATATCGCCTTCATCATAATTCAGCAATTTCAAGGTTCCGGCAGGAGTCAGTCTGGAAATAGAGAAATGAGAATAATACTTCGGGTCGGCCAAAGACTTGATCGGCGTATATCTGGCAATAAACTTGCCGGTAGGCGCACTGGCCTGTTCCATCGCCTCAAAGTTCACATCAACAGCACCTTCATCACCCATCAACTGCACTTTTCCGGTCACTTCGTCTATACGTGCAGGAATACCCATGCTGCGTGCCATGGAAACAAAGAAGATATCACGGCTGTGCGCATCGGCTGTACGGGCCTTCCACACCCCTTCCGGAGTAATCGGAGAACCGCCCAGGTTGCAATCCTTGTCCACACGGATATTTTCGGCAACCCATGCAACCAGCTTCATCGGATCGGCAAGGTAAGCCTCACGCTCCTGTTCGGGCACTGCTTTCTCAAAAAACCCTTTATACGGAGTAATCATTTCGTTGCTCACACGCGGATTACGCACAAATCTGCGGAAATAATCGGCATTGGCGCACAGATGTGAATTCATCATGTGGTCTATCAACACTTCGGAACTTACATCGCGAAGGTCTTTGGCGGAAATCTGCTGAAGCAGGTCAATGCCGCCCTTCTTTGACTTCTCCGAACGGAGACGGGCCATAAAGTCACGGATGGTTTCGTGGTTACCACGTGATGCCACCAGCAATTTGGCAACAACATCCTCATCCAACTGATACTCTTTAGCGAAATGACGGGCCGATTCATCCGTCATGAACGTAGCCACGTAGGCATTGCGGATAGAGTCCTCCAAGGCCATGCGGCGATTGTTCTCCGCACGTTGTTCGGGAGTCACTTCGGGCATATTGGCGCCTTCCACCGGAGGAATGATATCCATATCCAGTGTATAAGCCTCGCCGGCCGTCTTGTCCAGTTTCACGGTCAAGGCATTGTCTTTTCCGAAAGACAGTTTGGAGTAACCGAATTTTCCATCTTTGGAAGCCCATACCAGCATATCCCCTTTTCCGGCTGTCAGGAACGTCTTGCCGTCCGCATCCGTCTGTTTGGAAGCTACGGTATAAAATTCGGCATAGTTATACACCTTGAATTCCACTTTGGCATCAGCCACCGGTTTGCCATCCGCATCCACGATGGCCACATCGGCTTTTGCCGTAGGGGCATAGTTGTCAATCACATTGATTTCCGTATACCGGGGAGTGCGGTACATCACTTCTTCCGGTCCGTTATAACGTCCGAACACCTTGGTGTGCATCAGCATACCCCGTGAAGCGGGAGCGTTGAACCAGCCCAGATTCAGTACCGGTTCGGGTTCGCAAGCACCCAGGAAGTACCATTTGCCATCCACCCAGGCTTCCACCCAGGCATGATTATCATCGGTATGTGCCCAACGCGGCGTATATACCTGGCGGGCAGGGATGCCTACCGAACGCAAGGCGGCTACCGTGAACGTAGATTCCTCGCCGCAACGTCCGTAGGCTGTCTTTACGGAAGCCAGCGGACTACTGGTACGGGCATCAGAGGGAGTATAAATTACCTTCTCATGACACCAGTGGTTCACTTCCAGCACGGCATCATATAAAGAAAGGTTTTTCACTCTGTCCTTCAGTTCCTCGTAGAATACCTTACGGCTGTCGTCCAGATTCTCGTTGTTTACGCGGATGGGCAATACAAAGTGGCGGAACTCGCGTTCGGGAACCACTTTTCCCCACGGCATCTCCTCACGCGCCTTGAAAGCGTAATCCACGTTTTCCAGATAGAATTCACCGGGATGATCCGCTATATCCGCCAAAGGCATATAGGCGTAAAGGAAAGTCATCGCCTCCTTCTGCTCATCGCTCATGGGTTGTTCGAATACCTGGAAGAGGTCACCTTGGGCCAGCGTATCACGCCGTGCCTCAAAATCCTGCTGAACAGCGGCACGTTCAGCCTCATCACTGATCAAATGTTTGTTGTTTGTACACGAGGCACACAGCATCAAGCCTATCCCCGCCGCACACAGAGCCAATAATTTCATCTTGTTGTTTATTTAGGTTAGCAATTTGTTATTGGCTACGAAGATAAGACTTTTTTCTTATTTTTGACGAAGTTCAAGCTATTATTTAGTATCCGCCGGCTCCGATTGTTGCGATTGATAATATTCCTCCTTCCGCTTGTTGGCCTGCTGCACCAGACTGGTGACGTATACCGTGAAAATGGGGAACATCATCATTCCCAGGGCGGCCAGCACCACCGACAGTATTTTCCCCGTAGGAGTGACGGCATAAATATTGCTCCCTACGGTAGTGACATCCATAAACGCCCACCACAGCGCACTCCAGTAGTCCGTCACCATAGGGTTCACCTTATGTTCCAGCACAAAGAAGATAAGGCTGGCAAAATACACGGTGGCCATCAGCATGGTGATGTACGAGGTAAACAGCCCGGACGCCTTGCTGCCCGACAGCCAGCCCACCACGATGGCCAGCGCATACCCTCCCCTCAGCAAAGGGATAAAGCGCAGGAAATAACTGATTTCGGGCGAGAAAGTGATGTGATAGAAATCAATGATATTTAAATAAGGTATAGATACCAGCAGGAAAATAAAATGGCTGGTGAAGTATCTTCCTTTTTCTTTCGAGAGGAAAAACTCCAGCAGGAAATCGAACAGGAAAAACATACATATCCAGAACTGAATCTTCAGATAAGAACCTTGATTCAGGAAAGGGATGTTATGAAAAGTATCTATCGAGATACTGATAACCAGAAAAAGGGACATCAACAGGATGAGTATATGCAAGATCCCGTAAATCCCCCTGCGGGAATAGATGAATGAGGAGAAAGCTGTTTTCATAAACTATACTGATTATATTGTTTTTTCTAGAAACACCCTTCCGGGTACGATTGTTTCATTCCGGATACCTTCCGGGTTAATAAACCTAAACGGATAAACATCATTTCCAGGGAGTTGTTATAAACTCCGTAAACAAAAAACATACATTTTTTAAAACCTAAACTTTATGGCAAACATTAGTAAATCAGTCAAGCTAGGGGTATTTACCCTCGCTATTATGAACGTGACTGCGGTAGTATCCCTGCGCGGGCTGCCTGCTGAAGCCGAATACGGACTGAGTTCGGCATTTTATTATTTATTCGCGGCTATCGTCTTCCTGATACCTACCTCGTTGGTAGCGGCGGAACTGGCGGCCATGTTCCAGGACAAGCAAGGCGGTGTGTTCCGATGGGTGGGTGAAGCCTACGGAAAGAAATTCGGCTTCCTCGCCATCTTCCTGCAATGGGTGGAAAGCACCATCTGGTATCCCACCGTCCTGACTTTCGGAGCCGTGGCACTGGCATTTATCGGCATGAGTGACACCCATGATATGGCCTTGGCATCCAACCGCTATTACTCACTGGCGGTGGTCTTGATTATCTACTGGCTGGCCACCTTCATTTCACTGAAAGGCATGGGCTGGGTAGGCAAAGTGGCCAAAGTAGGCGGTATGGTAGGTACGATTATTCCTGCCGGCCTGCTGATGGTACTGGCGGTGATTTACCTTGCCTCCGGCGGACAGAGCCAGATGAACTTCGACGGCAACTTTTTCCCCGACTTCAGCAACTTCGACAACCTGGTGCTGGCTTCCAGCATCTTCCTGTTCTATGCCGGTATGGAAATGGGTGGTATCCACGTAAAAGACATGGAAAATCCTGCCAAGAACTATCCGAAAGCCGTATTCATCGGTGCGGCTATCACCGTAATCATCTTCGTGCTCGGCACCTTCGCACTGGGGATCATCATTCCCGAAAAGGACATCAACCTGACACAGAGTCTGCTGGTAGGCTTTGATAATTACTTCAAGTATGTCCATGCTTCGTGGTTGTCGCCTATCATCGCCGTGGCTTTGGCATTCGGTGTGCTGGCAGGTGTGTTGACCTGGGTGGCCGGTCCGTCCAAAGGTATCTTCGCAGTGGGCAAAGCAGGTTATCTGCCTCCCTTCTTCCAGAAGACCAACGCCAACGGCGTACAGAAAAACATTCTGCTGATCCAAGGCCTTGCCGTAACCTTGCTCAGCCTGCTGTTCGTTGTGATGCCTTCCGTACAGAGTTTCTACCAAATCCTGTCACAGCTCACCGTATTGCTTTACCTCATCATGTATCTGCTGATGTTCAGCGGCGCCATCTATCTGCGTTACAATATGAAAAAGGCTCCTCGCCCATTCCGTATCGGCAGCAAAGGCAACGGACTGATGTGGCTCATCGGCGGTCTGGGTTTCTGTGGTTCACTACTGGCATTCGTGCTCAGCTTCATTCCCCCCAGCCAGATTGCGGTAGGCAGCAACACCGTATGGTTTGCCGTTTTGATTATCGGCTGCGTCGTGGTAGTCGCAGCTCCGTTCATTATCTATGCATCGCGCAAACCGTCATGGGTAGACAAGGATACACAGTTCGAACCGTTCCACTGGGAAGAACAGGCCACAACGGCACAGACAGCGGCTCCGGTTTCCGGCGCGGCTAAAAGTTCCGCTTCAAGCGCCTCTACAAACGCTGCCGCCGGACCGGCCTCTCAAAGCACCCCGACCCCGGAGCAACACAAATAACCCCCGCTGACGGGTTGGCCCATTCCTTTTTATCACAGGCAATTCCGGTTCCTTGAAAAGCAAGAAGCATGTTTTTCAAGAAGCCGGAATTGCTGTTTTCCACAAACCGGGATGGTTACTTTCCCTCTCTCTTCCAATAATTTCCTGTAAATCATAGCCGGAATTAAAGAAACATTCCTATCTTTGTCCCTTGGTTCACTTAATAATCACGTTTGACATGAAGCATAAAGCCTTTTTCATTTTTATGACAGCCCTTCTTATAGGGAGTCCGCTTTATGCACAAAAATATAAAATAGCCCTTATCCATTCCTACCAGGAAGGATACAGCGGTGCAGGCATTGTAAACAAACTGTTTGTCAAAGGACTGAAAGACCAGCAAATAGACTTCCAGCTGCGCACCTTTTATCTGGATTGCGAGAAATATGAATCCGTAGAAGAAGAGCGACGGATTTCCGAGTTTGCAGATTCCATCCGCTCATGGGGAGGGGATTTGATTGCCGTGCTCGATGATCAGGCAACCTACTCTGTCATGGCCTGCGGAAACCCGTATGTCAGGCAGGTTCCCGTCGTATTCAGCGGAGTGAATTATCCCAACCAAGAGTTGCTGGCACAATATCCCAACATTACGGGCTACATAGACAAACCCGATTACCTCACCACCTGCCGGATGATAGAACGCATCATGGGCAAAGTCCGCATCCACATCCTGAACGGGCGGACCGTGCTTGACCGCCTTATCCGGAAAGACCTGAGCGAACAATGCAAAGGATCGGAAATCGCCCTCCACCAATGGAAAAGACAAGAGGCCCTGCCCGACAAGCTGAATATCCCCATCAGTGACAAAGATGATACCGAATATGAATCCCTGCACGAAAAGCTGAACGAATACAACCAATTGGACTCCACCGTCGTAGTCCGCCTGTCCAGTGATTCCGTAGCTGCCCGCGACCTGATGTGGCTGTCCAGCGGGGTCTTCAAATACTCCCTGTTCCTGTATACCAAACGGGACTATACCACCCTGCGCATCGGCAGCCTGTTCGACAATCCCGGATTCGAAACCATCAACGAAGGATTCGGGATAAAGGAATACATGCTGGGAGGTTATTTCGCCCCCATCGAAACACAGCTAAGCGACATGACCGCCGGCATCAAAGAAAGACTGCAAGGAAAGATACCCGTCCCGGCGGTAAAACAAATCGCCAAACAGCACCTGGTCAACTGGCAGGTCATGAAGAGATACCAGATCCCCCCTGAAAGCATTCCACCGGAATATACCATCATGTACAGGCCGTGGAGGGAAAAATACGCAACCCCCATCCTGATTCTTGAAAGCCTCCTGGTCTTCACACTCCTTTTGGGGATAGCCTACCTTATTTATATCTATACACTGGAAAAAGGACGGAAAAAAGAAGCCTTGCGCAACCTCAGGTTCGAACACGAAGCATTAACGCTTGCACTGGAGGGAGGAAAAACCTATGCCTGGTGTTTCGACGGAAAAACCGCCGTGTTCGACCAAGCTTTCTGCGAACTGACCAACCGTTCCCAAAACGTGTTGGAAATAGGGGAAATATCCCACTATGTGCACCCCGACGACCAAGCCCGGTTCAGAAAAAACGTATCCAACATACTACACCGGCAACGAAGAACAGCCCAATACCGTTGCCAATTCGACGACACCGGTTACCAATGGTGGGAATTCAGATACAGCGTGTTGCAGCATTATGAACAAAATCCTATCATCACCGGACTTCTGGTAAACATTCAGGAGATCAAAGACAAGGAAGAAGAACTGATACGCGCCCGCAAACTGGCGGAACAGGCGGAACTGAAACAATCCTTCCTGGCCAACATGAGCCATGAAATCCGTACTCCGCTTAATGCCATCGTGGGATTCTCCAACCTGCTCACTACCGAGAAAAACATCTCGGAAGAAGAGAAAAAAGAATTTGCCTCCATCATAGACAACAATACCAGACTCTTGTTGAAGCTGGTCAATGATGTGCTGGAACTATCCCGTATAGAATCCGGCAATATGTCCTTTCATTGCGAGGATTGCAGCGCGCATCATTTCGCCGAAACGGTCTATCAGACCCATCAGGTAATTATTCTCCCTCCAGTGGAATTCATCAAAGAATTTCCCGACGAAGATGTGACCATACACATAGACCGTATGCGCCTCACCCAAGTCATCACCAACTTTTTGGGAAACGCCAAGAAGTTCACCTCCCAAGGACACATCAAACTGGGTTATTTCTGCGACAAAGAGAAAAAGGAAATCCATTTCTTCGTAGAAGATACCGGTGCGGGAATCCCTAAAGAAGAATTACAAATGATATTCGAGCGGTTCTACAAGCGGAATGAGTTTGTACAGGGTGTAGGGCTGGGACTCGCCATCAGCAAGGTCATTGTAGAAAAAATGAACGGACACATCGATGTGCAATCCGAGGTGAACAAGGGCAGCCGTTTCACCGCCGTACTGCCCTATTTGCTGTCTCTTATACACATCTCCGAGCCCACGAGACGCTCATGAATCTCG
>ENA-OYXW01000425-OYXW01000425.1-human-gut-metagenome-genome-assembly--contig:-NODE-425-length-13634-cov-4.869431_pt1 | contig 13634 bp, 7 predicted proteins | sample MGYA00243977_ERZ653436 | MGnify/ENA primary metagenome ERZ653436 (study PRJEB26926, sample SAMN06165001) | human gut metagenome | biome: ENVO:00009003; feature: ENVO:2100002; material: ENVO:00002003...
GGTACGGGCATTAAAAATAAAAGCGAGTACGGTAATTTTTCAAGAGATTCCGTAGTTGGTGCAGTAAGATTTTCGGTTGTTGACTATAAATCCGCTCCTCCTTCAAAAAAGCTCCTGTGGTTGCCGGCTCCGAATATCTTGTTGGAGCAGACGACTGACGCGTACACTTTGTCAGACGATAAAGAAAACGGAGATTCGTACAGTCATGTATACTATAACACAAAAAAGGAAAAGATAACAGTCAGTAGTACTGATGTTGATAGTGCGTTTGTTGTGAATAATAAAGGTTTTGCTGACGGAAAATTTACCTATGAGCTTGGTAAAAACAAAAGCATTGCAGAACTTAAAAAGTCCTCAGATACCGATACCGATCCATACTACGGCGACTACGGCGCTATGGTAACCTGTAATATGTGGATTGAGGGCGAAGACGCAGAGGCAAGACTTGCTCTTGTAAACGGAAAGTTTAAAGTTAATCTTGTATTGACAAAAGAAAGTTGATTTTATTTAAAGTAGGAAAGGGGAATTTTTGATGAAGTTGAAAGATAAGTTTTGTGACTTTCTCAACGGTTTAGTTGACTCAAGACTGAATAACACAAAAAGGGTCACGACTTCATATGTTGCTCTTTTTCTTGTTTTAAGTATTTTCGCAGTATCTACCTTTTCATGGTTCACAATAAGAGATACGGCAACTATTGATTCAGATCCCTTTTCTCTTGAATCTGCTGCCGGAATGAGAGTTAATAAGGGTGAAGAAATAAGAAATACAATCACCGTAAAGGACGCAAAGCTGAAAGAAGCATCAAGTGTTGACGGTCGTAATATGTTTTTCCCTGTAGATCGCGGATACGGCGATAAAGGACAAAGCGTTGACACAAGCGAAATGAAATTTCGTGAAGGCACAGTAGGAGATAAAAATAACGGATACATATACAGCGATTTTACCCTTACCGGTCAAACAGGCGGTCAGGTTGAAGTATATGTAAAAAGTTACAAAGTTCAGGTACATAATAGGAATACAAATAAAGATGAAGTTTATGACGGTGCAACACATATTACTGTTGACGGCAACAGTAAGCCATCGACATATCTGGCATATCAGAATCCTTGCCCAATAAGGATTGCATTCATCAGAAACAGTGCTGAGGCCTCGACCGTTATTGATCCTACTGCAATTATTGACAACTACGCTGACGAATGTCAGGCAGTAAGTTCTGTTAATTCGCTCGGCTCGGCAACAACCACTAAAGCAAAGGGCAGGTCATTTTCCGACTACTATTTCGGTACAGGTGCTCCTCTTTTTACTCTTGACGGTCTTAAATCCCAAAACATAACCATGGTTGCGTGGCTTGAGGCAACCGGAGAGAACTGTGACGCTTACGAGGGTCAGGATGTGTCAATTACAGTTGAACTTGAAAGTAACTGGAAAGATATGGAATATGTTACTTTCGTTGACAAAACAAAAGGTGATGCTGACGATGACGAAAATACGGAACTCAGGTGGGTTGGCAATGCCGGATGTTTCCTTGTTATGACCTATTATGACGAAAACTTTGAAAATCCAAAGTCAGTAGTAATGAGTGAGTCAAAGAGTGATGGGAAAAAACCTATTGAATGGATAGCTTATCTGCCAAAGGATAAAATAACAAACATATCTTTTATGCGATATAGTAAAGTAAAAGAGAAAATTAAGCTTGACGGAACTAATGAGGTTGAGGTAGGCAGAATATATAATGTATGGCATACAACAGCTGAAGTAAATGATTGGATTAAAGCAAATAATAGTGGCAAAGGTGAAAAAGCGTTTAATTGGTCACATCAAATAAATAAAGAACACGGTCTTCAGACATACCGCACAGATGACGGAACTGCAACCGGAAATAAAGAAAATACCTATTATGCCGTACACGGTAACGGTTACGGCGATACCCCTACTGTTGCTGAAAATGTTGCCCCCTGTATCGGATATTGGGGTACAAAGTATCCCAACAGTTCAGGTGGCAGTGTTGAACCGACTACAACCGAACAACAGCCGACAACCGGAGATGCATATGCAGAGGCGGATATCGTAATTGATAACAAATTATGGTTTAATGATTATAATTGGTATAACGGCGGCGGAGGTCTGAGAAATCTGCTTAGTCAGAATGTTTTTGTACTAAAAGCCGTATTTAGCGATACACACGGTAATGAAACCGCTTATGCAATGAAACCGGAGAGCAGCGGGGATAAGTGTAAACTAAATAGGACAAGTGTTAAAGCCGGTTCGAAGCTTGTAAGATTTGATTTGTATATTTCTGATACAGATACAAAAAAATGCGGATATGATGTGCCTGATAACATTCAGCATACATTTGTAGTGCGTGAAGGTGGCAGTTCTTATAACATATCCTATGAATTGGTAAATGAAGGATCTGGCAAAATCATAAAAGCAGGCAATTGGAAAAATTAATTGATTAACACATTAAGGAGGTGTCACGATGAGAGAAAGACTTGCTCTTTTAAGGGAGTATTTGAAAAACAGACTTGCATTTTGCAAGAATAAAAAAACAAGAAAAGGTTTTATACTCACTATGGTGGCACTTGTTGAAGTACTTGCCATATCGGTTGTGTCCGTTTCGGCTTGGGTTGAAACTATTTCAACAATCACAATTAAAGCTGAGGGCGCAAAAATTGACAACTATGTTTATACTAATGCCGATATTGGCAGTGGTAATGGTTATTCAGGCAAAACCATTGACTTGACTAAATATTTCCGTGCTGCGGGTGGAGTGCATCTTGCTTCGGCTTCAAGTGCTAACGGTGAAAATATATTTTTCCCGATAAAGAAATCGGATGTTTCTGATTTTGGTGCTAATTCTTACAGATGTGCGGATGTAAACGATAAGAATGTTAATTATATTGACTTTTCATTTAATGTAAAGGTTGATAAAACCTTTAACGCGAATCATGCAGAGTTTTACCTTGATCAAGTACCTAAGATAACTATAGGTGGTGCAGATGTTTCAGGAAACCTTGTAAGAATGGCAATTACAGATACCGATACTCAAAATACGGTTGTATGCGGTTCTGAGGCAAGTAATAAAAATGTTGTCAGTAAAGCAGAGGGCAATCAAACTCCTGAGACTGTTCGTGCTTTTAGCGATTTTGTTGTTAATCCTGAATCTGAACCAACCGAGTTGTTTAGGGTTGATAAAGGAAGCAGTAAAACAATAAATATTAAAGTGTGGCTTCAGGATGATAAGGCGACTACTGAATATGCCGGTAAAACTGTCTCAATATCTGGTGTTAATATTGTAACTCAGAACAAAAAAGGCAATAAAGTGTATTTTGTTGACCGTACCGTAAATGAAGATATAAAAAATTGGACAAAGGGTGTAACATTTCAGCAGGGTGACAAAACTCCTGTAACGATGAAGTTTAATGAGAATTCGCATACATATTCCTGTGAATACACACCCGCCGCTGGCGATACAATAGTTAAGTTCACCTCGGGAAGTGTTACTTGGTCTACTGATATGAAGTCGCTCAATTCAGGCGACAGTATGTACTACACCGCCTATGGCGATCATAATAGCAGTAATGCCGGATACGGTACATGGGGCGAAGTGATTGAAATCAGTGTTTCAAGCAAAACCGCAGATGTACTCCCTGCTACTGGCAATGTTTCAAGTGTATATATGCTTCCGGATAAAAATGACACTAACAGTAAAGTTAGAATGCCATTTACTAATGACAAGAATAAATGGGTCGGTTATATTGCAAAGGAAAAGGCAAACAACATGACTTTTTCTTTTACAAATAACGGTAATACATATAAAATTCCTGCTCCTAACAGAGGCAATTCAACGCATTTTGTTGTTACTTCTGCTACAACAGGTTATTGGGATCCACCTGCTACTATTACTGTTACTGCAGGCACTAACGGTGCAGGAACTGCCTTAGGAGAACCTAAAGTTAGTTATGATAGTTTGAAAAGTACTACAATTTCTGTAACCCCCGGTACAAAGGTTCAGCTAATAGCAAATCCTAATAAAGGTTTCGTATTGAAAAACTGGGTAATCAGCGGTACAAGTACCGTGGCAGACGGCATTGGCAGCGACGGTTCTTTTACCCCGACAGTTTCAGGTAACTATAACTTTACAGCCGTTTATGTTGAGTCGTTGACATTTGAGGCTTATGTCAGAACATATGACGGTGCAAGCCTTTCTGAAAACACAAATGGCGGCTCAGTTGAAATTAAGTGTGGAAACCAAAACTCGACTGTAGATTCCAACGATGGAACACACATTACACTCAATGCTGTTAAGGGCAGCACAGTTACATATTACGCAAAAGCTAAAGACGGATATGTTTTTGACGGCTGGTACACAGATGCAGACTGTAATAGTAAACCGGAGAATTCAAGTGATAAATATGAATTGGCTAATGTTGAGGCTTCCAAGAAGTTGTATGCGAAATTCAAAGTTGATACTTATACCGTAAAAGCATACGCTCAGCACGGTAACAATCCTCCTTCCGGTGATGCCGGTAATGTATCTTTTGATAATAATAATTATGCGTCTGAAGTAACAACAACGGTAAAGCGTAACGGAGAAGTAATTTTTTATGCTAAGCCTGAAAGCGGCTATGCTTTTATCGGTTGGTATAAGAGTGAAACTGCACCAGAACCGACGATAGCGGTTAAAGATTGTTTCTTAGATAACGGCGTCTATTCTAAAAAGATGACGATACAATATTCTGATGTAAAGACATATGCATTGTATGCAAGATTTAAGGCTTTGTGTACGGTAGAAGCCAAAGCGATGTACAACAACGAAAATGTTGATGAAGCCGGTACTGTAAAGGTTGCGGACAGAGCTGCAGGTAAAAGTTCATCTAAACCTGTTATGGAAGGCGACAATGTAACAGTTGAGGCTATTGCCAAAAAAGGTTACAAGTTTGCCGGTTGGTATACGGACATGGCTTGTAATAAACCGTATTCCACTGAAAACAACGATGTTTCACTTATAACCTTAAATAATGTTAGCAAGGGAATCACTCTGTATGCTAAGTTTGAGTTGGAGACAGGCGTTACATTTTACCTTAATGATGGAGGCTTGTGGTCAGGTGATAAGGCGAAACTTGCAGCGTATGTTTGGGATGATAATGGCAATAAGAAATGGCTTGAAGTATCTAAAACTGACTATGACAATTATTACAGCTTTGCTTTAGATAATAATCAATGGAAGCAAGTAATTTTTGTAAGATATGATCCGAGCAAAAATTTGAACGATTTCCCAACGAAAGATTGGAATGGCTATGTTTGGAATAAGACTTCTGATATAACAATTGATTACAATAATAATTGTTATGTTATAACATCTTCTCCAAATAACGGAGGAAGTTCAACCGGCTATTGGACATCATATACTCCAGGTCAGACTGCTAACATAGATATATATGTTTATACCGGAAATTGCTCGTGGTTTGACCATGATAGTGCTGTACTTGCCTATAGATTCAGCACCGATGATTCATTTAAGTCTGATTGCACTAAGGTGACTAAAGACGGAAAAACTTATTGGAAACTGAGTATTCCAACAGATAAGGATACTATTTATTTGTCAAGAGCTGCTTTGGGTGGTCACCATAATGAATTTAATACTTCTATAGATAAAAGTAAAAATTTGTTTACAGTAAATAATGATTTCAATGGTGGCGACTGGAGCACATATTAAAAATTCAACGGAGGTGAAACCATGAAGAAATCTAAATTTACACTTGTTATTGTACTCGGACTTGTACTGTGTTTGTTGTGTGGAACAACTACGACTTTTTCGTGGTTTAATCGTCCTGGAGTGCTACAGGGTGAATCCCTCTCTTGGCGTGGAGATTACAATGTGACCAACGGAGAAAATATTACTGCTGTTACTTATGTTGCTTCAAAACCTGACGGCAGTGAGTATAGTACTGATCCGTTTGATTTTAAAACTCCGACAACTGTTCCCGCCCATGAAACAAAATATTTCTGTACAGAGGTAAAGAACACGGGAACGGCATCGCAGTCAATTTCTTTGTTCCTTAATAATTCGGATACTAACACCCTTTCTGTCGGTGTGAACAGCCCCCTCAGAACCTACAGGAGATTTACCTCCGATTCACAAACAACATCTTATGTTACCAAGACACCGAGTAATGTGAATAAGAAGAATTTGTATATAGCTACTAATGTTCCTGACCCTACGAAGTACACTATGCACACTTGGAAGAATGTAGATACCGATCCTACTGATAAAGAACTTAGCGGATACATTGAAGGTAAGTCTGTTAATTATGATAATGTAGATTATAAAATATCATATGTTACAATTTCTACGGAACACGACCACGCGAAGCTCTGGCTTGGTATTGGTGATTCTAAAAAGTGGTTCGGTTCTGATTTAGAAATTACAGCTCAGAATAATACTTATGTTTTTAAAGAAAATGAATCTACAGCTATGAAACAGTCAGATCCGTCTGCCGGAATTTCAAGTTTTTATTCTAGAGCAGAAGCTGTAGTAGGTGAGACATTTGACTTAGGAGCAAAGGCACAGGGTACAGTGACTTACACATCGTCAAATACTGGTGTTGCAACAATTGACAATAACGGTCAGGTTACTGCCAATAAGGCAGGCAAGACTACTGTTACTGTTACATCTACGGGTGCGTACGGTGATGTAATAACTGCAAAATGTGAGCTTACCGTAAGCAAAGAACCGGTTAAAAGCTCGTATATTCCGATTGTTACGAATATGAAGATTGAAGGCAAAGCCGACAACGATCCTGTTGTTACAAAGGTGTATTGGTATATCAAAAACGATACAGCATCCGACGCTGAATATTCACTTGGCGATCTGCAAATTTCACTTTAAAATTTTAGATTTTTAAATTTACAAAAGGGTTGTTTTTACAGCCCTTTTTTATTATAATTTATAATCGGTAGCAGAGAATAAAATCCGCCCGCAAGCAAGGGTAGAAAAAATATATAGTGTTTGCAACAAAATCCGATAAATGTTGCAAAGTTGTTGTTATTCTGTAGGGGCGTTCATCGGACGCCCGCAAGTAACCGCACAAATTATATGTAAAACATATTTTATAAATGCCACAATGTAATTGTTATACGGTAGCGGCGAAACGTGTTCGCCAATCGTTTTGGTTGTAAAACCAAAACGAACATATACGCATTTTCGTTATATAAAATAATGTGTTAATAAACAAATAGTTTGTGTCAGGTCTCCGGTTCGTGTGCATTGCACACGATTGCACGCAATTTCGTGCAAATTTGGATGCATGATTTATGCTATATCAAAACATATGTGTATGAACATATTATACACTACTTTTAGCATATCAAAAGCTATGTGGATAAACAAATAATTTCATCAAGGCGGGCGGCCAATGACCGCCCCTACTGACACGAACTGAGAACAGTGGCACACCGCTATGAATAATTACGCAAACCACAAAACAACGCTCGGGCGAAATATGTTTTGAGTTTAACAAACTGTCTTCACGAACTGAGAACGGCAACTTGCCGTGGAGGAATTTATGGATAAAAATAACGATTTTGAAAATGCGGTTGAAGTGACATCTGTAACAACCGAACACCCCAAATCAAAAAATAGAATAAAGAAAAGGCATGAATCAAAGCTACATAAAACCCTGCGGATAATTAAAAATATAATTTGCTGGGGAGTGCTTGCAATACTTGTGCTGACCGTAATTGTGTTTATGGGTTCAAAGGTGAACGGAAAAACACCTTCGCTTTTCGGATATTCCGTGCTACGAGTTTCAACGGGCAGTATGCAGCCCGAGCTTATGATCGGCGATGTTATTCTCGGAAAGAGCGTTGACAATCCGACCGCCCTCAAGGTCGGCGATATTATCACCTATCGTGGCAGTGGGCAGACCGAGGGACTTCTCGTGACTCATAAGGTTGTAGTTGCACCGTATAAAACAGCTGACGGCACATATAAGCTACAGACAAAGGGCATTGCAAACGATGCTCCCGACCCGGAAATTTCAACCGAAGATGTGCTTTATATTATGGTGTGCAAGCTCGGATTCATTGACACATTGTACAACCTTTTCTTCTCACCGTGGGGACTGCTGATTTTTATTGCGGCGCTGCTGCTGATATTCATTGATGAGCTTGTCGTTATAATCCGCATACTTACGGGACATGACAAATCACCGAAGGACAGCGATATCAACGAAATTATAGACCGTTTGCAGAAGGAAAAATTGCAACAAAAGACTGAATCCGACAACGATACAAAATCGGAAGAATAAATAAAAGCTGAATATATTTAATTTCGGACGAAAGGAAAATTCTCTTTTCGTCCGTTTTTTGTTGGCAAAAAAGACAAAGCGGAAAAATGGTGAAAATAGCTTTTATATGGGCTAAAATCGGCTTTTTAGTTGCATTTTTGGGCGATTTGTGGTATATTTTATACGGTCAAATTTGACCGTAACATACTGATTGTGTTTAGAAATTGATATGTTAAGGGTGGTTTCATGGATTACAAATTAATAGCGCTTGACATTGACGGTACGCTGACAAACTCCCAAAAGGAGATTACTCCCCGTACAAGATATGCTCTTATGGAGGCGCAGAAACAGGGCAAGAAAATTATTCTTGCGTCAGGCAGACATCCCGTAGGAATTATGCCGATAGCAAAAGACCTTATGCTTGACCGTTTCGGCGGTTTTATTATGGCGTTCAACGGCGGCAGGATTATCAATTGCGAAACAGGCGAAACTATGGTGAGCAAGCTGTTTCCGCTTGAATATCTTCCCGACATCGTGAATGTTTTGAAGGATTCAAACATTACAATCAACACATACGATGACAGGCGAATCATCTCGGATAATAAGGTTAATGACTATACCTATGTTGAAAGGGACGTTATCAAGGCTGAAATGGTTGTTGTTGACGATTTTATCTCATCTGTAAGATTTGATATCAACAAAATTCTTCTTGCAGGCGAACCCGATGAGCTTGATAAGTATCAGAAAATTCTTGCAGACCGTTATGACGGCTTGCTCGATGTATATAAAAGCGCTCCTTATTTTCTTGAGATTATGCCGTTTGGTGTTACAAAAGGCTCAATGCTTCCGCTTTTGCTTGATAAACTCAAGATTAAAAGGGAAGAGCTTGCCGCTTTCGGCGACAACTACAACGATATGACAATGATAGGTTATGCAGGCTTCGGCGTTGCAATGGGTAATGCCGTAACCGATGTAAAGAAGATTGCCGATTACATCTGCGAATCAAACGATAACGACGGTATTGCAAACACACTTGATAAATTCGTTTTAAAGCAATAGTCGCACAAAGTTTGAACCTAATATAAGCTTGAAAATATAAAATATAATTTAACAGAGCGTCAGATTTGACTTAACCCTTTAAAAGAGTTGAAAAAACAGAATCTGTCGCTCCTTTTTGTATATAATAGCCAAATTGAGGGCTTAATCTTTGGCGGCATCAAAGTTGTAATAATTCTTTAAAAGAAAAATATATGAGGCTGTCTAAATTATAATATAATTGTATGTTATGTTGTACAAAGTATAACAAAAGGAGGAAAATCTATGGCAAAAATCAAAAAATTGCTTGCTTTGATTTTGTCGATTTGCGTAATTTGCACGGTATCTGTTATGTCCGTAAGTGCGGCTAATACAGATGACGATAACGACACTTCGGCATCAAGCACAATCACAGTACATTACTACTGTGAGGAAGGCACGCCCACAATCTATTATTGGAACAGTCTTCCGAAAAACATCAGCACGGAGTACCCCGGCGTTAAGATGACTTCCGAGGGAAACAACTACTACAAGTACACTTTCAACGATGTAACAAAAATCAATATGATGTTTGTTACAAACGGAAAGCAGTCTGCGGAACTCACAAGAAACACAGGCGAGTGGTGGTACAAAAATAAGAGATGGTCAAGCAAAAATCCTGAAGATATGCAGGAATTTGACCGTGTTGACATGCGTGAAGACACAATTTATTTTGTAATCACAACCCGTTTCTATGACGGTGACACAGGTAACGATGTTCATTGCTGGGACGACTCACAGGCAAACAACCCCGACAGCGATCCCGCATGGCGTGGTGACTTCAAAGGCCTTATCGACAAGCTTGACTACATCAAGGCTCTCGGATTCAGCGCAATCTGGATTACTCCTGTTGTAACAAATGCGTCAGGCTACGATTACCACGGCTACCATGCAATGGACTTCTCAACAGTTGATGTTCGTTATGAGAGCGACGGCGCTACATATCAGGATCTTATTGATGCCGCTCATGAAAAGGGCATCAAGATTGTTCAGGATATCGTAGTTAACCATTCAGGTAACTTCGGTGAGGCAACTCTTGCTCCTATGTTTACAAAGGAATACGACTCAATTCAGGATCTTGCTTCTGTAGATTGCATGAAGGTTATTGAGGGAAGCGACTTTGCTAAAACATTCCCGAACTACGATGACCTTGAGCCTAAGTATCAGTATGCCGCAAGACTTAATATCATGAAGGATACTAAGGAGCTTGACTCCGGTAATCACGACACGGAAAACTACTATCACCACTTCAAAGACCTCAGCTGGGAAAGCCCGACTGTACAGACAGGTCAGATTGCCGGTGACTGCGTTGATATCAACACAGAGAATCCTACAGTTGCTAATTACCTTAACGACGTTTATAACAACTATATCAACATGGGTGTTGACGCTTTCAGACTTGATACTGAAAAGCACGTTTCAAGACTTACACTTAACCAGTATTACTTCCCGTCATGGCTCAAGACAGGCGGTAAAAACTTCTTCATCTTTGGTGAGGTTTGTACTCGTGTAAGTGAATTCTGGAACCACAACATTCCTGCAATTTCAGCTCCGTTCTATACATGGGCTGAATCAGACAGCCAGTACATCGATTCATTTACAAATGATCAGGCTGCAAACATTAATCTTACACTTAAGCACTATGACAGCAACGCAAGTACAGCAAATCAGCCCACATCTGATAATGTTTATCTTGACGGTCTTAAGTATCACACACCTGATTACAGCAAGTCAAACGGCACAAGCGTAATCGACTTCCCGATGCATTGGAACTTCTCAAATGCAAGCAACGCATTTACCCGTGCTTGTGAAGAAGATCCGTACTACAATGACTCATCATGGAATGTAACATATGTTGATTCTCACGACTACGGTCCTGATATGGACAGCCGTTACGACGGCGGTACACAGTCATGGGCTGAGAACCTTGATGTACTCTTTACTTTCCGTGGTATTCCGTGTCTTTACTACGGTTCTGAACTTGAGTTCCAGAAGGGTGTTCCTATGGACGTAGGTCCTAACGCACCTCTCTCAACAACAGGTCGTGCATACTTCGGTGACTACCTCGAGGGCGACGTAACAGCAACAGACTTTGGTACATATTCTAATGCAAGCGGTGCTGTTGCAAGCACACTTGAAGCACCTCTCGCTGTTCATATTCAGCAGCTCAACAGAATCAGAAGAGCAGTTCCTGCACTTCAGAAGGGTCAGTATACAAGAAGCAAGACTTATGTTGACGGTAATATGGCATTCGTTCGCCGTTACACACAGGGCGCTACAGACAGCCTTGCTTGTGTAACTATCTCAGGCGGTGCTACATTCAAGAACCTTCCTAACGGCAAGTATATTGATGCAGTTACAGGCGATGTTAAGTATGTTACAGACGGCACACTTACAGTATCTTCTGTTGGTAGGGCTAATATGAGAGTTTATGTTTGCTGTGCAGACGGTTTCACCGGAATTGACGGTCAGATCGGCACTAACGGCGCATATCTCAAGTAATAAAATAATGTTATTTTTTACGGAGCAGGTTTTTCCTGCTCCGTATTTTTCTGCCCTAAACTCTCAAATGACGGATTGCAGATTTATATCCGTCAAAATTATACTTCATTTATAAATAAACATCCCGAAAGTTGCATAATGATGAATAAAAAGACAGAAAATTATGCAAATTCTACATATAAGGTTTAAAATCGTTATGACACTTCTGCAAGAATTGTACCTTTTCTTTTTTTAAAAAATGTGCTATAATATATAAAATATAGTTTCAATTTATTGTGAATTTTAAAAAGGAGTGTTTTTTATGACAAACAGCGAGTATTCGGATGTTACACCGCAGATTCATGCTCTGGCTCAGAAAATGACGCATAACTCCGTTATTGATACAGATTTATACAGTAAGTACAATGTAAAAAGAGGTCTGCGTGACCTTGACGGTAAGGGTGTTCTCACAGGTCTTACATATATTTCTACAATCACACAGAATAAGCTTGTTGACGGAAAGCTTGTTCCTTGCGAGGGTGAGCTTCGTTACAGGGGCTATAATGTAAAGGATATCGTTGACGGTATTCTTGAGGATGACCGTTTCGGTTTTGAAGAGGTTACATATCTTCTTCTCTTTGGCGATATGCCTAACGAAGAACAGCTTAAAGATTTTAAGAAGCTTCTCGTTCAGTACAGAACCCTTCCTCAGCACTTTGTTCGTGATGTTATCCTCAAGGCCACAAGTAACGATATGATGAATTCAATAGCAAGAAGTGTTCTCACACTTTTCTGCTATGATAAGAACGCTAACGATACATCAATCGACAATGTTTTAAGACAGTGTATACAGCTTATCTCCGTATTCCCTCTTTTGTCGGTTTACGGCTATCACGCATATAATCACTATCAGCGTGATAACAGCCTTTATATCCACCGTGCAGAGCCTACAATGTCAACAGCCGAGGTTATTCTGTCGCTTCTTCGTCCCGACAGACACTATACTCCGCTTGAGGCAAAGGTTCTTGATATGGCGCTCATTCTCCATATGGAACACGGCGGCGGTAACAACTCAACATTTACAACACATGTTGTAACATCTTCGGGTACTGATACATACTCGGCAGTAGCTGCGGCACTTGCATCACTCAAAGGTCCTAAGCACGGCGGTGCAAATGTTAAGGTTTACTATATGTTTGAGGATCTCAAAAAGCATGTTAAGGACTGGGAGGACGAGGACGCTCTTGAAGATTATCTTGAGAAGCTCCTTGACAAGCAGGCTTTTGATAAAAAAGGTCTTATCTACGGTATGGGACACGCAGTTTATACAATTTCCGACCCCCGTCAGCAGATTCTTCACGGTGCTGTTAAAAAGCTTGCGCTTGCCGAAGGTCACAATGATGAATTTGATCTTTATGAGAGAGTTGAAAGACTGGCTCCGAAGGTTATCGGCAGAAAGCGTAAAATCTATAAGGGTGTTGCCGCAAATGTCGATTTCTACAGCGGACTTCTTTACAGCCTTCTTGATATTCCGTGTGAGCTTTATACTCCGCTTTTTGCAACAGCTCGTATTACGGGTTGGAGCGCACACAGACTTGAGGAGCTTATCAACTGCGGTAAGATTATCCGTCCTGCATATATGAGCATTTCCGAAAACAAGGAATATGTTGATTTGAAAGACAGATAATACGGCGAACCGCCGTTCCCCGTTCGAGAAGTTAGTTTTACAAGTGCGAGGGTTAAATTGCCCGAGCGTATGGACTGTCTCTTATACACATCTGACGCTG
>ENA-OYXW01000448-OYXW01000448.1-human-gut-metagenome-genome-assembly--contig:-NODE-448-length-12980-cov-4.628549_pt1 | contig 12980 bp, 4 predicted proteins | sample MGYA00243977_ERZ653436 | MGnify/ENA primary metagenome ERZ653436 (study PRJEB26926, sample SAMN06165001) | human gut metagenome | biome: ENVO:00009003; feature: ENVO:2100002; material: ENVO:00002003...
GAGATTCATGAGCGTCTCGTGGGCTCGGAGATGTGTATAAGAGACAGATAGTATATACTGTAGAGTTAAGGTTGTATCCTGATGGTGCAATTGTCTCCTGAACTGTGTATGTACCTGCAGCAAGCTTTTCAAATGTAACATTACCGCTACTGTCTGTTGTCTTAGTGTCAATCAATGTGCCCTCTTTTGTCTTGAGTTCAAATGTTGCATTGCCAAGACCCGTCTTGTCAGTTGTTGTGCCATCATACTTGAATACAGGAAGGTCGAATGTGTAAACATATACTGTATCATCGCCCGGCTTTGAAGTCTGACCGTATGTGTTTGTGTATGTAAGGCTGTCGCTGTTGCTGTTGTCTGTTGTATTGTAGCCTGAAGCAGCTGTGTCCTTAAGAATTGCTGTAAGTGTTACAACAACATCTGAACTTGCATAGAAGTCATTACTGCCTTCTTCACCTTCAGCTTTTTTAGCATTAGCAAGATAATCTGATGTAAGAGAAATCTTAATATCTAACAGATTTGTTTTATCTACAGTATAATCTGTACCTTCTTGAAGCTTAGTGCTGCCAACCATAACTTCTGTTACAGCTGGATCTCTAAAACTATCTGAAAGGTTATCGTGGATTGTGTACTCAGTAAGCGGAACTTCCTTAGAACCTGTAACTGAAGCTGTGAGCTTAAATGTTACTGTGTCGCCTGCAGAAGCAGTTGTGTGCTTAGTATCGATGTCGGGACCAACGATTTCCTTAGAAACTGTAACTTCACCTGTGTTAATCTTGAGTTCGATTGGAGCTTCTGCTGAACCCTGAGTTGTCTTTGTGCCCTCAGGAAGAGCAAAGAGAGCGCCGCCCTTTTTCTTTACGCTTGTTTCAGCAGGCTGGCCTGTAACCTTAACATAGTAAACACCTGCTTCACTTGTACCGAAGTTGTAAACATCTTCGTCAGAAGCGAATGTGTGGTCACCCTTGCTGTCTGCATCTGTAAATGTTGCATTTTCGCAAGCAGCGAGAAGAGCCTTTGAATCGTTACCTGATGCATTTTTCCAAGTCTTGAGAGCTGTTGCAACAGCTGTGCCACCCTGGATTTCTGTATATTCGCCTGTTGTTGTGTTGATTGTTGCTACCTTATAAACATTTACTTTAAAGCCGTTTTTGCCCTTGATAAATGCGTTATAAGTATCGGTTTCTGCTGCGCTTGCTGAGAATGGGATCATGAGAGCAATCATCATTACTGCAAGAACAGCTGCAAAGATTTTCTTTGTAGTTTTCATTTTTACTTTCTCCTTTGTGTTTAATTTAATATATGTAATTCTATTCTAACCGAATGGTTAAACTGAATTTGGGTGGCTGCATGTCGGACACCGGCTAACAACGGTGCCCGTAGCAGTCAAAGAGGTTTTTTATGAAAGAAACATCTGATTAAAATATCATCTGTTCTAACAATTCAAATCATATCGGGTTACTTTCTGCGTCCTGCTCTGCGTTTTTTACGAACTTTTCCGTAATAGATTGCGTAACCCGTGAACATTGTCACCGCAAGACCTGCAACCGACAAACCGAGAACAACATAGCCGTTCATACCGTCACCGCTTGCCTGTGGCATTGTGATTGCACCGTCAACATAATTATATGTAACATTGTACTCACCCTTAACAGGGAGTGTGAAGTATGAAAGTGTGTAGTTCGGGGTGTAACCCTCTGACGGTTTGTACTCAAACAGACAGTATGTCTGATATGTTGAAGTACCTGATATATAATTGTCGGAACTGTCGCTCCATACAACATTACCGTTATTACCGTTTGTTTTTGTAAACTCGCCCTGACCGTCCTTGAAGATTGTCAGATTGTCAAACACAGCCTGACCGTTGCTGTCTGTCTTTTTAGAAGTCATATGAGTTTTCATTGAGGCATCTTTAATGATTGTATTGATATCATCTGCAGTAAAGATACCCTCCTCGGATACCTTCATCACAGCAAATTCCGTATCACTTACATTACCGCCTGTCTGATTCTTCTTGTTTACTGTTGCACTTCCGTGTGTGGTTTCATTTTCAAACACGGCTTTTTCAACAGGAGAAGAATTGTTGAAGTAAGTTGCAAGCTGAGCATCGGTTTTGCCTTCAATATCTGAGCTCTTAACCTTAATGTACTTAGCCGCCGTTACTTCACCGCTTTCAAGCAATTCAATCTCGGCAAGCCAGGTGTTTGTATCCATTTTATAATCGGATGCATTTGCACCTTCGGCAAGAGCCTCGGTAATCTTAAATCTGTAAACACCCGCAGTGACTAATTTGAGGTTTTTGAATTCAACCTTACCGTTTTTGTCAGGTGTTTCCAAATTCGTGGAAATTGTTTTTGCGCTGTTTGTCTTGATAGGTTTGCCGTCGGCATCAGGTTTTGTTGTATCCATTGATTCAAGACCTGTCAATGTATAGACGAACTTGCTGCCGCTGTAAGCCTGACCGTCAAGAGTTTTATTTACCGAAATGGCAATGTTTGTAGGATTAACCTTATTGATAAATTTAAGCGCATTTCCTGCTTCGGCGAGAGTACCGACGAATGTACCGTTGAAGTCCTGATTGCCTACTTTATAAGGAACATAACCTATAACATTTTTCTCTGTAATCTTATAGGTTGCACCTACAGGAATATTGAGAAGCTTAATGCTTTCGCCCTTTTTGATTGTGAACGAACCGTCCTTAGATGTGCGGTAAGCTGTGTTTGAATAACCACTTGCATTCTTTTCTTTGAGCTGATACTCAAGAGGATAGGTCTTGTAATCATAGGTTGAACCGTCGCCGTCAAAGTCGAGAGCAATCGCAAATGTAAACTGCTGATCTGTATCGTAATCGGTTTTACCGTCTTCACCAACAACATCCTTTGAAATTTCAAGAGGTGCTGTCACTATACTGTTGGTATAGTTGAGCTGGAGCTGTGCATAAGCACTGTCATCCTTGTCATCTACAAGCTTGAATTCCGAGTTCGTAGTTGAACCGCTATCGATTGTTGAACCGACTCTGTTGTTAACGAGCTCCCAGTTTGTTGTGTATGTAAGCTTACTGCTCTTTGTTGACTCGTTAACCTTCATCTCATTGCCGGTCTTGAATGAGTTGTCAAAGTCAGCTATATAATTATCTTTAAGTGTGAAACCGCTGTTTGAAAGAGTTTCATTGCTTGTGCTTTCGTCTGATTTTGTAAGCTTGTAGCTTTTACCGGAGGTATCTTTGCCGTTCTCTTTGATTGTATAATCAAAAGCTTCATTAGCTTTGAGGTCATCTGAAATTTCAGAAACAACATTGCCTGTATCAAGTGCCTTTGTAACCTTGAGGTCATTGTTGGCAGGTGTCATTGTGAAGTTTACTGAGAAGTTAGACTCAGCCTCACCACGCTCCATATAGAATACTACCACATGGTATGTCTTGTTAGGATCAAGCTGAACACCATTGTTGATTGTCTTTGTAACGATGCCAAGATTTGTATGATGTAACACAGCGTCTCCGGTATACGGAGTGCCGTTATCGTTCCACATTCCACCGTAAAGGTCTGAAAGCGTAAGGGGGGCATCTGGTGTAAGATTGCCGTCAGTTATATTCTGCCACTTACAGAAGTTAGCTTTTGTATTTTTGCCAAGGTCTGCCTTTTTGAATTTGTAAAAACCGTCTGATTTGTCATAAGGTTCTACATAACGTTTACCATTATTATCTACACCAACACTTGTATCCTCCCAAACATTCAGACAGAAGTATTTATTATTTGTCTTAACCCAAAACTCATCACTCGGAACTGTAACTGTTGTCGACGATGATGAAGATGAGTAGTCGGCAAATACATCGTCAGCTGTTGCTTTCATTGTATTAAAGTTAATTGAACCTTTTGCCTCTTTATGGTCACCACCGAGGTCGAGAGCAAGTTCTGCGTTAGCACCTGTTGAATCTTCACCGATATAAACCCAAAGGTCATCGTCACCGCTGAAGTTAAAGGTTGCAGGTTTGTCGTCTGCAAGTAAACCGTTCTTCGGAACTCTGAAGTCTATATCAAGTCTGATACCGAAACCATAGTCAAGGTTATCGTTAGTACCCTTGCCCGATGATGTATTTGAAGTATTGTTGAATGGGAAAACACCATAACCGTTTTCTGTACCGCCGAATTTTCCCAAATCATCATGTACACCAAATTGTTCGCCCGCACCGTAGTTAATTTTGGTAGGTGTGAGGCCGTTCCATGTAAAGTAGATGTTATCTTTTGCATTTTTTGAAGTGAATTCATAAGTAGTAACACCATCAGGGTCAGTAGTTGTACGGAACGGGAAAGATGACTTATAAACATTGGCAACTCTTTTATCATTATATGTAGCGGTTGAAAGTGCCTCAGCATCAAAGTAAGGAGCCTTGACACCATTTGCAACCTGAAGATTGCCCTTACTGTCAAGCCTGTTGTACATAAGACCCTGTAAGGACTGGTTATAATTACCGTCGCCCCATGCCATACCGTTGGCGTTGTTTACTGCATAGTAATAGTTATCATTAAAATCGTTGATGTTTGTAAGTCCTTCTGCGTGGGTCTTAAATGTATCGTAGTGTTTATCACCCCTATACATATTACCGAAGTAGAGAGGATACTTCCAGTCCGATTTATGTGGTAAAGCAATCTTGCTTATGTAGTTGTTGAAGTTATCAAACTGATACCAATAGTCATACATATTGTCGTTACCCTGACACTGAAGATACCCGTTCGCCTGCTCCATATCCGACCAGTAGTCAAAGTATGTTGCGTCAACGCCTACGATGTCAGGATTATCTGAGAATGAATTTTCAACGACAGCACCATAGTTTACATTGTCTATTTCCGAGAATTTTGTCCAGCCTTCGCCTCTGGCTGTCTTAACATATGTAGCCGTGTTCTTGCTGTAGCCCGAATCATCATATCCCGAATCTGTCGGATATGATGTTGCAGAAGATGCACCGTTGAGGTTATGTTCGTTCGGATGGAATCTTAAAAGCGCACCCGCCGGAATTTCACCTTTGAACACCACAGAATCGCTTACCTTGGTGTCTATGGTGTCTTTTGTAAGCTCAACTGTTCCTTCATAGGCATCGTTGTAGTCAAAAGTTGCATAAACCTTTGTAAGCGACTTCCAGTCATCGTTTGAAACATAAACTGTTTTATATGTTGCTTTCGACTGTTTGTCGGGAGCTTGAACAGAAAGGTATTTACTTTCTTTGAACGAGCCGTCAGTCGTAAGATAAAATTCTGTGTCACCCGAAGCACCCGAAATGTCGATGGTCTTGATGAACGGGTTAGTCCACTGACTTTTTGAAGCATCATAAAGAGCATTATCGGCACTGTATGAGTCGTTAATACCGAGGTCGCTTGTTTGTGTTTCGCCCTTGTTGCTGAAGATTACATTTTTATGGGATGACTTAACATCTACATAGTAGTAATTGCTGTCTGAAGATGTCTTAGTCATTGCAACACCCGGCCACTCTGCGTTGAAGTCAGTATCGTTTACCCAAGAATATGCATAAGCTTCATTATAGGTATTATTGCTGTTATAAAGATAGATACGGCGAAAATCTTTTGCAACAGTCTTATCGGGAAGAGTAAAATTAACCCCGGAAGAAAGCTCAATTTTTGTTGCACCGGATGGTGCAGTGGCTTCAAAAACTCCCGACGAAGGATCTTTGCTTACCTTTTCTGTTTTAAGAACCGTGCCGTCATCCTGAGCAAAACGACATGTAACAGAAGAAAAACCATTCCATTCCTTATTCTTGTTCAGGTTAATGTAAATCTTCTGATCCAAAGATGTTGCCGCAAACACATTAAGCGACATACCCGACACGGCACATATCGAAAGCATGAGGGTAAGTGCAAGCACAAGAGAAAAGCTTTTCTTTGCGGTTATGCAAAGCTTTTTACTTAATTTCATAATTTTTTCTTCTCCTTCATTGCCGATTACTTTGTTTTGGCAGTCAAAGTACAATTAAACAGAACTGCATAGGACAGTCCAATATATCTGCCAACTAATTATGAAACGCAATTTTTTGAATTTGTTCTTCTTTTTTACTTGTATACAAGTATATAATATTTTATTGCATATTTGTAGAGGCAATACAGCCAAACTTTTGGTAATATTTTTGGCTATTTTGCATATCTGCAAGCACGATTTAATATTTTTGACCATAATGTGATTTTATTACTTATTTATCGCCATTTTTTGTGTTTAAGATAAATTATACCCATTATACAACCTTAACAGGCAGTTAAAAAGTCAATTTCAGCACTAAATTTGTTGATTTTTAATTCTTTTTTCAAAAATATCAAAAATTTTATGCAGGTTTACTCCATGCTGTGCGTGCGAAAATATGTATTATTTTGCGATTGCTGCTTTTAAAATGCCCCAAAACCAGCATTTTGCAGAATTTTTCAGATATATTTTTATAATCAATATCTATATCTCATCAAATTAATCACCGAACACCTTGAAAATTCGGCACAAATAAAGGGCAGAGTATTGCTCTCTGCCCCTCAAAATGTAATTCACTTAAATCGCAATTATACAAACCGCTTTATGCAAACATATTAAAGATCTCTGCCGCAGCACTTCTTGTACTTTTTACCGCTGCCGCACGGACAGGGATCGTTTCTGCCGATTTTCTTGCCCTTACGGATAGTCTTGTTGACAGAATCCGTACCGTCTGCAGAAGTTTCTGTAGGCTGAGCAACCTGCTCACGGTGAAGCGCCTGCTTTACGGCGTCCGACTGTTCAACAGCTTCTTCATCATCGGATGCAGACTTTGCCGCTGCGGCAGCCCTCTGAGCTGCTCTCTTTGCCGCTGCAATTGCATCCTGTCTTTTCTGAATCTCATAAACACGCTTTGGCATAATGAGCATCATCTTGACAGTATCTTCACGAATGCTTTCAATCATCTCATCAAACATATCGAAGCCTTCAACTCTGTACTCAACAACAGGATCGTGCTGACCGTATGAACGAAGTCTGATACCGCTCTTGAGCTGATCCATATTGTCGATGTGATCCATCCAATGTGTATCAACATTCTTGAGGAGGTAAACACGCTCCATCTCACGGATTGTTTCCTCGGGAAGAAGTTCTTCGTTTTCCTTGTAGATTTCAAGAGCATCGTCAACGAGCATCTTCTGAATCTCTTCGGGTTCCATATCTTCAAGATCCTCAAGACTGAAATCGTACTTTGATTCATCTCTTATAAGCCAGCCTGCGTAGTAATCCTTAAGGCTCTGGAAGTTCCAATGTTCTGCAGGACCTTCGGGGAGATACTGCTTAATTGAAGTTGCGATTGTATCCTCAACCATTTTGAGGATTGTTTCGTGGAGGTCCTCACCGTTAAGAACCTGATCACGCTGACCGTAGATGATTTCACGCTGTTTGTTCATAACATCGTCGTACTGGAGGACATCCTTACGAATGCCGAAGTTACGAAGCTCAACCTTTTCCTGTGAGCCCTCGATAATACTTGTGAGCATTTTATTCTCAATAGGCATATCTTCGGCAACATTCATACGCTCCATCATCATTTTCATTCTGTCACCACCGAACAGACGCATAAGGTCATCCTCGGTTGAGAGGAAGAAACGGCTGACACCCGGATCGCCCTGACGACCTGCACGACCACGGAGCTGGTTATCAATACGGCGTGACTCGTGTCTTTCCGTACCCATAATGTAAAGACCTCCGGCCTCTCTTACCTTTTCAGCCTCGCCTTTAATTTCTTCCTTATACTTGTCATTCAGTTCTCTGAATGTATTTCTTGCATTGATGATTTCTTCATCATCGGTTTCCGCATAACCTGTAGCTTCTTCAATAAGCTCCTCTGTAAAGCCCTGCTTACGCATTGCGGCTTTTGCCATATACTCTGCGTTACCGCCGAGGATGATATCGGTACCACGACCTGCCATGTTGGTTGCGATTGTTACCGCACCGAGTTTACCTGCCTGAGCAACAATTTCAGCCTCTTTTTCATGCTGTTTTGCATTGAGGACATTGTGCTTAATGCCTCTCTTTTTGAGCATTTTTGAAAGAAGCTCCGACTTCTCAATTGAAATTGTACCGACAAGGACAGGCTGTCCCTTTTCGTGAGCCTCAACAATTGCGTCAATAACAGCGTGGAACTTGCCGTTTTCTGTCTTATAAACCGAATCGGGGAGGTCTTTTCTTAAAACAGGCTTGTTTGTAGGAATTTCAACAACATCAAGCTTGTAGATTTCCTGGAATTCTTCCGACTCTGTCTGAGCAGTACCTGTCATACCCGAAAGCTTTTTGTAAAGACGGAAGTAGTTCTGGAATGTGATTGTAGCAAGAGTCTTGCTTTCGCTCTGAACCTTTACGCCCTCTTTAGCCTCAATGGCCTGGTGAAGACCTTCGTTAAAACGACGGCCATACATAAGACGACCTGTAAATTCGTCAACGATGATAACTTCGCCGTCCTTGACAACATAGTCAACATCAAGCTTCATAACGCCGTTGGCCTTGATAGCCTGATTTACATGGTGCTGAATTGTAAGGTTATCGGGATCGGTAAGGTTTTCAATACCGAAAAATTCTTCGGCTTTCTTAACACCGCTCTGTGTGAGGGTTGCTGTTTTCTGCTTTTCATCAACAACATAATCAATGTCGTTTTCCTTGTAATATTCCTCCATATCCTCTTTTGCGTCAAGTTCTGCAAAACGCTGAACTTTAAGAGTTTTTGCAAAAGCGTCAGCCTTTGCATAAAGGTCTGTTGACTTGTCGCCCTTACCCGAAATAATAAGAGGAGTTCTCGCCTCATCAATGAGAATTGAGTCAACCTCATCGACAATCGCAAATGCGTGCGGGCGCTGAACCTTGTTTTCCTTGTAAACTACCATGTTGTCACGGAGGTAGTCAAAACCGAGTTCGTTGTTTGTTCCGTATGTAATGTCTGCGGCATAAGCCTTTTTTCTGCCATCGTTATCGAGATCGTGGCAGATAAGACCGACCGAAAGACCGAGGTATCTGTAAAGCTTGCCCATCCACTCTGAGTCACGGCGGGCAAGGTAATCGTTGACTGTTACAATGTGAACACCTTCGCCTGTAAGAGCGTTGAGGTATGCAGGGAGGGTAGCAACCAAGGTTTTACCTTCACCGGTTTTCATCTCGGCGATTCTGCCCTGGTGAAGAACGATACCGCCGATAATCTGAACGGGGAAGTGCTTCATACCAAGCACTCTCCAGCCTGCCTCACGACAGGTTGCAAATGCTTCGGGGAGAATATCGTCTGTTGTTTCGCCGTTGGCAAGTCTTTCTTTAAGAATTGTTGTCTGGTTCTTGAGTTCACTTTCGCTCATAGCCGCATATTTATCTTCGAGTGCAAGCACCTTGTCACAGATTGGTTGCACACGCTTAACTTCACGCTTGCTGTAGTTGCCGAACATAGCCTTTAAAAAATTCATCAGGGTTCTTCCTTTCAATGTACCGAAAAAATCGGTCAAACTGTATTTTCAATAATATAATTTTAATTTACTGCACCGCAGACGCTCCAAGGCTTTTTGCAGCCTGAATCATTGCGGCCTCAACCACGGGACCGGCATATTGAAAACCGAAACCCGAATCCTGTACAACACAGGCAAAGGCAAGAGGGCAGTCCTCATCTTTTGAGTAGCCGACCATCCAGCCGTTAGGGTTCTTATCATCGCCGACTTCACCCGTACCTGTTTTGGCACAGACTGTAAGTCCGCCGAAAAGGTTGTCGCCGTAGTAATCCGAAACGGTGTATCTCATAACATCATCAAGCTTTGCCGCCGTATCGGATGAAAAAAGCTCCTGTCCGCTGCTCTTGTAGTTTATGCCGAGTGCGGAGAGTATGGACTCATCTTTGATAAGGGTAGGGTTTGTAGCCTTACCGCCGTTTGCGATTGCACCGCAGATAATTGCCATCTGCATCGGGTTTACCTTGTCATTATACTGACCTACGCCCGACCAGCCAAGCTGGTTTTCATTGGCATCGCTGACATCATATGAACCTTTTGCGGTTTTAATTCCGTCAACATCAAAGGAGCTGTTAATGCCGATTTTCTCAGCAGTTTTTGTCATTGTGTCACTTCCGAGTTCAACGGCAAGCTTTGCAAAAACAATATTGCAGGAATGTGCCATTGCCTCTTTATATGTCAGCGTTCCGTGAGTTTCCGTACAGGTAACTTCACTTCCGCCTATGTTCTCACTTCCGTTACAAACCCAAGTGCGGTCATAAAGGTCGGGAATATTCTCGATTGCCGCCGCAGATGTAACGATTTTGAAGATTGAACCCGGGGTAAAGGTTGACGAAAGCACATTATCAAGGTAAACGCCCTCGTATTCGCTTTCGTTGTCCTTGGTAATTTCGGGAGGAGCCTGCGGATCGTAAGCCATGGTGCTTATGGAACAGATAACCTCGCCTGTTTTGTAGTTATATATTACACAGGCACCTTTTTTGTTATAAGCTGCAAGAACATCATAAGCCGCCGCACAGGTTGCGGAATCGACTGTCAGCTTTATATCGTGAGAGGCACGCAATGATTCCGGCATATTAAGTCCGAAAACAAGGTTATAGCCTATCAGCTGAGAACGATACATACTTTGAACAGCCGTTGAAATGTTAAGGCTGTCATCACCGACAACATGAAGCAGAGATTTTCTTACGCTCTCGCTTTCGTTATAAACTCTTTTACCGTCAACCGTCTGTGCAAGAGCCGTGCCGTTGCGGTCATAGATCGCTCCTGCCTGTGCAAGGCCGCCGTCACCTGCTATATGCGCATTATATGCCTGATCAACCCAATCGTCTGCCCCTGTTACAAGCTCAAAGGCAAGATAGCCGAGTCCGCCGATAAACGCAAGCGCAACTATATATATAAGTGTACTTCTGCGAAGTATTTTTTTCAAACCTTACACCACCCTGTGTATCAAGTAAACAATCGAAAAATTAAAGAAAATGCGGCTTTGCTTGCAAAGCACTATGAATACGGTCGGGAGATAGAGCATTTTATTTTGCTGTTTTTCCTCTCGACAACAATTTTCCATTTTCAATTTTTCATTTTCAATTTACTAAACTTATCTTTTTACCGAATAAGTTCTCTCGTCTGCGGCTTTGATGAATGCAACAAGTCCCCAACAAGACATAATACTTGAACCGCCGGCAGACACAAACGGAAATGTTACGCCTGTGAGCGGAAGGACATCGGTTGCGCCGAAAACATTGAGAGAAAGCTGAACGACAAAAAGTCCTGCCGCACAGCACGCTGAAATTGAATAAAAGGTACTTCTGCTTCGGGTTGTAATTGCCCTTGCATAAATAAACATTGCACCTACTGCCACGGCAAGTGTGAACGCAACGATAACTCCCATTTCTTCCGAAACAAGTCCGAAAACAAGGTCACTTTCGGATGCGGCAACCTGCTTTAAAAAACCGTTGCCGATACCTACGCCGAAAAGTCCGCCGCTTGCCATATATGTGAGAACTCTTGCCTGCTGATAACCTAGGTTGTCCTGAGTATGTTCCCACACATGACGCCAGCCCGAAAAACGGTCGGCAACATACGGTTTAAACTTGAGGACAAAGGTTACGCCGAAAATTGCGGCGGCAACAGCAAGAATAATCGTCTTGAAATCGCCCGAGCGCATAAACGCTGTGAGCAAAAATGTTACAAAGAAGATGAGCGCAGTACCAAAGTCACCCATAAGAGCCAAAAGTCCGACGCATACTGCCGAGAAGATAATGTACTCAAGCAGGTTCTTCTTTGTCATCAACACATCAAGTGAACTTGCGCCGATAAAGATGAAAATAATCTTTGCAAGCTCTGACGGCTGAAATGAAAACGAGCCGATATAAATCCAGTTGGCGGCGCCGTTTGTAATCTTACCGAATACAATTGTTACGCCCAAAAGACCGACCGCACAAATCATTGCCGGAAGTCTGAGTTTATTTACCTTATCGGGATCTTCAATCAGCTTGATGATTACGCAGAAGATAATCATACCTATTGCGGCAGCAATAAGCTGAACATAAGCCGAGCGTTCCGACTGTCTGATAAGCATCATTACGCCTATGCCCGTCAAAAACAGGGCAAGCGATTCAAGCTCGAAATTTACTCTGCGGATTACAAAATAGGAGATAAAGAAGAATCCCCATTCAACAGCCGCAAGAGCGCCGAACAGCACGAGCGGAGCCATTGTATTTGTGCCGTCATTCCAGAACATTGCCTGAACGCACATAAAAAAGTGAAAAAATGTAATAAGAAGCATAAGCTTCCACGATTTCATTGCAGGCTTATCGCTGACCTTTGAGAAAAACCAGCTCGACTGCAACGGCTGTTGGAACTCCTCGCCTCTTTTTACTATAAGGCTTGTACCGCCTATTGTTATTGTATCGTCAATAAGCACCTTTGCTCTGCCTCTTGTTCTTTTGCCGTTGAGCATTGTGCCGCTCTTTGAGTCGGTATCGTTTACATACCAACCGTCTTTACGGCGAAGGAGTACGCAATGATTTCTTGAAACCATCGGGTCATCAACGGTTACATCACTGCTTTTACTTCTGCCGATTGAATTTTCCCAGAAAAGCACGGGGAGTATCTCGCCCGTTGCAGGGTTCAAAAGTGAAATCAAAGGAGTTTCGGGACGGCGGCGACGGCGCATTGCGGCAAAGCACTGGTACACAATTATTATTGCATAAACAGGCATAAGAAAACGCAGTGCAACAACACCCATATCGAAAATTATCGAAAGATCCGGCACTTTTTTCAACTCCTTCACAAATCATCTGTCCTAAAAATAAGCATACTTAAAGTTATACAGTTTAAATAATAATCCAATTTCCTCCAAAAGTCAATAGCCGAGTGCCTCGGCAGTCAATTCGTGAAGACAGTTTGTACAATAGAAAACTAAAAATGCCAGAGCGTAGCATTGTAATTGCTGTCTCTTATACACATCTGACGCTGCCGACGAATAGCCTTGTGTAG
>ENA-OYXW01000449-OYXW01000449.1-human-gut-metagenome-genome-assembly--contig:-NODE-449-length-12931-cov-28.539065_pt1 | contig 12931 bp, 10 predicted proteins | sample MGYA00243977_ERZ653436 | MGnify/ENA primary metagenome ERZ653436 (study PRJEB26926, sample SAMN06165001) | human gut metagenome | biome: ENVO:00009003; feature: ENVO:2100002; material: ENVO:00002003...
AACTCTCATCACAATAATGACTCTCGCCCAATATCATGATTCGCTTGCCGAATATTCCCCCGTTAGCATAATCCTTGCCAACGTAAGGCTGAAAGAAAATATTGCTATTCATATTTTAAAATAATGAAACAATCCAATTTCCCAAGCGAATGGCCCACGAAATCACCACATAAATCAACCAGCAAAGCACGACGATGAACACAGCCGTCCAGAATGCCTTCTTGTTCACCTTGTTGATAATCTCCTTATCATCCTCGATATACCCGGTAACCAATCTCAGATTCTCTACATACGAACGTTTGAATACATCCAGCACATCACCTATATAGAAAGGTATGGCACCTATCAGCACATCCATCAAGATATTATAGATGACAGCCAAAGTCAGCGGAATCGACTTAACCACGCAAAGACTGTAATAGATAAATGGGAATGCAAACACGCTCGTCAAAGCATCACCGATACCGGCTGGAAGAATGAAGCCAAGAATAGGATCCAAGAACCACTTGTCCATATACTTCGCCGCACCTACCATCAGACGATATGATGGCATGTTCATCATCTTCTCACGCTTTGCAGCTTTTTTATTAACCATACTGTTCATCGTATTTATATTTATATTTATTTATTCTTTATCACTACCTACAAATACCGATGCCTTCATAAAAGAGAAGGTTGCATCAATGAGCCAACCGATACATGAGCCAACTGTAGCTATCCACCAGGCAACATGATAACCTGTAGTACAATTGGTAGCCTTGAAAAGGACATCGCCGTCAAAGAGATGCCTCACCAGATTAGGCAGGAAGAACAATCCATGCGCCAAACCAGCTTGCCATCCATACAATTCCGTACCATTGATGTTGACAAACAATACTGCTGCCACTATTGCAACGATTGGTCGCCAGGGTAGGAACATAAAAGCCATTACAAGAAGCCCTATAATTTTATTCATTTTTCGTTATACTTTATTTATGCTATGATTTCATTTATATGAACAATTACCTTTTAGATACATCTTGTTGTTCCGAATCTCAGTTGGAGTAAGTTTCTCTTTACGATAATCCTTCAAGGAATCCTTCTGCACCTGAAATCTACTCGTTTCCACAAAGATCAGGCTCTTGTGAATCCTCGTCTTGGCACGCTCCTCCATCCATTCTCTGCCTTTCGCGAGAGAAGACATATACCAATATCTCATCTCAGCCCAAGCATTCCTTGTAGGGTGCGCTGTGCCATGAATGAAGTCCCGATAAACGGGAAGCGAGAGACCAGTTAGCCAACAAACCAGGGCCGAATCCCCCTTAGCCATTAGCGTCATGTCCGACAACATCTGTTGCATGGTCATCTTCTCCGACTTCCGCCAAAGCATCCTCTTATCCATATATTCATTCTTCTCTGCCTCCTTCTTCTTTTGCCAATAGCCATGAGGGTTCAAGAAGAACCAATAGCCAAATAATACTACCAGCCCGGCACTCAATACCGCAGCCAACCTACATACTCTTTTCTTGATGTTCTTTTCCATTGTTACATTACCTTATATAGTTATACATTTGATTTCGGCTGCAAAATAACTATATAGATATGTCAAATGGTGACAGAACATCAAGAAAAAAACAGTTTTACAAAGTAAAAAAGTCGCTATTTTTTTGGACAATCAACTACTTCCGAAATCTTCACTTCTCCATCTACTATTGTCTCAAACTTGATTTTTGAAGGTCGTTTGGAATCACCATCATATATAAGTTCCCGTCGCGATGTTATCTCATTGGCACCATTGTCTTGCGCATCCTTAATGATGGCTTCTTCACGACTTTCTAAACTTCTCCATTCTCCACCACTTCTTTGCCATTCATTGTCCATAGGAACAAGATTTATGACTTCGTCTATTCCACCTTGGTTCTTCTGGAGTATATGACCGGCATCTTCTTTGTTTGAATCCAACCCATCTTTAAACTTATCGACAAGTTTTCTTCTATCATCATCCAAATTTGTCTTTACATCATCAGTAGGTATAGTTCTATTCTGTTCCGCTGACACAGTTCGCCCTAATTCATCTGTTTTAAATGTCGAAGTTCCATCAATTACGTATGTTTTATTTGGCATAGGTTCATCCAAGAACATATTAGGAGCCTGATTAATTTTTCCTTCTGAGCATCCAGAATTTCCATATACAAAATCCCCCTTTATTGTAATTCGAGAGTTTTCTGCGGAAGGATCATCCATGTAGATTTCCAAACTTCCATCTTTTTTCTTCTCACAAACAAGTTTATCTCTCCAGTAGTCGTCATTTTGGAAACAGCGTCCATCTTCAAAAGTACCACTAATATTGTCGTATATTTCTGGATGATTCTCTTTTAACCAATCCAACGCTTCTTGTCCTTCAAAATGCTCCGTGACATTAAGTTCCATCTTTTCTGTAAACAAGTCTGACGTCATAGAAGAATCATCCATAGAAGAATCCTCAAATTTCAAGTCAGTATCTATAAAAAGATCACCTTCGCGTTTATTACTTTTCGAGACTGGTTCATCGAATATACGACCTTCCAATCGCCCCTGCAATCCCTCCTGATTATTAGATGTCTTCCAATCAGAAAAGTCTTTGAGTGCATCTGGTTTAAATTCCATACTCATATTTATCAAATATTAAAATTAACTATTTAGAATTGTTTATAAGCCATTCTTCAGCCATTTTTTTATTAGCAGAAGAATGCAATGAGAAGTCGGCAAACAGACATTTCAAGCAATATCGACAAGACACATAATCAAGAGGGACTCTTGTCTTAACCAAATCAGTCAGCTTCTTGTTTAGTTCCTTGCTTTGACAATATTGTCTTACACATTTTTCAAATTCTTTACGAATACCCAAGAGGTCTGTCAACAATGACGATAGGTCGTAAATGCTAACACTATTCCACAAAGAAATGTAGTTGTTCTTCTTATATTCCTCTATCGTATCCAACAAAGCCATTCGCACCTTCGAAGGCATATTAAAAGCCCTTACAGACTTTTCTATTTGAATGATATCAAAGGCTTTTTGGGTATTTTCAGTTTGACCTGCCAACAAAAACTCTATTATATAATTAATGTCATTTTCTGAATTCAATTCAAGTATGGAGTCTTTTTGTTCATTGAAAATCACTCGTGAATTCTCCATTCTGTCTATCTTACACAATACAGGACTGACCCAATCATTCTGATAGACAACAGCGACTCCTGTTGGCAGTTTGGCTATTTCGTCTATTTGCTTATCATTCATTCCGGCTGCCTTTCCTGACACTTTGCGGTCATCCTCGTCCGGCAGTCGCATCACGATTTTGGTGTTAGTGTTTTTTATTGCAGCCTTATCTACAGATGTCGGTGACTGGTCTACAATAACAAAACCTTCACCATAAGTACGCATTTCAGCAATAGCATTCGTTATCATCTCCACAGACTTGCCAGCCATGTTACTGCCTTCTTGTGATTGCTCAGTAGACACTCTTTTCAATATGTTGTGAGCTTCTTCAAGCACAGTCAAATGCTTTAAGGCTGAATTTGGAGTATTTGCCCCTGTCATTCTGTACTCACTTAACCGCATTATCAGGATACCCATTATCAATGATTTTGTTTCTTGCGAGCCCACACGACTCAGGTCGATGATACAGTTCTCGTCGAATAAGACTATATTAGATAGTTCATTTACAGAGAAAATTTCACCATTCAAACCATTCGTCAGCGACTCCACACGTGTCAACAGCGCACCTGAATAATTACTCTTCACTTCTTCAGAGTATGCTGATTCGGTAATTACCTTTTCCAAAGACAGGAACAAATCAAGGAAAGAAGGGTATACATCCTCACCTCGTGACAGTCTGTTAACGGACAAACGCAAATCCCAACCACAGCTTTCATAAGCATCAAGCATCGCTTTTTTCAGAACAGCAGGCATTGCTGAATACATCGGCCAGCAAACATTGAAAATCTCGGTAAGACGATCTATGTGCTCCAGTACATGAACACCAGTGGGAAAACTGAATGGATTGATGCGGAGCAATGGCATTATCAATGGATTGGTGCCAAATACGTTCACATCGCCAAACACGTTCTTGTATTCACCTTTGGCTGGTTCTATGACCAAAAATTTTGTACCAACTTGCTTGGTTTCGTTTATCAATTTATAAATAGTCTCGCTCTTTCCACAACCTGTAGAACCCGTAACAAATACGTGTTGAGTCAGACTTTTCACGTCAAGTTTGACACGATTCTCGGTATACGCCTTTCCCAAATCAAAAATGCAGCCTAAAGACACTTCACGCTTCATCAGACTCTCATTGTTACGTATCACTTCCTTTGCCAAAGAGACATGCTCTACGACAGGGAAGCCAGGTACCGACTTATGAGGCAGACTCAATAACATAGCCAATTCCTTACTGCTCAACAATGACGAATTTTCTACCTTTATGTTTTCACCATTCACTGTCAAGTTGTTCCAGAATACCGGATGCGATAAATGACAAACTGAATTGGTCAGCATTTTCATTTTCTGAGAATTATCAATCCATGAGTTTATGGCTGAAGTCTCTACTCCCGACTCCTCACCTTGCATGATAGACTTGAAAATCGTGGAGGCAGATTCGGCTGAAGCAAAATCATTATCATACGAGAAGAAATATGAAGCGACGGACCATAGACCAGTGCTTTCGGACATGGAAATTCTTTCCAGTTCCTGGTCGATACGTTTCATCAACTCCTCTATGTGTTTGTTGTGAATAGTCAGCGTATAGTTTTTGCTCGAGCCAATAGTTGCGGTTTTGCCCAACGAGTCCGTGAAAGTCTCAGAATGCGACTTTGCGTCAGACATGCTTCTGTTCTCCGTGTCGCTTTGCGATGTTCCATACGTGTCTGTTGTGCCACTTGTTTTACTTTTTCCTGCAGCACCAACCGCTGACATAGCACCACCTGCTGCCATAAGAGGTAAACCGATTGCTGCTCCAGCACCAGTAATCGTCAATCCGGTACCAACTGCAGCCAAAACCCCTCCCAATACACTACTGCCAACTGCAATTTTGCTTTTCTTCGTCTCACTATCGCTTTTGCTGTGCGAGTTGCTTGTTCCGTTTGTATGACTTTCACCAATGGTCTGTGTCTTAGTCTTTCCTTGTGTCACACCCTTGCTCCTATTAATGGCATTCGCCAAAGACTCGTTGGTAGAATATGCTAACTGTTGCGTGGACATTGGCGACAACTGGCTATAAATCGTTTCATAGCCATTTCTTATCTCCGTCACAACATCCGTTGTAAGATTAGAAGCAAGAATAATGGCAGTATACCGCTTACCCTGCATCGCTTGAGCCAGTTTCTCTGTACCCTGCACATAGTTTTTGTTGTCATATTTGCCGTCTTCATCCTTAAATGCCGGAATACCAACATACGAACTCAATGATGACGCATTTGATATTCGCCTTAACACCTGTTCCTGCAAAGATGATTTTTTACCCTTTTCGACAATAGAACAGTCTTCTATGTCAATGCCTGGAAATTGCCCCATTAAAGAAGACTTGAATGTGTCGGCGACAGAAGCAGTCGTACGCTTAGGATCATTATTCTTTACTCCTAAATAGAAATCGGTCTTGTCCCGATAGCCGTCAATGACAAGGAACACAGAACAATCAGCAAATGACATAGAACTTATGGCACTTATAAACTTGTCCGTTGCAAATTCATCCTCCTCATACACCATTCTGTTTATTTTGAACAGAACAATACTAGAGTCCACACCCTCCGCCTCTGGCATGGACGCTATATCCATGCTGTCCAAACGCTTCAGATAGCTTTTGAGAACTACATCATCTACCAAATTGAGAGCATTTTTTGCCATGTCAATCTGCTGACGATATTCACACAGATCCGAGGGAGAGGTTTCTAGAACCTTCTGCACAGGCATTTCGGGACCTGCGTTTTTTATTACCACAGGTTCCTCATACTTATTTGCAGAACGTCCGAAAACTTCATCCAAAGCAGACTTATCCTCGGAGTCGTTGCCCATGTTATCGTAAATTGTACTCATTTTCTCGAATCATTAATAGTAATCAATACTCCACCTATAAGCACTGCGCCACCAACCAAAGTCAAGAGTGTCTTACCGACACAAAGTCCAACAATGGTCAAAACTGCACCACCAGTAGCGACAGACATAGAAACGGCCTTTTTGCTACGTTTTGCTTTTCCCTTTGGCTGATGATGACTCGATGTCTGCATCTTAGTCTTCTTATCTTCCTCATCCAACGAAGCCATCTTGTCTTTTCCGACAATTTCTATGACAGCCTGATAAAAGGCTAGCTTTTCCACAGAGAAGTTGGAATCCAAGTCATTCTTTACTGTGAACAGGAAATCCTCGTCCCATTGCTCTTTAGGCAAGACCTCATAACCAGCCTCTTTGTTTTCCTCAAACAGATTACTAAAGTTGGCCTTCGCATAATTCAGCATCTCTGCGAAAGTCTTGCCTCGTGGATCCAAAAGCAATTCGTTTGAAAGCGCCAAACGTACCTCTTCAACATCTCCACTTTTTACTGATTCTATAAATGTCTGTTTCATTGTTTTCTTGATTTAGAAGTTTATCAATCCGTTTACTCTTTCTATTATTCCCTTCATCCATTCGAGGTCGCTCTCTTGTTTTTCGATCTCTGCCTTGGTTTGCTGGGATTTCTCCATGCTTTGTTTCAATTCATTCAGCTTATTCTGCAGATTTTGATCAATTTTTACAAGAAAGGCCTTCATCTGTTCTTTGATTCGGACACTTTCTTTCTTTGCATGTTCAGCTACAGCTTTTTTAGCATGTTCCAATTGATGCTGTATAGGATGAAAATACTCTGTAACGACTGCTGACATATTAACATAGTCTACAAAATTTGCCTCCCACTCAGTGACCTTCTTATCATACCACTTAGTCTCATATCTATCTGTACCCCAATTCCAAGGTTCCCAGAACCAATTAGTTTTTTTCTCCTTATATGAAACACGCTTTGTACGGGTCACATTTTTGCCTTCATCCACCGTTTGTGTTTGGTTTCGGAGCAATTTGTCCACATCAGCAATGTCTTCTGCTACAAAATCCAAAGGTTTAAGCGTCAGTTTAGAGTCAGTCACAGCCAGCCCAAGATCCTTTATGTAACTTACATATTGTGCTATAATGTCCTCGTAGAGATCTCTATAGCCTCTTTCAAGAATAGCATTTGTACGTGAATCCAATTGGTTGAGTATAGACTGACTCTCTCTTTCAACCTCAGCTACTTGTCTTATCGCATCAGACTTTTTGACTCTTGTGGAGTTACCATAACGATAAATGACACTATTAATTCTTTTCTTTGTACCATTGACAAAATCATCAATGTCCTCTGTCACATTCTTTGCAAGTTCCTTTCTCTCTATCAATGTAGACAAAGTTTTGGCTGATCTGCCAGATTCAATCTTGTCTTGAATAACTTTTATCGCCTCATCCAGTTCTTCCTTTTTCTTCACATTATCGCGAATATCAGCTTTCAAAGACGCAATGGCTTTAAGTTCGTTGAGTCGATTATTGAAAGTGTCAACCAAATCTCTCACTTTTTGGGTTCTCGCATACTTGTTCACGTACAGACTAATAGCCTGCTCAATTGACACAATACCACTATGGATTTCTATGTTCAAATCCTCGTCCGCATTGACCAATAAAGATTCCATTCTCTTTTGGACTGATATCGGCAAATGGTTGTACTCGTAATAGTCATCAAACGCAAACTCTTTGAAGTTTCTCAAAACATTAGCGTACGAATCCTTTACATTATGAATCAAAGGTTGTGTTCTTGCTTCTAATGCGGCCTGTGCCGAGACCGGAAATATGTTTGGATATAATATTCTGTTGTCCTCCAGCACATTCTTTGCCTGTTTGAGCGCATCTTCAGGAGACTCATCTTCAGGATTAAAGCTGTCCATTTTATTTATCGCAAAAATGTAGCGTTCGCGAGATTGCTTGCCACCTTTAGCCATACAATCACAAACATAATCCATGAAGTTCTTCTCATCGTTCACATTAAGTTGTGTTCCATTCATCACAAAGAGAACCAACGACTTGTCCGAGTTCTCCAGCATTCTGTATGTCATTTGCTGATGATGAGGGTCACGCGAATTGTTTGGTCCCGGTGTGTCTACAAGCACAAGTTTCATGCCCGCACTCTTCACACATGGTATTCTGCCATATATATCTATAGAAAAAATTGACTCATCAGAATTCCATTCTTTCATTGTTTTGTATATGATGTTAGAATCCTCTCTGATAACTTTTCCATTTTTATCATATGCTTTAGCAGAAAAATTATCTTGCTCGGTGTCTATGATACGGACGATTGTTGCCGTTGTTGCCATATTCGCAACAGGCATCAGCTTTTTATCAATGAGCGCATTTATCAATGTCGATTTTCCTGAGCTCATGGTCGCTACGACATTCACCTCAAACAATTGGTTCTTTGATTTCTTGAACGCCTCAACAATAGAATAGTCACGCAACTTTTCGATAGGACCATTCTGTATATCAATAAAGATTCGGTTCACCTCATGCTCGACCTCTTCTACAGAAGGCTTTTTCTTGAAAATGAACGATACTGAGACATCTTTTGCCTCAGAAATAGCAGCCTGCAAATCCTCGAAATCGGTTTCCAAACCAACGAACTCAATTTGAAAATTCTTGTCGCGGCTCTCTTCCACCAATATGTCGGCTATGTTGTTCGCCCACTCCTGCAGACGTATTTTTCCAAAATTCAACCGACTGTTGGGCTTTGGAGTTTTCCCTTCAATCAAGACACTGGTCTTGATTAAATAGGGATTGTAGGTGATCTTTATATTTTTCATAAATCTATGTTGTTTAATAAATTTGTTAAACCGGAAAGGGCGCTGAGGTCATTTTTTTTCGACCTTGTACCAGTTCCATAAAGTCCTAAGTCGTAAAACATCGAACCAAACATCTTCATGTATTGCTCCTTTGTGAAGTTTTCCTGCTTACTCAATTGTTCTTGAGGCGCACTGGCCAAATAAGCAGCTTTTGCGGATATTGGCACGACGGATATATTCTTGCCATTTACCATGCTGCGAACGTACATCTTCACTTCGTTTACAACCTGTTCTATGGAGTCATCGTCCATGTTAAGTTGGTCCAATTGGTTCAATGCAATGACTATTCGCTTGCCCTTTATCCCTGCGATTGTGCTTAGAAACCTTTTCTCGTCGTTGCTCTCAAAATACAGCGCATTCATCACATATAGAATGATGTCGTAGTTTTTTGAGTTCAAGGCATTGGCTGTTATATTCAAGTGGGTGCTCTCGTTGGCATAGTTCACACCTGGAGTGTCAATAAGAACACATCTTCTGTTTCTCGTTCCCTGCTTAAAGTGTAAAGCAATATGCATTGCATCCAACACAGATATATCAACTTTATCTGTCCAGGCATAGCTGAATCCATCTGTCATAGTTATTCCGTCTTCATACGGTTTGTTGTATATGTACTTCAATTGGCTTGTGCATACGGTAGACTTAACTCTCTCCACCTTACTGCCCACAATGGCATTTATCAACGTGGACTTTCCTGCACTCATGTTGCCAACCACAAGAATGGAATATTCTTTTTGTTGCTTGAACAACTGGTCATTAAGATACAATCGTTCTATCTCGTTGTCCGTAAGTTTCTTTGAATCCAGGAAGAAATCATGGATTTTTCCTAATGTTTTTTTATCATAAAATCTTTGAAGTTTGCAAAGTTTGTCAAAAAAAGAAGGCTGATTTAAAATCTTCTGCTCGCCAGATATAGAAATGATTCTAAAAATATCACTCCAAAAAGAACTTGACATAGTGAAGAGTTTCAGTCCTTCAAACTTCAAAGATATGGCACTTTTTGCTTTCTTTAAGGATATCGGCTTTTCCCAATCACCATTATATGTATCATTAAGCAAACACCGATACAACTGCTCAAAACAAAAACGAACCTTTACATTGGAAACAAAGAAGAAACATAATACTTCTTGAATACCAGAAAGATATTGCATCTTTAATTTCAGAGAGAATCGTGTTATTGGGTGTTCTGGAATCAAAAAGCTATTGACGATGAAACGTTCGACGCTTGTCCCATCCTCATTGTCTTGATTCACATTTTGCTTGAGAAGCCTATCTTTCAATATGTTACTCACATTATTTAAAAACCCTTTCATACTACAAAAATATTTTCAACATCTTTGACTACATAATTTAAAACCAATTGTTATATAAAGTTTGTTCTTTTGCTTTTAGTCCAACTTCTTAAATTCAAAATCATTCGGATTGCAGCATACTTTCTTATAATCGAAAGCATAGATGCGCATGTAGGCTTCTTGCACCTCCTTAGCTCCATTGTAAAAAGGGGTGGCGGTGTGCTGCATGGTTGTTACTGTCACTACCATATCGGGAGTGAGGACTGTACCGTTAGAGCGTTTAAGGCGCTTAGGCTTGACTTGAAATACCTTGCTCATAAGCATTCTGTTTTTAAGTTCATTATATATAACTGTTCCGGCTTTTCTGCCGAAACAGTAAATCATTTACTTTCAAGGGGCAAAGTTAGGAAAATTCTGCGAACCAAACAAGTCCATAATGGTTCATAAGCGAAAAAAGATGGTGCGAACCCCTACTTTCTTCACTTTCTTGTAAGTTAGGCTCTGGTAAAACCCGTAGAAAAGAAAATGCGAAAGAGGAATCCACACCATATGACGGTGTAGACTCGCTCAAACAAATTCTCGTTCTTTCTACGTTTCAATTTACCAGATTTCAACCTACAGAACTGAATAGCTTGCTCGTGTCCACAAGATAATCTTGTTTCTCTGCATCATAGCGACTTCAAGCGAGGACTTTCACCTGCCCTGTCACTAATACAATGGCAAATTTAGTAAAAATCTGATGAACCACCAAACTTTTAACAAGAAATCTTATGGATTCCTCTTATATTTCACATTTCAGGGACTCCACTCCCTCCTTCTTCCTGCCTTCATACCTTATTATATATAGAGTGATTGTAATTTCTGCCGCAAAAGTACAATCCGGTTGCGACAAAAACTGACATAGGGAGAAGAAAAGTATGTTCCTAGAACCTGAATCCGAAAAACATTCTTACTCGCCATTTGTTTCTCTTCACCTGCAGGTGATCCTCATCTCCTGCTACAGAGAAATTATAAACCGCAGTGGCACCGGCAAACTTGTTGCGCCAGGAATAGACGGCTGCACCTCTACCGGTAATGATGGCAGACGGGAAATGATATTTCATGCTGTTTTTAACGGTTGGGATTTCTGTATCACTACTTCCCTCCTCTACTTCAGCCCTCATCTTGGTATAGTCATGAGAATACACCGTGATAGTTGGCAAGGCTGACAGATGGAACAGCAGATGAGAAGATGGAACGAGATTATATCCATAGCCTGCACCGAGTGCCAACTCGTTAAGGCGGATAGTCATTCCCTTCACCTTCGTCTTGGAACCGTCAAAACTGGCGCCAACCATCCAACTTCCGGCACTTCGCTTCTGAATGTAGCTCTGGCTGAAGGCTGCCGGGAAGGAGAATTTGCGGTAGTTGAAGGCATAATAGAAATTGAGATTCAGAGCCTTCTGCGAGATTTCTCCCTTATGGATATCTATCTCGCTACCTCCCATTTCCTGATGACCATGGAATGTCTTGGACGAGAGATAGACCACATCAAAGCCATAGCGATTGCTATAGGAATTGAGGTTGAACTCAAAGTCCTGATTCTTGCCAGCCAGCTTGGCTGGGTTCACAGCCAAGCCAAGTCCCAATCCCCGGTAAGCCACTGCCATAGAGAGGGTTCCACGGCAGTCTGCCATCACCTTGGTATGCGTTTCCGTTCCATCCGTCTTCGCTGTAGTTTCCAAATCGGCTCCAGAAAGATTGCCTCTCAGTTTGATGGTCCATCGGGCATGAGGACGGGAGATGTAGGTAGTATCATACTTTATCTTGTAATAATTGGCTGCCAGCAGTGAATCTCCTCTGAACAATTGGCGATCGTAGAGGCTCAAGCGTCTTTGAATCTTGACATAATGCTTCATGAACCTTTGCTTTTTCTTCTCACTCATCTTGCTCTTACCCAATTCTGCCATGAGAAGAGAGTCGCCCCATTGGAGCATACGTCCCCTATCAGCAGACTGTCGCAATTGGAGTCGCAGGCTATCTGCCTTCATCAGTAGTTCTTTCAGCTTCTTTCGAGGTTTCCTGTTCTGTCCGTTCTGGGCAATGGCAGGAGCAAGTACTCCCATAGAAAATACCACCACAAGAAATGATGCTTTCAACATCACCATTGACCCAGTTTTCATTTTTCGTCTATTCATCTTATTTATCTTTCTTTCCTATTCCCGGTACAAAAGTACGGCAAAACTTCGAAACAGAAAAGGAAAAAGCAAAAAAAAAATAAGAAATGAGGAAAGAAAAGATCAAAAGAATTGATTTTTCGTAGAACTTTAAAAGAAGATAAAAATATGCATACTGCTCGGAAAGGTTAACGTTGCATTCCAATTCAATTGCGCACACAGTGTATTCGCATTTTGAACCCCAAAAATCCTTAATGACCGAAAATGACCGTGACCTTAATGACCGGATTTTAGGTAGAAACAAAAAAAGACCGCTCTCCTCGTATTGAGGTGAGCGGTCGATTTATTTATGGATGAGTCTGCTTATTATAATAAGGTAGACTCCATGTTCTTTATCCCATGCAGCTCGTTACTCCGAGCGTAGTAGCGATAGCGGTCAGTATACTGATAGCTATCTGAAGAATTGTTTTCCAGGTTTTCATTTTTTTGAATGTTGAATGTTGAGTGTTGAATGTTGACTTTTTTTTTTTTGGGGGAGATTGTCTGAAAACCCATAGCAGCCAAAATGTCTCCTAATATTTCTTA
>ENA-OYXW01000450-OYXW01000450.1-human-gut-metagenome-genome-assembly--contig:-NODE-450-length-12925-cov-37.296115_pt1 | contig 12925 bp, 9 predicted proteins | sample MGYA00243977_ERZ653436 | MGnify/ENA primary metagenome ERZ653436 (study PRJEB26926, sample SAMN06165001) | human gut metagenome | biome: ENVO:00009003; feature: ENVO:2100002; material: ENVO:00002003...
GATAAAGGTCTCCTCAAACTTAGATACATAAATGTACCAAAATTTGAGAAGAACCTGTTGAATACACAACGTGTATTGTCGTCTTCTGCCAACCATGCCAAAAAGTTGCTGTGAAACAACTCCTTAGAAGATAGGGAAAGTTGGAATATAGGATTGTTGTTTAAGGTTTCCACAAATTTTTCCATAATTTCTGTTTTTCTATAAATGGTCATTAGTGTCCCGTTAAAATCGGGACACTAATGATAATTAATGGTTTAATATTTCTAATTATTATCTGAAGATATCATTATTCGACTTAATCGTCATAATCATATTGTGATTTTAAAGCAGAGAAGTCACGGTTCCTTTTCTTAAATTCCTTTTTAAGTGTTTTGTAGCAAGAAGTATCTTGCCAAGTCATTTCATTATCAATCTTTCCCATATAGGTGGTGCCCACTTCTTCTGCATTATCAAGGGCAAGTTCTCAATAGAAGTGCAAAAATTTGAGGGGTTTCAGGCTTTATAATCTATACCTGAAAACACCGAGGGGTTTGGGGGCGAGTAGCCCCCATGTATTGAGCTATGTCAAGAAATTCAATGAGCAATGCAAAAAAATAAAATGGGGAGACCGCTGTCTCCCCAGAAATAATTATATTTGCATTGCTATGTACAAACAAATTATTTCGGAGCAAAGGTACACAATAAATGTGTTACTTCAAAAGAAAGAGTTGTTAATTTTGATTTTGCACCTTTGAAGTTGCCATCATTTATCATATCCACAACTTGCTCAGTTGTTGCTTCAACCTCTTTTAGGGCATTATTGTAAGCTCTGTCAGGAGAAAGCAAATTATAAACAGTAAAACCAAAAACAGCAAGACCAATAAATCCTACAACAATTATTACAATCTGCTTATTTCTTCTTATTAAATCCAACCAGAATCTCTTTTTTGCATCTACCTTTGCTGCTTCTGATTCAGCCTCAACCTCATCAAGCAAACGCTGTATCTTAGGATTGTTACCATAGTACATTCTTGCTTTGCGAACATAGCGCTCCACCTCAGCTTTGCTCTTATCAACATCTTCTCCAGACTTGAAGTTTACCAAAGCAGACTCAAGATGCTCGATAATCTCCTCCAATTCCTTACTTGCCTCAGGGGTGATGTTGCCACCACAGTTAGGACACTTGTCGGTCAGTTCTGGAATAGAGCTACCGCAGTAAGGGCAGGTCTTGCCACGACGCTTGTTCACAGCAGCTGCTACTGCCTGATCAGCCTTCTGCTGCTGTGCATCGATGTACAAATCTACCTCGTCAACATTCAATCCCAGAGCCTGTGCCTTGTTCAAAAGAACCTGACGCTCCTTGGCAGAGATGATGCCGTCGGTAAGGTACTCTTTGATGAGGTCATCAAGCTCCTGTGGAATTGCACCTTCCTTCTTAGCAGGCTTAGCTGCCTGAGGAGCCTGTGCTTCCATTTCTTTCTTGCGCTTAGCAAGACGACCCTCAAGTACCAGTTCAAACTCGTCGCGGTCGATGCCCATAGCCTCGGCCTTCTTGAAGAGAAGATTCTTCTCTTTGTCAGTCAATACACCATCAGCCAAAGCTGCAGTGATAAGTGATTCAATTTGTTCGTTACACATCGTAGGAAATTCTATTTGTTATTATTTTCAGTTATATGTATTAATTATGCTTCTCGTAGAATCTTGCCTCAAGCACCATTTCTACCTCATCAGGATCTTCTCCCTCCTTGACAGCACGGCGTAAGACAATCTCCTTCTTTTTGTCTGTCAGCTCATCGCTTTCTGCTACAGAATTGATGAGCTCCTCAAGACCATCAGAGAATAGGTTGCCAGGAGACTTCTGTATTGTTGGAATCTCTTCGGTTTCGTCCTGGATATCCTTGGTTTCGTCCTCTAACTCCTCAGTTTCTTCCTCTACAATAGGTGTCTCTATGTCTTGATCCTGTTCTGGCATCTGAGGAGCAGAATTGTCTTCTTCGTCCACTTCGGTAAGTGATGGAACAGGTGTCCCATAGAAATCCAACTTGTCTGCAGGTATCTTACGAAGACGAACTTCTGTATCGTCAACATCTTTTAGAAGCTCGGCGTAGTAGACATATAACTCTTCTGGTACATACAGAGTCTTGATATTGGCACATAGACTTTCTATATCCGTCAGTTTATTGGTGTAGATATACACATCAGGTGCGTATTCGTCATCATTGAGAGTGCCGATTTCTTCAACAGTGTAAGGTACATATACCTCTCTAATGCTCTTGCTTGAGGCAAATTCATCACCCACAATTTTTACTCCTACAGGAATGACAAGTGTCTCAATCTTGCAATTTTCACCAATGAAATTATCTGGAATTTCTTCCAACAGATGAACCTTGGACAAATCCAATTCTTCGATATTCTTACATTTATAGGTTGTGCTTTGGAGCGACTTTAGGGTACTTGGAAATGTTATCTTGCGGAGGTTGGTGCATCTATCGAACACTTCACTATCTATTATTTCTACTCCTTCAGGAAAGTTTATTTCTTGAAGTCTCTTACAATTTTCAAACAGACAGTCTGGAATTTCCTTCAATAATTTAACCTTTGAGAAATCTACCTCTTCAAGATAGTCCTCATGTCCATGCTCACTGAAAAAACATCCATCAATTTCTCTAAGGGTTGAAGGGAAGACAACTTTTCTAATTTTCTTATAACCCTCCAAGGCATCTTCGCCGAGAGTTGTATGTCCCTCGTTGATGGTTAAAACGCCATTTTTAAAAGTGCCTAACTGGATTCGTATATCATCGTCATCATCTGATAACTTTGTTAATGGATAATCCCAATTGTCATCATCATCGTCATCATCATAGTTGGATTGATTCATCTTTGCTTCCTGGATGCTCTTTTTTATCTCTTCGCTTGCTTCTTGGAAACTCTTTTTGGCTTCGTTTGAAACGTCTTCCAGACTTTCACTTACAGTCTTTGCGATATCACCGACTAATTTTTTGAATAATCCCATATTGTCACAAATTTAATGTTCTTACTTTTATTTGTATTATAGCTGCCGGGAAATTACATCCCCGGCATGGTAGGTGGCATTCCCGGCATCTGTGGGGCGGTGCCTTGGAACAATGGGGCGAGCTCTGCTACATTACCGGCAAACTCCCACTGCGCCATGCCATTCTTCCAAACGTATGACTGCTGGGTGAGCTGACCCTGCTGAACGAGCTGCTGGAGCTTGTTCCAATCGCATGGACCATACTGCTGACCATTGATACCAATAAAATATTGCACCTGAGGAACTGCGGTACCCATGCCTGGCATCTGAGGCGCACCACCCATGCCTTTCTGACCTGGCATCTGAGGCGCTCCACCCATCTGGCCCATATTGTTCATACCACCCATAGACTGCTGGCGGAAGGCATTGATACCATTGTCGGTGGCATTGTTGAGAACACCGGCATTGAGGTTTGCCTGATGAGCACCCATAAAGGTCTGCTCGGTCTGAAGACGAGAAGCACGCTGCATCTCCTCACGCTGAATACGCATGGTTTCACGCTGGTTCTCCAAGTTCATGCGCTGCAACTCCTCCTGACCGCCAAGGTCGAGTTCCTGTCTTCTACCCATGGCATCGAGATTCAACTCCGACTGCTTCTTGAGCATATCCTGCTGAAGGTCGTTGTTGAGGTTGAAGTTGGAAATCTGGGCATTGTGCTGAGCCATCATACGCTCTTTTTCAAGGTCGGCAGTAAGGGCTTTGAGTTCGCGATAGCCACGGCTCTCCTTATCCACGTTGATGCCTGTGATGTCGAGGCTGCGGATGGTGATGCCGAAAAGCTTCTCTACCTGTGGAGTAACACGCTGCTGGATGAGTTCGCTAATCTCAAAAATCTTGCGCTCAATCTGAACTACAGGAATCTGAGCGTCAGAAGGCGCATTGCTAACTACACTCTTGATGAACTTGGTGAGCTGGCCACGAAGCTTGTTCTTGAAAGTCTCGTCGCTGTAACCCTCATTGCGGTTCACACTATGGAAGAGATCCATGTCCTCGATAGCATATACTACGGCACCATGTACAGATACTGGTACGCCATAATCTTGCAGACGTGGGTCGAAGACATCAAAATAAGGGATGGCGAAGTTCAGCTGACTTCCCTTGCTCAGGTTGCTGAGGTTGGTCAGGTTGTTCTGTTCTACTCTTCTCGCTGCTTCCTCGGCAGCCTGTCTTTTCTCTTCTTCTACTTCCTTAGAAGATTTAAAACCAAAAAATCCCATATGTTTCAGTTTTTATGATTGTTATTATTTTTGTTATTTACTATAGAATCCCTTTGTAGGGGACAGATTATTTTGTTGTATAGATTCGCTTCGTCTTGCCCTGGGCATCTACTTCTACGAAGGTGTCTGCTCCATATTGGCGGTTTGCGTCGTGATAGTTGAATGAATATCCCGTTTCGTAATTGCCGTCGATGGTAGGTCGGCTTACCTGGTCGATGCTATCCAGCATTTCCGGTTTCAAGCCCAGCTGCTGGTACAGATGCTGCTCTACCATGTTTCGGATAGCATTGAGATTCTCATCCACATAACCACGAATCTGGTCGATGAGAGACTGGTTGCTCTTATCCTTCTGCAGCAGGCGCTGTCGCATGGTCTTCTTGAGCGGAGAGCCGTCGGCCTTGATTGGAGCTGGTGGCATCGCATCATTCTGCAGTGCAGATTCTACCACATATTCTCTGCGACGGACATGGAGCATCGGGTTGCCGTAGAGACAGAACATCAGGGCGGTGCTCATAGAGAAACAGTCATCCTCTACATGTCGGCACATGTTGAAGTAATCGCACTTAGCCTGGAGCATCGCCTTTCCGCCCGTCATACCCTTGAACTGATAGAGCGGATAGAGGCGCATCAGCACCTCGCTGCCTGTGCCCGGATTCAACAGAAGTTGGCGGGCTTCATCCGTTTCCTCATTAGAGAACATCGGAACAGGAATGAGCGAACCGGTATAGAGCAATACGCCACCTCCGTAGAGGGCGCTGAGCAACATGGAGTCGTTTCGTTTGTAACCGGCATATCGGGCTCCGAAACAAGCCACGGTATTGAAGACTCTTGCCCTGCCTTGGTTGAGGAGCGAAGGATTGAATGCTTCATCCTCACTATAGAATCCGCACATACCCTCTGCATCGGCACCATGAAGATTGAACATCAGCATATCTGCCTTGTCCAGAGACTTGCAATAGATGCTGAGGCTTTCCGAATCTTCGGTCAGCAGCTTCGGACTGATATACATTCCGTTGCGAATCAGCTCAGGATCGTCGGTATTGTAAAGAAGCGGCAGGTGCTGGGTCATCGTGCAGCTGGCTGGAATCCAGTCGCGGTTGCTGATCATCAGAACATTGCCAACAGGAATACCGCCGCCATACATTCCACTGATGTTGAAGTAGGCACCGATGTCGCTTCGGATATCCGTATCGAGCTGACCGTCTTCCAAAGGCAGACGAGCCACATTGTTGCGGGCGCAACCTACGGTGAAGTCTGAATCGCGACTATCCAGCAAATCTACGATATAGGTGCCTTCGAAGGCATAGCAGGTATCTGTAGGGATTCGCTCGCCGCCATACGGCCATGGGTCTTCGACGCGAGGGATAGGAATCACATCGTCACCTCCTATTATAAATAGGTGTAGGTCGGGACCAGCTGTCAGGTTGTTGTCTGCGATGCAGCGGGATACTGCTTCATTGCATTCTATCCAGGATGGAGTTTCGTGGGTGGAATCCAGTCCATATTGCGAGATGTCGAGAAATGTCCAGTACATCTGCTGGTCGTAGGCATTCTGTATGAAGTCGTTGAAGACATCATATACTTCCTGGATGGAGCAACCGTATTTTCTAGCCAGTGCATTGCCATCTGTCAGGATGATGCCGTAGTGGTCTTCCAAGGGGTCGGGCTGGTCGATTGGTTCATCGGCTGTTCTTGCTTCTGATGCCATCTGCACGGCTTCCGGCTGTGGAGCCGCCTTGCTTTGTCCCGGCATAGGAGGAACTGGGGCTGCTCCCGGCATAGGAGGAACCGATGAGGCTCCCGGCATAGGGGGAGGAGTTGTACTGCCCGGCATACTTGCCATTTGAGGCTGCTGACTGATCGCATTGACGCTTCCCAGTCCCATATTGTTGGCTGCCTGCAGAGGATTGAAGCCTCTCATCTGATTGAGCTTCACGTTCTGGGCATTAAACTTTGGCATCGGAGGAGGTGTAGGCATCTGTGGTGGTACAGCCATCTTGCTCTTCTCCTTCGGGATGAATTCCGAAAGGGTTGTGTCGCAATAGAACTGATACCATTCTTCTGGCTGAGGCTTATCCTCCAACATCTCCTTTACGGCATACCATAGGGCACTTAGCGGTTCACTCATTCCGTTTTGCACGGCCTGGTCGAGATACTGGATGGTCTGCTGCCTGTAGTAATCCTGCTTTCCATTCTTGTGGTAGTCGGCAAGATTATCAAGAGCCATCAGTAGGGCGATGTCGCCTTGCGGACAACCGAAACCGCCCATTCTTGGCAGAAGCACGGTGGCATTGTCGATATTGCCGGTCTTGATGAACGCTACATGAGTCCAGAAGAGTTGCCAGTAGTTATCGGTACGGGAACCGAAGAAGGCAAGGGCGCACTTGTCGGGGTACATCGAGGCAAGCAACAGATGATAGTAGAACTGGATGTTGTTATCATTCGTCATCACACGTGACAACTGCTCCAGACTGTTGAACTTGCGTTTCAGAATGTCGGTATGGTTGGTCTGGATGGCATTGAAGACCTCGGTCAGAATCTGCTCTGCCAGGAATTCGTTACCCTTGCTGCCTTGCAGGATATGGATGTTCTGACGTACCTGATCTATGATCTGGTTGGCTCTTAGGGGAGCAATATGCCATTGGATGCTCAACTGGTTGAGTTCTGCCAACTTCTGATTATCCAACTTGCCATCCTCCAGTCGTTCCTGCACAGCCTGCAGAAAGAGAGTCTCATTCTGCTGATAGATCTCAGTCTGAGTCTTCTGTGCCTCATATACAGTCTGGTTGTTAACCGTACTGTTGTTGGTGGTATGGGTTGTTGTTGAGGTGTTATAGTTGTTTTGCGTATTGTGGGAGTCGGAATGGATTCCGCCTACCACAGCCGCATCACCATCAAGTTTAATATCGCTCATAGTCTGATTACTTTATATGTTTAGACTTCTTGTTGCATTTTCTGGAGAGGGCTTACCATTGGAAAGGTGCGCCACAGTCTGGACAGTTTGGAGTGCCTGGTGCAATGTGGATGGTGTGTCCACAGTTGTAGCACTGGCATTCTATCAATTCCTGCTGAGGAGCTGCCTGTTGTGGAGCTGCTTGGCTTCCTGCTGTATTTCCACCGAGTCCGCCATTGAAGGCGTTCAGATTGTTGGCGGCAGCAGTGCTTACTTGCGAGATGTTGTTCATAGCCACATCCTGGGTATGATCTACTCGCTCCTGTTGGCGTCGGTTTTCCTCTTCCAGCTGGTTGATGCGCTGTTGCTGCTGGCTTTGCTGGGCGCCGCTGATGCCGGTGGCTGTATCTTTTATCATGCCGGCCATCTTCATCATGGCTTCCATCTGGGCATTGCTGTTCTCATGTTGCATCTGTAGCATCTGCTGCATCATTGCTTCCTTTTCTGCTGCAGTCTGTCGCAGGTTTTCGGCTTCCTTCTCGCCGTTATAGGCGTTTGCCATAGCTACCTGTGCATCTCCGGTGAGGTGGGAGAGTTGTGCGGCACGAATCTGTTCGGCGGTCATATTGGCGAAATGGTTGTCACGATTCATCTGCTCATTGCTCTGAATGGTGGCTACGTTCTCTTCGTGCTGATATTTCTGCTGGTCGAGCTGTGCCTGCATCTGAGCCATCTGCTGCAGCTTGTCCATCTGACGCTGGTGGCGGTTGGCTTCCAACTGGTCATCGTCCATTTTTTCCTGGCGGTTGCGCTCATAGGCAAGGCGGTCGTCTTCCAGTTTCTCGTTGCGTGCCAGGAGGTGGTCTTCCTTATCCAGTTCGCGTTGACGCATCATCTGCTGGAAGTCGTAATCATCCTCCTTCGCCTTGCGGTTGAAGTCGCGGTTGTATTCCTTTTCTTCCAGCATCCACTGGCGTTCACGCTCTTCATCTTCGATGCCCCAGTTGCGGCGGCGTTCCAGATCTTCACGTTCCCAGTCGTGGTCGGTACGGGAATCATCGAGTGCCCATTCTGCCTTGAGACGGGCTGTGTCGATGTTCTGCTGGCTCTGGATGCGCATGATTTCCGTGATTTCCTCACGAGGAATCTTCTTGTGTGCAAGTTCATCTTCGAGCACTTCCATTTCCTCCTGCTTGACCAGACGGTTCTTGCGGAGGTCTTCCAGGGCTTCGAACTCCTCTTCCTGGGTCTTAGCCTGGCGGATGCGCTTCTGACTTTCGAGCATCTGGACGAATTCCTCCAACTCATCATCGTGGAGCAACTGGTCTTTGTTGATGCCCTGGAGGGCATGGCGCAAATCCTCGGCGTTTTGTGCAGAAGAAATCTGCTGGGAGTTGGCCTCAACTTCCATTCGGTTTCGGAACTCTCCGGTGCGGTGCATGAAGTCGAGTTCCTTCTCTGTGTTATAGAGCTGGCGTTCTACCTGACGGAAACGCTCAAAGTCCTGGTTGCTGTCGGTGATATTCAGAACCTGAGTGCATTCTATGCCGAATACCTGTTGGTTGATCGTCTGGCGGATTTTCTCTTTCAGTACATTTACTGTTTCTGCAGTCAGTCCGGCAGACTCGTAGTTCTGGTTGCGGAGTTCCTGGCGCAACAGGGTTTCTATGGTACCATTGAGCAACTGCTGTAATTCTCTAGTTGTTACGCTGTTGCGGTCGGTAAGATAATTGGTGGCGAAGGTATGAATATCGCTGATACTCATCTGGAGAGATACTCCAATCTGCACATCATGGATGCCCATCGGAATGGTGTATGGCTGAAAGGCAAGTTCGCCATTCTCGTTCATTGCTCCACCAAAGGTGAGGGTGATGAAACGGTTGCTGACGATATAGACCGACAGGATAGGAGCCTGGGTGATGCGGGCTAAGATGCGGGCATAATCCAGTTGGCGCTTCTTGGCTTTTTCTTTCTGTTCACCTTTCTTTTCGCCGAAGATGATGCGACCGAGCCAGTTGAAGCCACGGCCTACTTCTCCTACGATACCGAGCTGGCGGAAGGTAGGCTCAGCCTGGCGCTTGCGGTCTCGTTCACGCTTTTCGGCTTCAGCCATATCTTTCTCAGCCTTTTCTACCGCATTCTTGATAGCAGCCTGCTCTTCTTCTACAGACTTATAAAAGAGGTATGCACCTGCTGAGAGGGTTGAAACCTGCTCACCATTGGCAAAAATGATGGCGGTGCAACCTTCCTGAACGATGATACCTTTCAGTTTTTCTATTTCGTCGAGTTCCCGTTCGCTAATCTTGCGGGCGATTTCTCCTGGTTGGATATTCCAGATGGTTCTGCCTCTTACCACGTCAACACCATCCACAGCTTCCATACTGCGGCGGTCGCGGCTACGTTCAGCTTCTCTTTCGGCTGCAATCTGTGCCTGTTCAGCCTGCTGCTGTGCATTTCTGGCATCACGGATTTCCGACTGGCTTTCAGTAGCTTGCTGGTTAACGGCTCTTCTCTGTTCTTCTGCAATCTGGCGATTGAGTGCACCACCAGTCATGGCGTTTGCTACAGAGCGAACGGCATTGGTGAACATACCCTTGCTGGCTTGTGGAGTCTGTGGAGCCTGAGGCATTACTGGGCGCTGAGGCTGCATCGGTTTTGGGGGCATACCTGGTGCTTGAGGTCTCATAGGTTGAGGCTTCATAGGCTGTTGAGGAGCCATAGCTTTCAGTGGTTGAGGACGTTGAGGCTTGCTAACTCCTTGTGGCTGGGTTGGAGCCTGTGGTTGCAAGTCAATAGGTTGTCCACACTTCGTACAGAATTTCATTACCGGTTGCAGCATTGCGCCGCATTTCTTGCAATATGTCATAATGGTTATTGTTTTTAAGATTAAATGACTGGTTATTGTATCAGCGCAATAAATATAGCTATTAGCAGAATCACCCAAAAGAACTTGATGAAGCATCCTATGCATCCAGTGATGCCTTCACCTAAGAGTCCTCCGAGAAATCCCAAAAGCTGTATTCCCCAGCCTAGAATGCCGAGAAGTACAAATATTCCGATTCCTATTAATATGATAAGTAGTATAGTCATATCCCCTATAAGAATAATTTCATTTACTTTATGCAATCGTTAAGAATATCAATTTACGTTGATAACTAACTCATATTTGGGTGCAAAGATATATAAAATAAATGAAACTGAATTGGTTCAAATTGGTTCAAATTTGCCTTGATTTGGATCAATTGGCCAAAAAAATGTATTTTTTTAGTGAAAAATGCCCCCAAAAGGGACTTTTTAGCATTTCTTAAACTTTTGGGAGACGTAGTTGAAGAGGTGTGTCTTTCTCCCGCTGAAGCCTGTTTACCTCTTCCTTTCCCGATTGTACTTCTGAGCTTACACCTTATTATATATAGGGGAATGCTTGCCGCAATTCCCCTCCCTTTTCTCTTATGGAATGTGGAAGCCTACCCCCTTTAATGTCCGTTTTCATAACTGATACTGCCCCCATGAGATAGGAGACTTGTCTAGTCCTAAATGGAGTTTCAGGAAACATAAATCCCCTATCTGCAAACTTCAACAGGTTGGGGATTTATGTTTTATATTATCTTCTTGTTTTACTAAAAACGTCGGAATGTGTGCCTGTAGTAAGCATGAGGAGTGTTAACTCCTCATCATTCTGTTCCCATACCAGCAGCCAGTCTGGATTTATATGAGCCTCCCATTCGCCTTCGTGGTTTCCGTGAAGAATATGTGGCTTGTATTCTTTCGGCAGGCATCCTTTTTCTGCCAGAATGGCTATGGCTTTTCGTAGGTCTTCTATGGGATAGCCGCGCTTTTTGCAAAGCTTTAAAGCTTTGTCAAATCTCTTAGTAGTATCAAGTTTATACATTATTCTCCTAAAATAGTATCAAACATTTCATCAACAGAATTCCAATGGGTAACTCTGCCTTTTTCCTTGTCTTCTTCGGCAAGTTCAAGATCTGTTTTCTTTGGTTTCATGACAGAAATAGAACTAACGCCATTCAGCATTTTGATAGCGTTCTTCAATTTTGTCAGCATTGCTGGATCTGATACTGTTACCAACAATTGAGGCTCGTTTATTGCTAATGTATTCATACTTACTCCTTTTTAAAAACATTCATCAATTTACAGCAGCAAAAATACGTTTTTTTCTCTAAACTACCAAGTAAATTAAAAGATTTTTTTATTTTGGTATAGAGTACCCGTTTTTATGTGCTAACTTCATGGATTTACAGTCTCTTGGAGATATGATGGATAGAATGTCCGTTTTCAAAACTGATATTGCCCCCATGAGATAGGGGGAGAAGGTCGGTGAAAAACGTTGAAATAACGCTCTAATCCCAAAATTTACTATGTTTTTTGGGATTGTAATCCCAAAAATAGGTATAAATTTTGGGATTACGATTATTTTTCCTTATCTTTGCATCCGAAAGAAAGAAGGATTCATAACTTAAAAGAAAGGATATTTATGATACGTCGTCAAATACAAGATACAATTGAAGCCCGGATATTTTCCGGGAAGGCTATCATCGTGATTGGAGCCAGACAAGTGGGTAAGAGCACGCTGTTTAAAATGGTGCTCGAGAATCGTGATGAACCTACTCTTATGTTGAATTGCGATGAACCAGAAGTAAGAGAGTTGCTGGCAAAGGCAAATTCTTCTGAGTTGCGTCTGCTTATAGGCAACAATCTTATTGTTGTGATAGACGAGGCTCAACGGGTAGAGAATATCGGGATGGTTTTGAAACGAATCACGGATAATTTCCCAGATGTACAACTCTTGGTGACAGGTTCCTCCTCTTTTGAATTGCAGAATAAGCTCAACGAACCTTTGACAGGACGCAAGTTTGAGTACCATCTTTTCCCTTTTTCTACAGGAGAACTGATGAAGGCTCATGGACTGCTTAGGGTAAAACAAACATTAGAGAATCGGCTTATTTATGGTTCTTATCCAGATATCATGAATCATGAGACGGATGCAAAGGAGTTGCTGTATAATTTGTCTAACAGTTATCTGTATAAGGACTTGTTGAATTTAGAAAGTGTTCGGCGCCCAGCCCTGTTGTCCAAGCTGCTTACTGCCTTGGCACTGCAGGTTACAAGTGAAGTTTCATATAATGAGTTGGCGCAAACCGTAGGAACAGATAATAAAACGGTAGAGAAGTACATTGATTTGCTCGAAAAGTGTTATATCATATTCAAGTTGAATGGCTTTAGTCGCAACTTACGTACGGAGTTGAAACGTGCTAAGAAATTCTACTTTTATGATAATGGAATACGTAATGCTATTTTGCAAAACTTTGCACCTCTTGCTCTCCGGCAGGATGTGGGGGCTTTGTGGGAAAACTTCTTCATTAGTGAGCGAATGAAGGTCAATCAAAATGCTGGACGATATGTAAACAGCTATTTTTGGCGTACCAGTCAGCAGCAGGAGATTGATTATCTGGAGGAGTGTGATGGTCAGTTTTCCCTGTTTGAAATGAAGTGGAATCCTAGGCGTGCCAATACAAAGTTCCCGGCCTCTTTCCTTTCTGCTTATCAGGTGAAAGATAAGTGCATCGTTACGCCTGAAAATTGGATAGATTGGGTTATAGAGTGATAATGCTCCCCCTTTAATGTCCGTTTTCAAAACTGATACTGTCCCCATGAGATAGGGGGGAAGAGGGGATATATTTGCGATAGTACCGCCCTAACTATATAAAAATAGGTAGTTAGGGCGGTACTATTCTTGCAGATTTCATTTTTTTTGTTTATCTTTGCACC
>ENA-OYXW01000451-OYXW01000451.1-human-gut-metagenome-genome-assembly--contig:-NODE-451-length-12922-cov-4.298982_pt1 | contig 12922 bp, 11 predicted proteins | sample MGYA00243977_ERZ653436 | MGnify/ENA primary metagenome ERZ653436 (study PRJEB26926, sample SAMN06165001) | human gut metagenome | biome: ENVO:00009003; feature: ENVO:2100002; material: ENVO:00002003...
GAAGGCGGAGGATATGCCCCGCTTTGTGGGCCACATTCGGCAGGAGGCGCAGCGGCTGGTTACGCTGATAGGCGACATAATAAGGCTGAGCCAGCTGGACGAAGGCTGCGATATGCCTACGGAGCGCGTTGACCTGAAGGCGGTTGCGGCGGAGGCAGCAAGCGACCTGCGCACGGAGGCGGAGGAAAGGCACATAGGCGTTGAGGTGCGGGGTGAAAGCGTCTGCATAACCGGCGTAAGGCGGCTATTATATGAAATTATTTACAACCTGTGCGACAACGCCGTTAAGTACAACCGCGCGGGCGGCAGCGTAAGCATAACCGTGGGCGAAAAGGACGGCCTTGCAACCGTTACCGTTGCGGATACCGGCATCGGCATACCCGAAGAGCATCAGGCCCGCGTGTTCGAGCGGTTTTACCGCGTGGATAAGTCCCACTCCAAGGAGAGCGGCGGCACGGGGCTTGGCCTATCCATAGTCAAGCACGCGGTAATGTATCACCACGGCAGCATAAGGCTTGAATCCGTCCCGAACGTGGGCACGACAGTAACCGTTTCGCTGCCCGCGTAAAGCGGGTTTTTATATGCGGAGAGTCTCCCGTGCGCGGGCGGCTCTTTTTTAACAAAAAATTCACCGTTTTTCGTTTCCTCTCTTGCTTTTTCTTTCGTTAAGGGATACAATATATTCCGTGTAATACTAAAATTATGCGGTACGGACCGACATTTTTTAGGAGGAAGGAAACATATGAGAAATCAAGTGTTCAAGAAGCTGTTTTCCGTGCTGCTTGCGCTGATAATGGTGGCAGGTCTGCTGCCCGCGTCAGTGCTGGCGGAGGGGGAAGGCAATGCGGATTCTACGCCCGCGCCTACGGAAGCAGTGCAACCGACGGAATCGGCTGAACCCACCGAGCCGGTCGAGACGGAGACTCCCGAAGTCACCGAAGTTCCCGAGCCTACGCCCGAGAACCCCGCGGCCACGGTAGAACCCACGCAGGGCGAGCCCACTGCCGAGCCCACGGATGAGGGGATTATGCCGGCGAACGTGATGCCTGCGCAGGCAAATGTTGCCGCGCGCGATACGAGCGGAGATGACTATTACCGCATAGTTCATCTTGATTGCGGCAGAGAGTATTTTTCAAAAGATTGGATAATTGCGCTTATCAACGAAATGGCCGCGGCTGATTATAATCAGCTTCAGCTTGCTTTTGGCAATGGCGGATTCAGGTTTTATCTGGATGATATGTCTGTTGACACATATTCAAGCGAAGCTGTTAAGAGCGCTCTTGAATACGGAAATAAGCAATACAATACATATGGCGATAATGGCAAAAAGGACAGTGAATGGATAGAGTATAATCCTACCACAAATGCGCTGACCGAACCGGAAATGGATGCCATTATAGCCTATGCCAAAACAAAGAGTATAGAAATCGTTCCGATGCTTAATACCCCGGGGCATATGAATGCTCTGCTGCATGCAATGAGTAAATTAGAAATAGGGGAGTATAACGACCTTATCGTAAGCAGCGGCTGCATGAATTTAAGAATAGATAAAGCGGTTGATTTCACGGGAAAACTTGTTGAAAAGTATATTAAGTATTTCAAAGAAAAAGATGTAGTTTTTTTTTCATCTTGCCATGGACGAATACCATGATGCCAGTGGAAATACAAGCTTTACATCCGAATTTTTCACATATGCAAACAGGCTTATTGACAATGTTATTTACGCAGGAATGACACCGCGCGTATTTAACGATGCACTTACAAGCAGCAATAATAGAAACAGCTTTACTGCTGGTACACAGGTTTGCTGCTGGAATTCAGCAAACGTAAGCGGATATTCGCTGATAAATACCAGCCACGACTTCTATTATGTTTCTACCAATGAAGCTTGGAATCTGAATCATTCAATTTTTAATGGTGAAGGGTATACCTTCGTTGGAGACTACGCAGAAGATACTTGGATAACCCATGCAAAGAAGTTTAATAACAACACATTCTTGTATAAGAAAGTAAGTAGCAATATAAACCCTGTCGGCTCCATGTTCTGCATATGGTGCAACACCCCCGGTAAAAACGATGAAACCCAAATTGCGCAGCAGATTCGCATGATACTGCGCGTTATTGGCGCGCGCATGAAGAATGAGAATACCTATAAAGCATCTAATGAGCTTGTTGAGGGCGGGTTTAAGGCTGATGGAACAATAAATGTTCCCACCAACAACAAAACCGTAGGCAATGGTAGCGGCAATACTACCGCCGATAACGACACCGTTCGCGTAACCGGCCCCAACCTTGCGGCGCTGAAGTGTGAGACTGCAACGGTTACGATACAGGGTGCTGCTGAGGGGAAGATAGCGGCCTATAATGTGACCCCTTCGACCGCGGATTCTAATTATACCGAAAAGGCCGAGGTTCGCATAAAGATACCCGAAGGATGGGATAGCAGCAAGGTTATCGCGTTCATCGTGGAAAGCGATAGCACTGTTAATGATATCACAGGCAAGACCGAGGATGGCTAGTATGCGTTTACCGCGCCGCACTTCTCCGTAATGGGCATATATGAGAAGGCCGCAACGACAGAGGTTGGCGGAACGATAACGATTGTAGAAGGGAAAGAGGAAGTCCTGACCGTTGATGGTAAAGTGGCCGAAAACAAAATTGGCGATCCTGCGGATAAAGCTGTTGCAATTAAAACAGGTGTAAATTACGATACTAAGCCCGGTGAAGGAACCCAGTTTACACTTGGCAACAAGATAACAACCGGCGACGGTGTTATATCCGACGGCAATGGCAACTATTTGGTTGTGTCTGAAAAAGGTGAAATCAGCAACACAAAAGAAATAGCTGATGCTACGGTGTTTAATGTTACATCTTCATCAGGGTATTGGACTACTTATACTATTCAGGTCAAAGGCAGAAACCAGTATTTGACAATAAATAACAATAATAAGCTGGCAATCCAGAATTCATCTTCGTCGTGGGACTATTATGATTATGATGGATATGGTTTTTACCAGCAAAAAGGCAGGGACTATTACTACTTGAAGTTTAATAATGGCTGGACTGCAAGTACTGGGAACGGCACAAGCGGCTATTTGTATGAGCGTAAAGGAAACGCAATCCTTGATGATATTACAAAAATAACCTTTAAGGGCATTAAGACTGGTACAACTACGGTGACAATTGCCGGAGTGGAGTATACCATAGAGGTTAAGGCCGCTGAGCTTGAGAATGTGGTACTGCCCATCAACCTGTGGATAACCAACACGGGCGTTGTGCCGAGCGGATGGAGCAATAGTGCCCCTGCGGAGTTTACGTATAGCGATGATAGCGGCAATAGGCGCAGTATATATATGCTTAAAGCATCGTACTCCACGGTGAACAGCCCTAACGGAATAAGCTTGAGCAGCATATTACCTCAAGTAACCGGTACAGCAAAAAGCTGGGACGGCAATACGTACAATGTAGTTTATTGGAAGAGCGCATACCATACGGCAGAAAACAGGCAGTCTACCGATGGCTGGACGAATTATTCCCACAAAGGAACCAAATTTGAATATATCAGGTTCTATGAGGGCAGTTGGGCTTATTCCGTAGATGGCATTACATGGGTAAATATTGAAAATGTCGGCGCAGGAGCAACCGACACAGATAAGAATCAAGTATGTATATGGTATCGTCAGGTGACCACGGTTACAAGCGAGGTTACTACGGAAATAGTTGACTGGGGCCCGATACAATATAGTGCGAATCAATGTCTGCTTGATTTCGCGGTAAAATACGACGGTACTGAGAATAGAATACCGAATAGTTTCCCCGTAACGGGTAAGACAATTGGGTTCGCTTGCCCGACTGATCAAGCTGTACCGCTCGGCAATGGTTATGTTGTGAAAGATACCGATAGTACTTATTATCGTACTGTTTATGGTATTGCCGGTGTAGAAACCGCGGCATATGAGATTTACATGATAACCCTCACTCCGAGCAGTGATAGCCACACTGCGTATATCAACAATGGTTCAACACAGGCCAACTATAAATATAAAGGCACGGAAAAAATAGCATGGGCCAAGACTGAGGCCGATGCCAACAGCACCGAGCTTAACAAAATGCCCAATGTGAAATACGGTGGCGAGCCGTTCCTTGAGTCCGTTAAGATATATCAGTATCAGGGCTTGCTGGTAACATATTATTTGCGCGCCAAGCAAACCCCTGATAGCTTGACGGTGCATTACGCAATACAAGGCAGCGAAACGGCGTTCTATGAATACAACATAGCCGTTAACCGAGGCACAACCTTTAATTCCGGTATAGCTCTTGATCACGAACAGGATCCTAATGTTGGCGGGTCGCTGCTTAACGGAACGGTGACAAACAGCAACGGCGAAACTATAACTGTATCTTCGAACCTTGCCACGCTGCAGGGTCTTGAACCGCAGTATCGCTATTCCAAGTATGAAATTGTTGACTTTAATCGAAAAGATGATAAGAATGTATGGATATACTATACATTTACGCGTGAACATACGTATGTTATCGATTTCGGCCTGCCGCTGAAGATTAAGTTTAGCGACTTTGGCGTAACGAATGATGCAGCCATAGATACAGTGTCTCTTTGGAAAGAACAGATAGTACACGAAAACAAAGGACTGTATGGCACGGCCAAGGTTATTATGAATGACACCGAGGGTAAGTACGTCCTGTACACACTGGATAAGCCGCTTGACCAGAACATAACCATACCGCTGTATGTAAAGTTTCAGCAAAGAGGGGATAATGATAATAACAAACCGCAGCTGTTCACCGCTAACATCATCCCCGCCACGAACGTCTACTACGAGGACAGCTTTGCGAAGTTTACCAACGGCAGCGGCGCGGCAGAGGGCGCAACGTGGGCACCGGTCTATGACCCCGGCACAGATGCCAACACCAACGCCAATACCACCCAGGCCCTTGAAGCGCTTGGCAATAAGACGAACGTCTACGGCTACGATGATGCGTATAAGGATAGCACCATGTTCTCCATGGGCAGCGCGCGCAAGGTGACCGTGACCCAAGAGATGGTGAACAACTGGAAGAACGATACCTCCGCTTGGCCGACGGCGCAGTTTACCTTCAAGGGCACCGGGTTTGATATCATCAGCTTGACGGATAATACGTCGGGTGCGATATTTGTGGATGTGTATAAGGGCAATAGTAATAGCGGGGAAAAGGAAAAAGGCCACGTTGTTAATAACTATTATGGCTATACATATTCAGAAGAAAATGGATGGGAAATAAATAATAATCCCAACGCTATATATCAGGTACCTGTAATTAAGGTTAGTGGGCTTACATACGGTGAGCATACTGTTGTAATAAAAGTATGCTATGACAAAATATTTGATGTGGCTGATGGGAAGAAATACTCATTCTGGCTTGACGCCGTGCGCGTGTATGACCCCGCGGGAAACACTCTTGATAATGACTACGTTAATGACAGAGAGGTCAAGCCGATTTATGTAGAAGTTCGTAAGGCGCTAATTGGGCAAAATGGCTTCACAGGGGATACAAACGTTCTTGCCAATGGTGCCGTGTTTATCGATGGTAAGTCTACAGGAGCATCGATTGCAGATTACAAGAACTTTGGGCCGAACCATGAAGTATATCTCGCAGGGAACCAGGCGATAGCGTTTAGGATAGTTGCGGATAGGAAACCTGATACCGTGCAGATAGGCGTGAAGCTTGCTAACGGATCTAACGGAACACTTAAAATAGGTGGTGGTAACGAAGTAAAGTTTGCGGCATATAGTAGTGTTAATGCAAGCGACACCTTAACACTCAGTACTGCTACGGATATGTACTATGCTTTGGATGGTATTACTTGGACGGAAAAGAAGGACAGTCAGGAGTCTAACGTAATAGTACTGACGAATACCGGTAGTGACATAGTTTCTATCACCAATGTTAAGTGTACTTATGCAAGTATAACGGAGAACACAACTAACGCCGTGACGCTCGCGATAAGCTATGACGATGCGTTAATGGCTGTTGATGCGGTGAATAATGCTATTACTCCTGTTGAGTCCGAGCCCGAACCCGAGCCGGAGCCGGAGCCTGAAAAGACCTTTGAGCCGGATAGGTTCGAAGCGAGCTGGAGCAGGAATGTTATGCAGGGCAGGAAGGCTACGCTTACCGTTAAGACCTCAACCGATGTGGAAGCCATAACGGTGGACGGCCAGACCATAAGGAGCTACCGCACCCGTACCGAGCGCATGGGCTTTGGCCGCCGCGCGAAGCGCATAACGTACAGGGAGTTCACTTACAGCATGGTGGCTCAGGAATCCGCTGACTTCAGCGTGACCGCCATCAATGCGGAAGGCACCGAGAGCGAAGCCATAACCGCGCGGCTTACCGTTAAGACCCGTCCCAACAGCATGCGCGATATGTGGGATTGGTTCAAGGGTTGGTTTTAAGGAAAGGGGTGAAAAACATGAAAAAACAATATGTTAAGCCCGAATTGTACTTCGAGAACTTTGAGCTGAGCACGAGTATAGCGGCATGTGCATATACTGATGCAACTCTTTCGGATGGTAATCAATGTGCATATGATACAACAGGAGGAACGATATTCTCAACTTCGCCGAATCCGTGTGCATATGAGCCGAATGAAGGTGGGATTTGCTATGATATTCCAACTGCTAACCAGAACATATTCGGTGGTTCTTGAGCAATAAGTGCGATAAGTAGTACGAGTGCCCTGCCCGCATAGGGCGGGGCGCTTTTTGACGGAAAGGAGTATGCCATGAAAAAAACTGCAATTATATTGCTTGCGCTTGCGCTGGCGGCGCTTATGCTTGCGGGCTGCACGGGCGGCGGGGACGACCTGAGCGACGCGGTGGAGATACCGCCCGAAACCACGCCCGCGGCAGACGGCAGCGGCGGCGATATGCAAAACGATAACGCTGCGCAAAACGGCGGCAGCAGCGGCAATACCGCCGAATACGGACTGGAAATAAAGGGCATAAGCAAATACGCGGGGCTGTTTGTTGAGGACGGCACGGACGAAACCGTGTCCGACGTATGCGCCGTAACGGTGCGCAACAATGCGGAAAAAACGGTGCAGTATGCGCATTTGACCGTTACCATAGGCGAAACGGCATATGAGTTTGACGTAACCACCCTGCCGCCCGATGCGGAGGTTCAGCTCCTTGAGCTTACCCGCCGGCCAATGCCCGAAAGCACGGATGGCTACACGGCCTTGGTAACTATGTATGCCGCGTTCGATGCCGAGCCGGGCATGAATGCTGACGCGCTGGAGATAACCACGCAGGATACGGCAATCACCGTAAAGAACATTTCCGGTAAGGACATGGGGCAGGTTTATGTATACTATAAGGTGGCGTATGGCGAGCTGTACCTTGGCGGCATAACTTACCGCGTGAGCGTGAACGGCCTTGCCGCAGGGCAAAGCACAACCTGCTACGCCGGACACTACTCAACCGAATACAGCAAGCTGATGTTCGCCACATATGAACACTGAACGCTTCACCTTCGGCGGGGTAACACTTGAAGTGCGCGGGCAGGACGCATGGACGGTATCCAAGGCCAGCGCCCGCTTCCATGCGGAGGACGGCGCGGAAACGAACCATGTCATATCCGTGGAATACAGCCCAACCCCGCCGCCCGTGCCCGACCATGCCGTGAAAAACGGCCCGGTGAGCCGCTGGCGCGAAGGGGAGGCGCTGCATACGCTCAGGGTATACGGCGCAAGGCAGTTTTCGTATGCCGTGCGCACGCAGGGGCAAACGCGCCTTATTTTCGGCGAAGGCTACCGCAGCACAATGTATTCCCAGGCAATACTTGAATCCGCCGATATGTTCGATATTCTGGCGGGCTATGGCCAGCTTGTGCTGCATTCGTCCTATGTGCTGACGCAAAGCGGGGCAGCGGTGCTTTTCAGCGGGCCAAGCGGCATAGGCAAAAGTACGCAGGCCGCGCTGTGGCAGCGGTATGCCGGCGCGGATGTTATAAACGGGGACAGGACGCTCATCCGCACGGATGACCTTACCGCAAACGGCGTGTTCTATTCCGGCACGTCGGGCATATGCAAAAACGCCTCCGCGCCCATTCGGGCGATAGTGCTGCTTGATAAGGCTGATGAAAATACGCTGCGCCGCGCCGGGGCAAAGGAGGCTTTTGCCGCCATACTCGGCCAATGCTCGTATTATCAATGGGATGCGGAGTCGGCAATACATATGACGGATTTGGTAGCTGGGCTGGTGCGGCGCGCGGATGTATATCGGCTTAGCTGCCGCGCGGACAAAGGGGCGGTGCGGCTGCTGCAAAACGAATTGTTTGGGGGATAAAATGGAAAATAACAGCGCAGAACCGCGCCTATCATCATATCTTCATGCAAAGGCCTGCCGTGCGGGTACGCCGCTTGCAGGCAATTTTGAGCTTACGCCGCGGTGTAATTTCAACTGCAAAATGTGCTATGTTCACCTGAGCGAGGCAGAGCAGAAAAGGCGCGGCGCGGAGCTGAGCGCGGACGAATGGCTGAGCATTGCGGAAACGGCGCGCAGCGAGGGTATGCTTTTTCTGCTGCTTACGGGCGGGGAGCCGCTGATAAGGCCGGATTTCAGGTATATTCTGAGCGAGCTGAAAAAGATGGGCCTGATGGTGAGCATAAACAGCAACGCTTCGCTTATAGATAAGGACATGCTGGACTTTTTCCGCCATGAGCCGCCGTTCAGGTTCAACATAACCCTATACGGCGCAAGCGGGGCAGCGTATGAGCGGCTTTGCGGCAGCAATGCGTTCGATAGGGTGCTTGCTAACATACGCGCGCTGAAGGACATAGGCATCGGCGTGAAGCTGAACGTATCGCTTACGCAGTACAACGCGGCGGACATGCAGCGCATTTATGAAATTGCCGAATCGCTCGGCACGCCCATGCAGCTTGCAACGTATATGTTCCCGCCCATACGGCGCGACACAGCCATGGTTGGCGAGAACGACCGTTTCAGCGCGGAAGAGGCGGCGAAGTACAGCGTTATGTGGGACAGAATGCGCTTTAGCGAAGAGCAGTTCCGCGCGCGGGCGGAGGCCATGCGCCGCGGCATAAGCGTAAGCGAAAATACGGACTGCGAAGGCACCCCGGGCGAAGGCATAATGTGCCGCGCGGGCAGGAGCGCATTCTGGATAAACTGGCAGGGCGTAATGACACCATGCGGCATGATGACAGAACCTGTGGCAAGCGTGAAGGAGCTTGGGTTCAGCGCAGCATGGGAGGCTACAAAGGTGGCAACGGCACAAATACGCCTGCCGGCTGAGTGCGCCGTATGCGGATATAAGCATGCGTGCCATGCCTGCGCCGCCATGTGCGTAACGGAAACGGGGCATTTTAACGTTAAGCCGGAATATGTGTGCCGCATGACGCACGAAACGGTTCGGCTTACATTGGAGGAGGAAAGCAAATGAAAATACTGAAACGGCTTATTAAGCGAAACATTGCGGGCGATATCATACTGGTACCCGTAGGGGATGCATCGCTTGAAATAAAGGGGCTTATAACGCTGAACGAAACAGGAGAGTTCCTGTGGGATGCGCTTGAAAAGGCGGAAAACGAAAGCGCGCTTGCGGCCATGCTTGCCGCGGAATATGATGTTGATACGGCAACGGCTGAGGACGATACAAAAGTTTTTTTGCAAAAACTGAGAGAATTAGGTATAATCGAATAGTAAAATAAAACTACCGACGGAGTGGGGGATCTTGACGGGAGTATATTGTGTTTTTTGCAGAACCGGTTTTGAAGCGGGCATAGAGTCCCGCCTTAAGCGGCGCGGTTACGCTACGCTGGTTCCGAAAATAAAAAAGTTTAAGCCGAGCGGAGGAAAGCTGGTTGAAAAAGAACTGTGCCTTCTGCCCGGCTATGTGTTCTTTGAAACGGACGAAAAAGAGCTTGACGTACGCTCGATAAACACGCTGCAAAACGCCATAAAGCTGCTGCAGTATGATGACGGCGAATATCGCCTGCGTGGTGCCGATTTGGACTTTGTTGAGTGGATACGGCGGCACGATGGCACGATAGAGCCGACAAAGGTAATAAAGGAAGGGACAAAGATACGCTTTGTGGAAGGCCCGCTGTGCGAACTGAACGGGCGCGTGCTTAAGGTAAACAAAAGCCGCAGACAGGTGCAGATAGAACTGAACAATGCCGACGGCCTGTTGAGCACGATTTGGTGCGCTATTGAATACATTGAACCGGAGCAGCCTATTGAATGACTGCTCCGGTCTTTTTAGCTTTGATTAAGCCACATTATAAGGAAGGCTATGCCGAAATTGAGCACAGTAAGCGCTGGCATACCAAGCTTGAATGAGGTATGCAGCGTTTTATGATGGAATACCTTCATGCCAAGCACTCCGCCTATTCCGCCGCCAAGTGCAGCCACTGTGAAAAGCGACTTTTCGCTTATGCGGCGCGCACCCTGCTTGGCCTTTGCTTTATCTATGCCCATCATAAGGAACAGTATAAGGCTCATTATGCCAAGATATGTGATGATGATTGTGAACAGAGTTTTTTCGTCCATATTATTCATCCTCGCCGTTATCGTCTGATTTATTTGCGCTGTTTGGACACTCGCGGCAAAAGCGCGGCGCCTTCGGGGAGAAAACAATATCAAGCACGTCGCGCGGCGGCAGGCGGAGATTGTCCCACATGCCGTATTTTCCCGTGTCTGCAATGGCGTTCATTATGCGTTCCTCTGCGTCCGGTATAAGGCCGGTAAAGAAGCGCATCACCTGCTTCATTTCCTCGCGCTTGGTGTGGCCTGCGGCGGGGCAGTTTGGCTTGCGTATTGGCAGTTCCAGCCGCGTGGCGATGCTGAGAGCCTGCTTTTCCGGCAGGAATACCATCGGGCGGATAACGGTAACGTCCTTGCGGCCAAGGTATGTTACCGGACCGAAGGTATTTAGCCTGCTTTCGTAAAGAAGGCTCATGAAGAAGGTTTCTATAACGTCGTCTCGGTTGTGGCCAAGGGCTACAAGATTGCAGCCGCGCTCCTTAGCGGCATCGTTCAACGCACCGCGCCTAAGCTTTGCGCAAAGGGCGCAGGGGTGGCTTTCCTTACGTATGTTGAACACAACATCGCCTATGTCGGTTTTAATAATGTCAAAAGGCATGTCTATGCTGCGCGCAAATTCCTCCACCGGTGCAAGATCCTGGTTCGTCAGCCCAAGATCGAGCATCACGCCGCATACGTCAAAATGCCTGTAACAAAACCGCTGATATAGCTTTAATCCATACAGCAGCAAAAGGCTGTCTTTTCCGCCTGATACGCCAACACATATTTTATCTCCTTCGCGTATCATATTGTATCTTTCGTCCGCGCGGCGGATGCAGCCCAAAACTCTTTTCATGTCCTTAGTTCCTTTTTTATCGCTCATCTTTACAGTATATCATAATTCGGCCCCGAAAAGAACATATAAAATGTATTTATGTATTTAAGGTGAATTTGTATAAACCGCTATTGCCCAAACGCATGAAAAAAGGTTATAATAATACATGACCATTTCAGTAGCGTTATTGAACGCAGAGGGAGGCTCAACTTGATAAAGGTAATCTTTGGCGAAACCGGCGCGGGCAAGACCAAGCGCATAATTGACATTGCTAACGAAACGCTTAAAACGGCTAACGGCAGCATAGTGTTCATCGATAACGACAGCCAGTATATGTTTGGCTTGAAGCATGATATCCGCTTTGTGGATGCTTCGGAATATCATATAGACAGTCCCAAGATGTTCTTCGGCTTCGTTTCCGGCATTGCGGCGCAGGATTTCGATTTGGAATACCTTTTTGTTGACGGCTTTATGAAAATAGTCCATCATCCGCTGGATACTCTTGAGGATCTGTTCAAGGAGATGGCAGCGTTTGCCGAGCGCCGCAAAGTCAAGCTGGTGCTTAGCATAACCGGCAGCGTAAATGATGCGCCCGCGTTCCTTAAGCCCTATATAGACGAAGAATAATTATCCATGCCGTTGCGGCGGCGCATAAGCTGCGTTGCCGTGCGGCGTTTGTGTGCGCAATTTATGTTGCATTGCGCGCTGAATTATGATAGAATACAACTTGCGCCGGAATGATGGAATTGGCAGACGTGACGGACTCAAAATCCGTTGTTGGCAACAACGTGTGGGTTCGAGTCCCACTTCCGGCACCAAACCAATATAATCCGAACCAAATCTTCTTAATCGGAGATGGGTTCGGATTATTTGTTTTCTTCGAGAAGTTCGAGGATACGCATTTCAGAAACGGCGTGGTCAAGCGTCCCGAATCCAAGCCCAGAGGGCCGAGAAAACCAAAGATATAGAGGCGTATCTGAACGCCGTCACGGAGTATAAGCCCTACGAAAACTGAATAAACGCACAAAGGGGATGGCGGTCTGCCATCCCCTTTGCCATGCTGTTTTAGGAGTATATATCCCTTGGATTTGTCTTATATCTATCGTCAGGCGACGTTCTCGCCGTTGCTGTCTTTGTCCGTTTTTGCCCCGTCCTGCGCCGCCTGCCATTCGGCAAATTCCCGCTGCCCTTCCTCACTCTCGTAAAAGGCGAGAATATCCGGCAGCAGAATTCGGGCGATGTTCTCGATCTCATGCTGCGGGATGCCGCTGTTGTTGGTGAGCTTTTTCCGCCTGCTCAAGTTGCACCTCCGAAAAAGTATTTTGCCGCAGCTTTCTCCCGTGCGGCGGAGGAATGGCGTCTTGAGCGTCTTTTGCCGTCTGTGCTTCTTTTCCCTTCGCATCCTTCCCTTCTTATCCGAAATTGAAAATGCAGCCGCCTGTCAAGCCTTTCAGCCCGTCTGCGTCTGCATGGTGTCCTGTGTCTGAAATTGTGCTTTTATTATAGCAGCGGCGAGGCTGCCCGTCAATACCACGGGAACGGA
>ENA-OYXW01000464-OYXW01000464.1-human-gut-metagenome-genome-assembly--contig:-NODE-464-length-12733-cov-8.076747_pt1 | contig 12733 bp, 9 predicted proteins | sample MGYA00243977_ERZ653436 | MGnify/ENA primary metagenome ERZ653436 (study PRJEB26926, sample SAMN06165001) | human gut metagenome | biome: ENVO:00009003; feature: ENVO:2100002; material: ENVO:00002003...
AAATGGTGGTGTTCTGGCCTATGTCCATTGTAACGTCTGCATCGGGGTTGGCGGTAGCGGCAGGCTCCTGCGTGGGCTGCGCGCTCTGCTCCGGCGCAGCAGTTTGCGCGGGAGTGTTAGTCGCGGATGCAAGCTCCAGCGTGGCGCTGCCCTCGGTATATGCAAGCTCGTTGAGCTCTTCGTCTATTATCATGGTTTCCGTGAGCGCATTGTCCAGCTTTATCTCCGTGCTGCCGTGCGCGCCCTCTTTGGGGCGGAACGTGAGTTTGAGCAGTTCGCCCGGCTGCTTGCTGCCCATAAGCGTGCTCCAAATGAATATAACGCTGCCAGGCTCTTCGTCATTGGTGGCGCTTATGCCGCCGGAAACTATCGCCCCGTTTTTCACATTGACAAGTTCCAGCATTGTTTCATCATAATCAAGCGCAAGCTGCGCGCCGGCAACGCTTGTATCACCGCTTAGGCTTACGGTAACAGTTATTGTGCCGTCCGCACCGGCCTCGCCCGCGCTTATGTTTATCTTAGTATCCTCCGCAAGCGCCGCCGTGCCCATCAAAAGCACCGCCGCGGCAACAAGTGCGGCAAGTATTCTTTTCGCTCCGCTCATTCTTCTCCCCTCCGTTCGTACAGATATGCTTATTATATAGTACGCTTCGCGCCTTTGCAACCGCGCTCAGCCTTGGAAAATAATTCTGCACAGCGCGGCAGCGTCTGCAACGTTCAGCCTGCCGTCGCCGTTTATGTCCGCATCGGCGTCGCCCTTAGCTATTTTTATGCAGAGCAGCACCGCGTCGCGCACGTCTATGCGGCCGCTTCGGTCAATATCGCCCACCCTGTACGCGCCTTCGGTTTCGCTCATGCGAACGATAAAGCAATAGCTCTCCGCCGTGCCGTCTGCGAAGGCTATATTTAGGCATACTGTCTCCTCGGTTTCACTCCCGCAGCCGAGCAGCGTTATTGCCGCGCCGCCGTCCGCCGTGCTCCACTGCGCGCTCAATCCGCTCCCCTCTTCAAACGATACGTCCATGCCGGCTATACTTTTGCCAATACTGAGCGCATAGCGCAGCAGCATATCTTCAAACATCCGCACGGCATCCGTGCAAAGTGGGGCATACTCCGCGCTTGCATCGGTGAACAGGCCGACCGTCCGAGCGGTAGTGCTATTGAAAAGCCGCGGCTGAGGATCAAGCCCCGTTACCGTGCCGCTGAACTTTTCTTCCCCGCCGCGGATATATTGCGCACCGTGTGATATGTGCAGCGCAGCGGTTTCGCTCAGCTCTATTGCGCCCGTGTTTATCAGCAGCGCGCCGTCCGCAATGCTCAGCCGCGCACCCGAAAGCAGTTTAAGCGTGACTCCGCGCGGTATGCTCACCGCGCCGTTTACCGCAACAATAGCATCCTGACTTACATGCACCGTATTCGCGCCGGATGAAAGCGCCGCGTTCAGCTCCGCTTCCGTTTCCGCATGGCAGAAGCCGTCCATGCTGCCGTACACGCGCCGCGTGCCATCGCCCGCATATTTGCCGCCGGATGCAAGCATTGCCGTGCCGCTCGCAAATACGCACAGCCCGCGCTCAACTCCGGCCACGTTGCCATATGCTTCATTCGTAAGCGCGGCGCATATGTTCAGCTCCGCGCCGTTATAAACCTGCAGCGCACCGCTGAGAGTGACTACCGCATTAAGCGTAAGCCTTGCGCCGCCGTTAACACGAATAAGCAGGTTTTCGCCTACGTTCCATGCTTGGTTTATACTAACAGGCGTATTTACATCAATAATGTATATAATTTCATCCGAATACGCGCCGCCAAAAGCCGCGTCCATATCCGCCTGCGAGTTTACCCCCATTTTGGTATACCGCACCGTTATACTGTCAAGCCCCTGCCCCGTCACAGATGAGCCATCTTCCGCGTTTGCCCATATGCGCGCGGTTTCATTGCCGAATGTGATACTTGCGCCGTCGCTTACGGTAAGCGCGCCGCCGTTGACCCATATGTTCCCCGTACACGTAAGCGACGCGCCAGGCGCAAGGGTGAGTGAATTGCCGCCGTTTATCACTATTTCAGTGCCATACGGCAGAGTAAATGCCGAATCAAGCGTTACCGCGCCGCGGGCATAAATCGCAGCATATTCACCGCATTGGGTGAGCAGCGCCGAAAGCTCCCGACCGTTTGAAAAGCGCAGGGCTTCGCCCTGTTCCGTGCCGAGCACGGCGCCGTTTGCGCTTTTGTATAGCTTGCCGCCGCCCGTATATTTGCCATTCAGGGCGTTAAGAGTGCCGCCGTCGCGTATGTATATACCGCAGTTCAGCCTGAATTCGCCGGACGCATATTCAACAGCCTCGTTTTCAAGCGCGCCGTTTACTGTAAGCGTACTGCCGGATTCGATATATATGCTGCCGTAATTCACAGCCGCGGCGTTTTCGCCTATTATAAGCTCTGCATTGACTAAGTACACAACTGTCTGTATGCCGATGAGCCAATTTTCATCCAGCGTAATCGTGATACGTTCGGAGTCGGCTGACCCGATATACGCTTCGCAAACAAGCGGTGCGCGCACGCCGTAGCGCTCATATTCCTCCGCATGAGGAGCATAAACAAACGCGGAGAATTCGTCCGCCGCGGCAATATAATGCCGTTCAACCCAGCAGGCGTTCTCCGCGTTCCATTCCGCTTCGTTTGCGTTGGCCATAAATACCCCGTCAAGCGCCTTTGACGGCGGCGCGGCGCATAAGCATAACATAATGCACAGGAGCAGGGCAATGTGGGTACGCATACTGTCCTCCGTAGGGTATAACGGCAATGTCGCGTTTTGTGGAATATTATCGACAAATTGATTATATCATACCTGCGCTTTATGGCAAGGGGGATATTTACACCTTCATCACAAACCGCTCAAAGGCAATGAGTATTATTAGAAAGCCGAAGTTGAACGCGGAAAACTCCGCAATGTAGCGGCGGGTGCTTTTGGGGTCGTGCTTAACGTATTCGCGGAAGGTGATAAGGCTGGCAAGCGAGGCGATGAGCGTGCCTACCCCGCCCACGTTCACGCCTATGAGCAGCTCCGCATAGTTGCCGGTGAACTGCGAAAGCAGTATCGCCGAAGGTACGTTGCTTATGCATTGGCAGGAAAGCGCGCTGAAAAGCAATGTGTTTTTTGAAAGCAGGGCGGAAAAGAAATCCCTTACCGCATCCATGCGTGCCATATTGCCCGCGAATATGAAAAAGAACACGAACGTGAAAAGCAGCGGATAGTCCACCGATTCAAGCGCATGCCGATCGGCAAAGAACAGCACCGCTGGAATTATTATAAGCCCTATCCAATACGGTATGCCGCGAAAAACAATCGCTATCGCCAGCGCAAACAGTGCAAGATACAGCGCAGTGCGTTTGCCGTTAAGCTCTATCTTTTCATCGCTTATCATAAGCGGCTCGTTTTTTACGAATATGATGCAGCACAGCGTGATGAGCACAACGGACAATATGAACGGCGGGGCCATTATGCCCATAAATTCGCCGTTGGGAATATTAAACTTAGTGTAAAGATAAAGGTTCTGCGGATTGCCGAAAGGCGTAAGCATGCCGCCGAGGTTGGCGGCAATATTTTGCATAATAAACGTAAACGCCATATATTTCTGTTTCCCCGTGCTGCTCAGCACAAGGAAGCCCAGCGGCAGAAACGTGAGCAGCGCCATGTCGTTGGCAATGAGCATGGAGCCTATGAACGTTATATACACAAGCGCAAGTATGCTCATGCGCGCCGTTTTGAAAAAGTGCACTATTTTGCGCGCTATAACAAAAAAGAAGTTTATGTCCTTGAGCGCGCAGACCACCGCCAGCACGCAGAAAAGGCAGCTTAGCGTTTTGAAGTCAAAGTAGCCTATGTATTCCTTATCCACGGGCACAAACAGGCTTGTTATCAGCGCCGCCGCAAACGCAATGAGCATAACCGCATTTTTCTTCGCAAAGCCGCGCGCATTGCTTATTACCAATTCCATATATATCAAACCGTCGCTTTCTTCAATAAAATACGCCCTGCGCCGCAGCGCAAAGCAAGCAGTATTATACTCCTTCGGTTTCAAAAAGTCGAGCGGCTAAAAAAATTCCCGCGCCTGATTACTGCGCGGGAGTGGCAGCCACCTGAGCGGTCTGTTTTTTTCGTTTATTTTTGCGCTTTTGCGCTATAAGGCCAAGCGTTGCGCTGCAAAGATAATGCTTGGCATTCTTGGCCACCTGAAAGCTATGCAGCTCCTTTGGCGTCATTTGCGGAATTGCCAAACGCCCGCGGATAAGATCATCCTTTTTCACTATCGTCATGCGGCAGATGAAGCGGCCGTGCCCATGGCAGCGAAACGCGGCATAATAACGGCGCCGGTCGTTGCTGAACCATTCGCCTATGCTGTGCTTCGCGCCGCATATGGGGCAATTGACTATGCGCATATCGTCGCAATTCATAACATCGTGGCGGTTGGTGAAGTATTCCGAATACTTGGCGGGCGGTGTTTCAAACGTTTTGCCTGTCATTTCCATGCTGCGCGGCACGATTTTTCCGCGGCTGAGCTCAAGCGTTTCCTCATCCACCCATTCGCTGACAAGCGCGGTATACATCGCATCAGCCAGCGCATCATGATAGTCAAAGCAATCCGGTATATGGCAAAATTCCACCGCCTTATAAAGCGCAAGCACGCTGCCCACGCCCATCGTAAGGCTGAATGCGGACTGAACATCCAGCATTTGAACATCCTGCTTTATGGGCAGGGAATAATACTTGGCGTTGTCGTTGAGCACATGCCAATCCCCGCCGCCCCACGCGGCGAACATGGTTTCCTCGCCGACCCAGTCAAGGAAAGCGGTATACGCCTGCTCAAACGTAAGCCTGCTTTCAAGCGAACGCCAGAGCTGCGGCAGCGCCTTTGCGCCCACGCTGAATTCGCTGTGCACACAGGGGTGAATGAATACACTGAACGTGTCCACTATTTTGTGGGCAGATCTATCGTACTTCACCGCGCCTATCTGCAATATTTCAGCGAGCGATTTGCCGTCGCCAACGCCGCTGTTCCATTCCAAGTCCATAACTATCATATATGGATTATAACATATAGTAAGCGGTTCCAAAAAGCATAAGCTTAACGGAGCCGCACATTAACATATGTTCTTTTTTGCTCAGTCCACGGCGCTTACGAGTATAAGCGTGAGCGCAATATACACAAGGCTGACCGCGCCGATTACGGACGCGATTATTATGCCCGCAGTTCTGGCCTTTTTGTTTTCTATCTTACGAACGTCCAGCACTATTGCCGCAATGGCCGCAACAAGCGCAACTACCGCACCCCACAAAGGCATAAGTTCGATCCCTACCCTTCTATGCCATACCATGCGGTATGGTTCACACCGCTGCATATTTCGTCCATAACGGTAAGCGCATCGTCATCGGTAACATAGAACGACTTTGCCATCACGTTGCCCTCCGCATCGGTATAGATATACAGGCGAACGTAGGCGGATTCGGTATCGTCGTAAACATAGCCGTCCATCTGCGCAAGGTCGTTGGGGTTATCCGGATCCTTTATGTCCATATCCACAATGGGGCTGAACATGCTGTAAAGCGGGCCGAAGTCATTATAGATATAGCTGTTGGCATAATCTATTGCGAATTCCTCAACGGAACCGTTATAGTCCGCATAGATATCGTTCACGCAGCGGGCAACGGCATAGTTGAAATTGTTGTCGTATATCACCAGCGCGTCGCTTATAACTTCCATAACAACGTAGCCATACGGATAGTACGTCTGCACGCCCACGGTTGCATCGGCAACGTACATTTCGTCGCCCGCATCCTCTATTATGGTGTCATGCTCCCAGTCGCTGTTGGTTATAACCTGCTCGGGAGTTTCATACGGCGTATCGGAATTGCCATTGTCATCAACTATTTCATCATAGAAATAGTAGCCGTTTGAGGATTCGTCGTACATCCACACCAGCACGAGCTGATTATCGTCATCCATGTTGAACTGAATGGCAACATCCGTATTGCCGTCGCCATTGCCGTCCTCGAACGCTATGGCGTTGTAGTTGCCGCTCGTAAGGCCGTATTCTTCAGGGAACTTAACAAAATCGAAAAGCACCTGATTCTCGTCATCATGATAGAAATACGCTCCGTCGTCCTCCACGCATACAAGCACGGCAGTGTCTTCCCCGTTGCGGGTTATGGTCCCGCTGTCTACCACCAGGCCCCATGTGCGCCAATCCTGGCCTACGACATCGTTAGGGTCGTTATCCGCCGCATCGTTAGAGCATGCGCTCAGCGCCATGCACAGGCACAAAAGCGCAGCTATGAGCGCGGTCCCCCATTTTCTGTTTTTCATTTTCCTCATTTCCTCCCCTTGCTGACGTTTTGGCTCAAAGCATTGATTATGCCGCCATTTATTCAGCTTAGTCCAAGTATTATATCATGGTACAGTAAAATAATCCAACGTATTCCAATTTTGGATTGTATATTTTTTCGCGCTCCCTTTCCACCCGCTCCATCTGCCCCTTGCGGGCTTAATCGGCGGAATGCATAATAAATCCCCCTTAAAATGCAAAAAGCATTGTAGCGCCCGGTAATGCCATGGTATAATAATACAAATACTCATGCAAGGAGGTAATAAGTATGAAAAAATACGGAATCGGCCTTTTGTCCATTGCCATTCTGATTGCAAGCTTTCTGATTTGCAGATTTGCTCTGTTTGATATGCACAAAATGAAGCAATTTCCCCTCGTGCTGCTGATTGCGGGCGGCTTGTTTATAGGCATTTCCATGCTTTTCGGGTGCAGCCGCTTCCCGCTTTTCGCATCCCTTGGTTACCCCGTTTCATTTGCCGCAGGGTTGATTTTTCGCCAAGATTACGCCGACCCTACGGGCGCAATGACCCTGAACAATATGTGGATAATATGCATAATAGTATACTTGGTTATCGTGTGCATAGGCATAGTCGTTGAGGTTATTGCGCGTAAAAAGCGGAAGTCTTGAGGGCGTTTACCGTTTGTTTGAAAGGAGGGCCTCTGCATGAACAAACCGGCCATATTCATTTTGACATTGGCTTGCGCCTTGGCTTTGGTCGGGTGCAGCCCAAATAAGGAAACAAAAAATCTATCGGACGATATGCCATTTGCAGAAACTCCCGATGTCAATTTAACCACGCCGGGCGACATGCCCGCAGACGAGGTTTTTGATATTGTTATATCCCATGCGTCGCGGGCGGATTTTGGGGCGATTTACTCAGGCGCATTGAATGAGGAAACCATGATGTTCAGCAGCGTTATGCATCTTCCCATATACAAATTCGATTCATTGGAAGAATTGGAGCAATTCAAGGCCGCATTTGGGGACTCGCTCGGTATAGATGGTAAATATGACGGCGCTTTGTCCTTCAATGAAGCAACTTCCGGCCGCGATAAGGCATTTTTTGAAGAAAACAGCTTAATGCTCGTCTATGTTGATGTCAGCAACAAGGCAAGTGATTTGGAAGTGAGCAGCATTTTTTGTGACGGGAACACATTCTGCATACATATAATGCCCCGCAACGGCTCTAAATCCACAACCGACGGCGCAGATAGCTATCGTCTTATCACGGTCGCGGTTCCCAAAAGCATGATAAAGGACTGCACCAAGTTTGACGCCGACTTTAATAATGATACGAACTGATTGATTGTTCGATCCGACCGAAGCGTTAACGGCGGGACGGCTAAAGCCGGTCCCGCCTTACTTTTGAGGTTTTGTCAGATTAAAAACCGTAGATTGGATTTAGCACGGCATGTGTTCTGCAATGGAGGATTGTTCACCGAAGCAATGGCAATCCGCAAGGCATACGCAAAATATACCGCGAGAACAGCCCGCATCACAACAATCAAACCCTTATAGCAGGCGTAAGCTTCCTTCTGCCGTTCATATTTTTTTCAACAGGCATCACAGCAAAACCAATGGTTTAATCAGGTCTGCCGGCTTGTCTTTCATCAGCATGAGCGCCGGCTCCACATTTTCCAGCCCGTGAAATTTATGTGTAATGAGCTTTTCGGGATGAATACGGCCGGTTTGAATCAAGCGGGCCAGTTTCTCCGAACGCAGTCTGCCCTACACTTATGCTGCACCATCTTCCCAATACGCAGTTTCTTCGCACAATGTGATATCATAAAATACCCTCCTTCGCTTTGGTACTATCAATATAGCCCATTTGCGACATAAATACAATACTTTTAGCAACTATTTTCTTCTCAGTTGAGACATATAATATTATTAAGAGGTGAATTTGGTGGACGTAAAACAGCGCATAACAGAATTGATGCAACGCCATGGATGGAGCGAATACCGTCTTGCGAAAGAGTCGGGGCTTTCCATATCCACCATTTCAAATATGTTCAACCGCAATACGCTTCCGAGTATCAGCACATTGCAGGTCATCTGCGACTCATTCGGAATAAGCCTTGCACAGTTCTTCTCAGAAGGAACGGAAGTGGAACTTTCAAAAGATCAGCAGGAATTGTTTTCAAAATGGCGCTTCCTTACGGCAGAGCAAAAAGAGCTTATACTTCAGCTTATTGATAATATGAAGTAAGGATCGTTTATTACAGTTTTCTCAACTTCCTGACGTACAACGACTTCAGACTCATTTATAGTAAAAAAGGTGAAAGATGCAAACAAAAAGAGACATGGCGGATGGGAAATCGTTCATGTCCCTTTTCATTTTGCCTTTGTTAAGCCGGAATTTATTTATTTGGCCTAACCCATTCGCCTGTACTATCTGCTTTAATTAGAACAAGTTCATATCCACCGTTTGGACGACTAAAATAGATTTCCGTGCCTTCAGGGTCAACTTCTAACACAAAGGTACTTGCTGTTCCAAGCGAATTATTAAGTCCGCCAAACGTGCTGTAAAACTCCAAGTAATGTGGCTCTACTCCGCCACACGAATACTTTCTTCATGCAAAGACCTCCTATAATTCCAACTTTGTTATTTTGTTTGGTAACAATTGTAACATATAAATACAACAATGTCAATTATGCGCTATTCCTTTGTTCACTGGGCCGCCTTACTCACTGCCGTTCGTAATTCTCCCTGTTTCTGCCCGTTCTCCGTTTCGCTTCATCCGCCACTGGCGGCGCTCAACTCCGAACCTCGACAGGGAGGCTTAATGTGGGAGTTTGTACTGTACCAAAATGCTCCCCGGCCAGGGAGCTGGCAAGCCGAAGGTTTAGCTGAGGGGTTGCGATAAACAAGAGCAGCCCCGATACCACCCCTCCAAAGCTGTCCCCGCTGTGCGTGGAAAGTGTCGCGACGTAGCCGTGACGAAAGGGGAGCGGCTCTAAGCTGCCAAGTGCCATGAACTATTCCCCCTCAGCTTCGCTTACGCTCAGCAGCTCCCCCGCGCGCGTTGGCGCAGGGGCGCCTGCCTTCAACTCCCTGTGCTTGAGTTGCTCCGCTTCGCTGCATCGTCCACAGGACGCGCTCAACTTCGCAATGTCGCCGGCCAACTTGGCGGGGCAAGACAGGCCCGGGAAGATAGAAAACAACAGAATGGCAAAGAAAAAGAACAGTCCGTTTGGACTGTTCTTTTCTTTGGTATCCGGCAGCCACCTACAGCTAATCCTACCGTATCGTTCGCACTGAGCCACTGATATACGAGCAAGTACCCAGTAGGTCCTCAGTTCACAATAGTCGCCTTGCGGCGCTGCCGCTTGCAATGCTCCTTTGTTCACTGGGCATCCGCTTCGCTTCATCCCGCGCAGCGGGCGCTCAGCTCCTGCCCCGTCGCCAGCCAACTTGGAGACTCGTGGCCTGGGAAGAGAAATAAATGTCAAATAGCACAAAAACAAACAGCACGCTTTTGCGTGCTGTTTGCCTTTGTGGTATCCGGCAGCTACCTATCTTCCCGGGCCGTCGCCAGCCAAGTATTGTCGGCGTACAAGGGCTTAACTTCTGTGTTCGGGATGGGAACAGGTGGAACCCCTTGGCTTAACCACCGGAATGGTTATGGTGTGTTTTCAACGCACCTTGAAAACTGCATTGCTTTTCAATTCGCTTCGATCAAGCCCTCGACCTATTAGTACCGGTCAGCTCCGTACATTACTGCACTTCCACCTCCGGCCTATCAACCATGTGGTCTTCATGGGGTCTTACTCCTTTCGGATGGGAGATCTTATCTTGAGGTCGGCTTCACGCTTAGATGCCTTCAGCGTTTATCCGATCCGCACTTGGCTACCCAGCTGTGCCGTTGGCACGACAACTGATTCACCCTTGGTGCGTCCATCCCGGTCCTCTCGTACTAAGGACAGCTCCTCTCAAATCTCCTGCGCCCACGATGGATAGGGACCGAACTGTCTCACGACGTTCTGAACCCAGCTCGCGTGCCGCTTTAATTGGCGAACAGCCAAACCCTTGGGACCTGCTTCAGCCCCAGGATGCGACGAGCCGACATCGAGGTGCCAAACCTCCCCGTCGATGTGAACTCTTGGGGGAGATCAGCCTGTTATCCCCGAGGTAGCTTTTATCCGTTGAGCGACGGCAATTCCACTCTCATACCGCCGGATCACTAAGCCCTACTTTCGTACCTGCTCGACCTGTCGGTCTCGCAGTCAAGCTCCCTTCTGCCTTTGCACTCTGTGAATGGTTTCCAACCATTCTGAGGGAACCTTTGGACGCCTCCGTTACTCTTTCGGAGGCGACCGCCCCAGTCAAACTGCCCATCTAACACTGTCCGAAGCCCGGTTTACGGCACTTCGTTAGAACTCCAATAACACAAGAGTGGTATCCCAACAGCGGCTCCATCGGCACTGGCGTGCCGGTTTCTCAGCCTCCCACCTATCCTGTACATGTGTTATCAAAATCCAATGTTAAACTACAGTAAAGCTCTACGGGGTCTTTCCGTCCTATCGCGGGTAATGTGCATCTTCACACATACTACAATTTCGCCGGGTCCCTTGTTGAGACAGTACCCAAATCGTTACACCATTCGTGCGGGTCGGAACTTACCCGACAAGGAATTTCGCTACCTTAGGACCGTTATAGTTACGGCCGCCGTTCACCGGGGCTTAAGTTCCGTGCTTCGGTTGCCCTAACACTTCCCCTTAACCTTCCGGCACTGGGCAGGCGTCAGCCCGTATACGTCGTATCTCTACTTCGCACAGACCTGTGTTTTTGGTAAACAGTCGCTTGGGCCTATTCTCTGCGGCCTCTCTCGAGGCACTCCTTCTCCCTAAGTTACGGAGTCATTTTGCCGAGTTCCTTAACAAGGGTTCTCCCGCTCGTCTTAGGATTCTCTCCTCGCCTACCTGTGTCGGTTTGCGGTACGGGCATACTCTCGCTCCTTAGCAGCTTTTCTCGCCAGTGTGAATTCAACAGCTTCCCTACTAATCTTCAGTCCCCATCACAGCCCAGCCTTAACATGCGTACTTCACTACATGTCAGCCTCACTGCTTGGCCGGAGTCTACCATTCCCCCGGTCTGTCTATCCTTCTGTGTCACTGCTTCAGTCAAACGCTTAAGTACGGTACAGGAATATCAACCTGTTGTCCATCGCCTACGACTCTTGTCCTCGGCTTAGGTCCCGACTTACCCTGAGAGGACGAGCCTTCCTCAGGAAACCTTAGGCTTTCGACGGCAAAGATTCTCACTTTGCTCTCGCTACTCATGCCGGCATTCTCTCTCCCATACAGTCCACAGTCGCTCCCGCTTCTGCTTCTGTCCGTATGCGTTGCTCCCCTACCGATCAATTTCTTGATCCCCAGACTTCGGTATCACGTTTAGCCCCGGTATATTTTCGGCGCACATTCACTCGACCAGTGAGCTATTACGCACTCTTTGAATGAGTGGCTGCTTCTAAGCCAACATCCTGGTTGTCTGTGCAACTGCACATCCTTTTCCACTTAACGTGTATTTTGGGACCTTAGTCGTGGATCTGGGCTGTTTCCCTTTCGACAATGGAACTTATCTCTCACTGTCTGACTCCCGATCATCAATTAATTGGTATTCGCAGTTTGATAGGGTTCAGTAAGCTTTGTGGCCCCCTAGCCCATTCAGTGCTCTACCCCCGGTAATCTAAATCGAGGCTAGCCCTAAAGCTATTTCGGGGAGAACCAGCTATCTCCGAGTTCGATTGGAATTTCTCCGCTATCCACAAGTCATCCGCCACCATTGCAACGGGGGTCGGTTCGGCCCTCCATGAGATTTTACTCTCACTTCAGCCTGCTCATGGATAGGTCACCCGGTTTCGGGTCTATGGCAACGAACTTTACGCCCTATTCAGACTCGCTCTCGCTTCGCCTCCGGTACTCAATACCTTAAGCTTGCTCGTTACTATAACTCGCCGGACCGTTCTACAAAAAGTACGTCATCACACTTTAACGTGCTTTGACTGCTTGTAAGCACAAGGTTTCAGGTTCTCTTTCACTCCCCTCCCGGGGTCCTTTTCACCTTTCCCTCACGGTACTGCTCCTCTATCGGTCATCAGGTAGTATTTAGGCTTGGATGGTGGTCCACCCGGTTTCCCACGGGGTTTCACGTGTCCCGCGGTACTCTGGATCCAGACTGCCAGTCTTCATTTTCAGATACAGGGCTCTCACCTTCTGTGGCCGGCTTTCCCACGCCGTTCTCTTAATTTCCTCTGGTCATGATGTCTGTCCGCAACCCCGAAGAACTTGCGTCCCTCGGTTTGGCCTCCTCCGCGTTCGCTCGCCACTACTAGCGGAATCTCGGTTGATGTC
>ENA-OYXW01000467-OYXW01000467.1-human-gut-metagenome-genome-assembly--contig:-NODE-467-length-12709-cov-6.742690_pt1 | contig 12709 bp, 10 predicted proteins | sample MGYA00243977_ERZ653436 | MGnify/ENA primary metagenome ERZ653436 (study PRJEB26926, sample SAMN06165001) | human gut metagenome | biome: ENVO:00009003; feature: ENVO:2100002; material: ENVO:00002003...
AGCGCACTACGTTCGGGACGTAGGGGTCGGGCGTTCGAGTCGCCTCATTCCGACAGAAGAGCGGCAGATGATTCTATATCATTTGCCGCTCTTTCATACTACTCCTCAGTAATAAATAATTTTGTCATTATTTTGTGTGGCATGAGATTATTTATATCTTTGCAAATGATTGGATGAAAAGGTGGAGGGGCGATTTAGCTCCTTTTTTTGTTCTTAATAGTTAATACATGATAGATAAAAACGTTGTAGCTCGGATTGTAGAGGAATGGCTGGAAGATAAAAGTTATTTTCTGGTTGATGTAAATGTGAGTCCGGATGACAAAATTGTAGTGGAAATAGACCATGCAGAAGGCGTGTGGATAGACGACTGTGTGGAGCTGAGCCGCTATATTGAGTCAAAATTAAGTCGTGAAGAAGAAGATTACGAACTGGAAGTAGGTTCTGCAGGAATCGGTCAGCCATTTAAGGTATTGCAGCAGTATGTAGCACATGTAGGTTGCGAAGTAGAAGTGCTGGACAAAACCGGAAAGAAATGGACGGGTGTGCTGGCGGATGCCAACGAAGAGAATTTTACGGTTACGGTAGAAGTGAAAATAAAACCGGAAGGTGCCAAGCGTCCGAAGCTGGTGGAACAGAATGTAACCTTTACGTATGATGAGATAAAATACACCAAATACTTAATTAGCTTTAAATAATTATGGCCAAAAAAGAAGAAACTGTCAGCTTGATTGACACATTCTCGGAATTTAAGGAGTTGAAGAACATTGATCGCACCACGATGGTGAGCGTGTTGGAAGAGTCGTTCCGCAGTGTGATTGCAAAAATGTTCGGTACAGATGAAAACTATGATGTGATTGTAAATCCTGACAAGGGGGATTTCGAAATCTGGCGTAACCGTGAAGTTGTGGCGGATGAGGAGCTGACTAACCCGAACCTGCAGATTGCATTATCGGAAGCACGCAAGATTGATGCATCATATGAAGTGGGAGAGGAAGTGACCGATGAGGTGATTTTTGAAAAATTCGGCCGCCGTGCAATTCTGAATCTTCGTCAGACACTGGCTTCAAAGATTCTGGAATTGGAAAAGGACAGCTTGTATAATAAATACATTGATAAGGTAGGTACTGTAATTAGCGCAGAAGTTTATCAAATTTGGAAAAAGGAAATTCTGTTGCTGGATGATGAGGGTAATGAACTGCTGTTGCCAAAGACTGAACAGATTCCGAGTGACTTCTACCGGAAAGGAGAAACAGCTCGTGCTGTGGTGGCGCGTGTAGATAATAAGAACAATAATCCGAAGATTATTTTGAGCCGTACATCACCGGTATTCCTGCAGCGCTTGTTTGAACAGGAAGTTCCTGAAATCAATGATGGACTGATTACCATCAAGAAAATCGCCCGTATCCCAGGAGAACGTGCGAAGATTGCGGTAGAATCGTATGATGAACGCATTGATCCAGTAGGTGCATGTGTTGGTGTAAAAGGTTCTCGTATTCATGGTATCGTGCGTGAATTGCGTAATGAAAATATTGATGTGATTAACTATACATCTAATATTCAGTTGTTTATTCAACGCGCTTTAAGCCCGGCAAAAGTTTCGTCTATCATCATGCATGAGGATGAAAAGAGAGCTGAGGTATATCTGAAACCAGAAGAAGTTTCATTGGCTATCGGTAAGGGCGGATTGAATATTAAATTGGCTAGTATGCTGACAGAATATACAATTGATGTATATCGTGAACTGGGTGAAGATGCAGTGGCTGATGAGGATATCTATCTGGATGAGTTCAAGGATGAGATTGACGAATGGGTTATTAACGCAATTAAGGCTATCGGTATTGATACGGCTAAAGGCGTATTGAATGCACCGCGTGAAATGCTCATCGAGAAAGCAGACTTGGAAGAAAATACGGTGGATGATGTCCTGAGAATTTTAAAAGCAGAGTTTGAGGAATAGCGCTTGCTTGTAATGAACAGATGAGGATGAGGGCTTCATTCTCGTCTGCTTGTTTATCTGTGACTGATATATTTTCCCAAACTCTAAAAATTGTGATGAATTATGACTATAAGATTGAATAAAGTAACAAGAGATTTGAACGTTGGAATAACCACGGTGGTAGACTTTTTGCAGAAAAAAGGATATACAGTCGAGGCGAATCCAAATACCAAAATTACTGAAGAACAGTATGCTGCACTGATAAAGGAGTTCAGCAAAGATAAGGATTTGAAAATAGAGTCTGAGAAAATTATTCAGGAACGGCAGAACAAGGAGCGTAATAAGGTTTCTGTCTCTATTGAGGATATTCATCCGGAATTAAAGAAACCGGAGGTTATAGAGACAGTGGTTCCAGAAGATGTGCGACCTAAGTTCAAGCCTGTGGGTAAAATAGACTTGGATGGTCTGAAGAAAAAGAAAAAACCGGCTGTGGTTGAGCCTGCTGAAATGCCTGTGGCTGAAGAAGGACCAGCTAAGCCAGAACCTGAGAATAAACAAGCTGAGGTGGCAGAACCGGAAGTTAAAATTGAAGATGCTCCTGTACAACAACCTCAGGTAGAAGAAAAAGAAGAATCGAAACAGCCGGAGATAAAGGCAGAAGAATTGAAACCAGAGCCGATGGAAGAAGAAAAAAAGCAACAAACCGTTCAGGAAAATAAAGAAGACGAAGTTTTTAAAATTCGTCCGACAGAATTTAAATCAAAAATTAATGTAGTAGGCCAGATTGATTTGGCTGCATTGAACCAGTCTACCCGTCCAAAGAAAAAATCAAAGGAAGAAAAGAAGAAAGAAAGAGAGGAAAAGGATAAGTTGCGTCAGGAGCAGCGTAAGCAGATGAAGGATGCGATTATCAAGGAAATCCGTAAGAGTGATGAAAAAACAGATAAGGGTGGCTTGAGTGATGAGGCTGCAAAAAAGAAAAAACGCAACCGAATTAATAAGGAACGGGTTGATATCAATAATGCAACCTCCAACGTATCTGGATCTTCACGAAATGAAAAATCTGGAAAAAGTAATCAGAGCCAGGGACAAGGTGGAAAACATAACAAGGATCGTTTTAAAAAGCCTGTGGTAAAGCAGGAGGTGAGCGATGAGGATGTAGCAAAGCAGGTGAAAGAAACACTTGCCCGCCTGACAAATAAGGGAAAGAATAAGGCTGCTAAGTATCGTAAGGAAAAACGTGAAAATATTCAGAACCGTCAACTGGAACAGGAGGAACTGGAGCAGGAAGAAAGCAAGGTATTGAAGCTGACAGAATTTGTAACAGCAAATGAGTTGGCTAACATGATGGATATTCCCGTGACTCAGGTTATCTCAATTTGTATGAGTGTGGGTATCATGGTGTCTATCAACCAGCGTCTGGATGCAGAAACAATTAACCTTGTGGCAGAAGAATTTGGCTACAAGACAGAATATGTAAGTGCGGAAGTGGCACAGGCTGTAGAGGAGGAGGCTGATGCGGAAGAAGATTTGCAACCGCGTGCACCGATTGTTACCGTGATGGGTCACGTAGATCATGGTAAGACTTCTTTGCTGGACTATATCCGTAAAGCAAATGTAATTGCGGGTGAGGCCGGAGGTATCACACAGCACATTGGTGCATATAATGTGAAACTGGAGGATGGACGTCGCATTACGTTCCTGGATACTCCGGGACACGAAGCATTTACAGCTATGCGTGCACGTGGTGCAAAAGTAACTGACGTAGTAATCATTATCGTAGCTGCCGATGACAACGTGATGCCGCAGACAAAAGAAGCTATCAACCATGCGATGGCTGCGGGAGTGCCTATCGTGTTTGCTATCAATAAGGTAGATAAACCGAATGCAAATCCGGATAAGATTAAGGAAGAACTGGCTGCCATGAACTTCCTGGTGGAAGAATGGGGTGGAAAATACCAGTCTCAGGATATTTCAGCCAAGAAAGGTACCGGTGTTCCTGAATTGCTTGAAAAGGTATTGCTGGAAGCTGAAATGTTGGATTTGAAAGCAAATCCGAACCGTAAGGCTACCGGTTCAATTATTGAATCTTCTTTGGATAAAGGACGTGGATATGTGGCTACGGTGCTGGTTTCTAATGGAACGCTGCATGTAGGGGATATTGTGTTGGCCGGAACTTCATACGGTAAGGTGAAAGCGATGTTCAACGAGCGTAATCAGCGCTTGAAAGAAGCTGGTCCTTCTGAGCCGGTATTGATCTTAGGATTGAACGGAGCACCGGCTGCGGGTGATACATTCCATGTGTTTGATACGGATCAGGAAGCACGTGAGATTGCCAACAAACGTGAACAGCTGGCTCGTGAACAGGGCTTGCGTACACAGAAGATGTTGACACTGGATGAAGTGGGACGTCGTCTGGCATTGGGTGACTTCCATGAACTGAATGTGATTGTGAAAGGTGACGTGGATGGTTCTGTAGAAGCTTTGAGCGACTCATTGATCAAGTTGTCTACCGAACAGATTCAGGTGAATGTAATTCATAAGGGTGTCGGACAAATTTCAGAATCGGATGTATCGTTGGCTGCGGCATCGGATGCTATTATCGTAGGCTTCCAGGTACGTCCGTCAGGAAATGCGGCTAAGCTTGCTGAACAGGAAGGTGTGGATATTCGTAAGTATTCTATTATTTACGATGCGATTGAAGAAGTGAAGTCGGCAATGGAAGGTATGTTGGCTCCGACATTGAAAGAACAGGTTACCTCTACAATCGAAGTGCGTGAAGTGTTCAACATCAGCAAGGTGGGTATGGTTGCCGGTGCGATGGTGAAGACCGGAAAGGTGAAACGTACGGACAAGGCTCGCTTGATTCGCGACGGTATCGTAATCTTTACGGGTTCAATCAATGCGTTGAAGCGCTTCAAGGACGATGTGAAAGAAGTGGGTACTAACTTTGAATGTGGTATCAGCTTGACGAACTGCAACGACTTGAAAGTGGGTGACGTGATTGAAACGTATGAAGAAGTGGAAGTAAAACAGACATTGTAAGGACGTAACGTCTGACCATTGTTTGGGTGCAAATAAATACATTTGTCATTCAGAGCAAAGCGAAGATTCTTGTATTCACCCATCAACAGGGGAACAAGTTCTTCGCTTTGTTTTTAATATATATTTCGGATAAATGGCAACAATAGACTGGGTGATTATCATCTTATTGGCTTTAGGAGCTGTCTCTGGTTTTATGAAAGGATTTTTCAAACAACTGGCAGCGGTTGTAGGGCTGATAGCCGGACTGCTGGTAGCACGTGCTTTATTTGTCGGTTTAGGTGAGCAATTGGCCGTAGCGGTAGGTACTTCTGTGACATTCGGGCAGATGCTGGCTTTTCTGTTGATAGGTTTGATAGTACCTTTGGTGTTGTCTCTTTTGGCTTCTGCCTTGACGAAAATCGTGGATATGACAGGATTAGGTTTTATCAACCGCCTTTTGGGGGCAGTGCTTGGAGCGATAAAATATGCGCTTGTAATCAGCCTGGTCATCCATTTTATTGATTTTGCCGACTCTAAAGATAACTTAATACATTCAACCACTAAAGGAAGTTCGTTGTTATATTATCCGATAAAGGATTTTTCCGCTTTCTTTTATCCTGTGGTGAAAACTGTAACAGAGAAATTTATAGAAACAGATAATATTCAGAATTGATATGCAAATAGAACCCAATAAATATGTGAAGGAGCTGACGCAGGCGAAGTATAAATATGGCTTCACTACGGATGTTCACACAGATATTATAGAGAAGGGACTGAATGAGGATGTCGTGCGGCTGATTTCTTCAAAGAAAGGTGAGCCCGACTGGTTGCTTGAGTTCCGTTTGAAGGCGTTTCGCTATTGGCAAACGCTGGAAATGCCTACATGGGCACATTTGAATATTCCGGAGATTGATTATCAGGCTATTTCATATTATGCAGACCCTACTAAGAAAAAAGAAGGGCCGAAGAGTCTGGATGAAGTGGATCCGGAACTGTTGAAAACCTTTGACAAACTGGGTATTCCTTTGGAAGAGCGTATGGCGCTGAGTGGTATGGCGGTAGATGCGGTTATGGACTCCGTTTCTGTGAAGACAACTTTTAAGGAGACACTGATGGAAAAGGGGATTATATTCTGCTCTATCAGTGAAGCGGTGCGTGAACATCCGGATTTGGTGAAGAAGTATTTAGGTTCGGTAGTGGGCTATCGTGATAATTTCTTTGCCGCATTGAACTCGGCTGTGTTCAGCGATGGTTCGTTTGTGTATATTCCGAAGGGGGTTCGCTGTCCGATGGAGTTGTCTACGTACTTCCGTATCAATGCGGCCAATACCGGACAGTTTGAACGTACGCTGATTGTTGCAGATGAAGACAGTTATGTCTCTTACCTGGAAGGATGTACGGCACCAATGCGTGATGAAAACCAGTTGCACGCGGCAATTGTAGAAATCGTGGTGCTTGACCGTGCGGAAGTGAAATATTCTACTGTGCAGAACTGGTATCCTGGTGATGCTGAAGGTAAGGGTGGTGTGTATAACTTTGTAACCAAAAGAGGTAACTGTAAAGGGGTGGATAGTAAACTTTCTTGGACACAGGTCGAGACTGGGTCGGCCATTACATGGAAGTATCCAAGCTGTATTTTGAGTGGAGACAATTCTACTGCAGAGTTCTATTCTGTAGCGGTAACCAATAATTATCAGCAGGCAGATACGGGTACGAAGATGATTCACCTAGGTAAAAATACTCGCTCTACTATCGTAAGTAAGGGTATCAGTGCAGGAAAGAGTCAGAATTCTTATCGTGGGCTGGTGCGTGTAGCTGAAAAGGCAGATAATGCAAGAAACTACAGTCAGTGTGATTCTCTGTTGTTGGGTAGCCATTGCGGAGCGCATACATTCCCTTATATGGACATTCACAATGAAACGGCTGTGGTGGAACATGAGGCTACGACTTCCAAGATTTCGGAAGACCAGATTTTCTATTGCAACCAGCGTGGTATCTCTACTGAGGATGCCGTAGGACTGATTGTGAATGGGTATGCAAAGGAAGTTCTGAATAAACTTCCGATGGAGTTTGCCGTAGAGGCTCAGAAATTGCTGTCTGTATCGTTGGAGGGCAGTGTGGGATAAACGATAAAAATAGATTGTTATGCTAGAGATAAAGAATTTACATGCCAACATCAATGGCAAAGAGATATTGAAAGGTATTAACCTGACTGTAAAGGCAGGTGAAGTCCATGCGATTATGGGACCTAACGGTTCGGGAAAGAGTACATTGAGCAATGTATTGGTCGGTCATCCGGCTTATGAGGTGACGAAAGGAACCGTAACGTTTGATGGAAAGGATTTATTGGCTTTGAGTCCGGCAGACCGCAGTCATGAAGGATTGTTCCTGTCATTCCAGTATCCGGTAGAAATTCCGGGAGTGAGCATGGTGAATTTCATGCGTGCGGCCGTGAATGAACAGCGTAAGTACAAAGGACTTCCTGCTTTGACGGCCAGTGAGTTTTTGAAACTGATGCGCCAAAAGAGAGAGATTGTAGAACTGGACAGCAAGTTGGCAAACCGTTCGGTAAATGAGGGATTCTCTGGGGGTGAGAAGAAGCGTAATGAAATATTCCAGATGGCTATGCTGGAGCCGAAGCTGAGCATCCTGGACGAAACCGACTCCGGACTGGATATTGATGCGTTGCGTATTGTGGCAGAAGGAGTGAATAAACTGAAAACTCCAGAAACAAGCTGTATTGTGATTACGCACTATCAGCGTTTGCTGGATTACATTAAACCGGATATTGTACATGTACTTTATAAAGGCCGTATCGTAAAAACTGCAGGTCCGGAGCTGGCATTGGAACTGGAAGAAAAAGGATACGATTGGATTAAGAAAGAACTGGGAGAATGAGCATGAAAGCAGAACAGCAATATATTGATCTTTTCACGCAGTGCGAGGCAATGATTTGTCGGCAAAGTGCGGATGTGCTGAATGCGCCCCGTGCGAAGGCATTTGCTGATTTTGAGAAGCTGGGCTTCCCGACTCGCAAACAGGAAAAGTATAAGTATACGGAGGTGAGCAAGTATTTTGCTCCGGATTATGGGTTGAACTTGAATCGTCTGGAATTTCCGGTTAATCCGTATGAAGTGTTCAAGTGTGATGTGCCCAATATGAGTACCTCACTTTATTTTGTGGTAAATGATACGTTTGACAAGCATGTGCATCCTTCTGCTCAGTTGCCGGATGGAGTTTACTTCGGTAGCTTGAAGGATGTGGCTGAACAACGTCCTGATTTGGTCAGAAAATATTACGGAAAGCTGGCTGATACGTCGAAGGATGCTCTGGCGGCATTTAATACGATGTTTGCACAGGATGGTGTGTGTATGTATGTACCGAAGAATGTGGTGTTGGAACGTCCAATCCAGCTGGTGAATATCTTGCGTGCGGATGTGGATTTCATGGTAAACCGTCGTGTCCTGATTATATTGGAGGATGGTGCACAGGCTAAGTTGCTGGTATGCGACCATGCGATGGACGACGTGAATTTCCTTTCTACTCAGGTAGTGGAAGTCTTTGCAGGAGAAAATGCTGTATTCGACTTGTATGAACTGGAAGAAACTCATAATAGTACGGTACGTTTCAATAACTTATATGTGAATCAGGAAGCTGGCAGTAATGTGCTGTTGAACGGGATGACACTGCACAATGGAACGACTCGTAATACCACAGAAGTGACATTGGCTGGTCGTGGTGCAGAAATCAGTTTGTGCGGAATGGCTATTGTCGATCAGAATGAGCAGGTAGATAACCATACTTTTATTGATCATAAAGTGCCCGACTGCACAAGTAATGAATTGTTTAAGTATGTGCTTGACGACCAGGCTGTGGGAGCTTTTGCCGGAAAGGTACTTGTGAGAGAAGGAGCACAGCATACCTCTTCCCAGCAGACAAACCGGAATCTGTGTGCGACCCGTGAAGCACGTATGTACACTCAGCCTCAGCTGGAAATCTATGCAGATGATGTGAAATGTTCTCATGGAGCTACAGTAGGACAGTTGGATGAAAATGCATTGTTCTATATGCAGCAGCGTGGTGTTAGCCTAAAAGAAGCACGTTTGCTGTTGATGTTTGCTTTTGTCAACGAAGTGATTGACCATATCCGGATGGATGCCCTGAAAGATCGCTTGCATCTGCTGGTAGAAAAACGCTTCCGTGGAGAACTGAATAAATGCCAGGGCTGTGCGATTTGTAAATAATCATATTTTAACAAAAAATTATGCAATACGATGTCAATAAGATAAGAGAGGATTTTCCGATTCTTTCACGGTCGGTGTATGGAAAGCCGCTGGTCTATTTGGATAACGGGGCTACGACTCAGAAGCCTCGTTGCGTGGTGGAATCTATTACAGACGAGTATTATTCGGTAAATGCGAATGTACACCGTGGAGTGCATTTCTTGTCTCAACAGGCAACGAATTTGCATGAGGCTTCACGTGAGACGGTACGTCGGTTTATTAATGCACGCAGTATTTCGGAAATTGTCTTTACTCGTGGAACGACTGAGAGCATTAACCTGGTTGCTTCTTCATTTGCCGATAGTCAGATGAAGGAAGGGGATGAGGTTATTGTTTCTGTGATGGAGCATCACAGTAATATTGTTTCTTGGCAGCTTCAGGCTGCACGGAAAGGAATCGTGCTGAAAGTAATTCCGATGAATAACCGGGGGGAACTTTTGTTGGATGAATATAAGAAGCTTTTTTCGGAAAAGACGAAACTTGTCTCTGTTGCGCATGTATCCAATGTGTTGGGAACAATTAATCCGGTAAAGGATATGATTGCCTTTGCACATTCGCAAGGTGTCCCGGTACTGGTGGATGGAGCACAGAGTATTCCACATATGAAAGTGGATGTACAAGATTTGGATGCTGACTTTTATGTGTTCAGTGGTCACAAAGTGTACGGTCCTACGGGTATTGGCGTGCTGTATGGAAAGGAAGCCTGGTTGGATAAACTGCCCCCTTATCAGGGAGGAGGGGAAATGATTAAGAATGTTTCTTTTGAAAAGACGACATTTAATGAACTTCCTTTTAAATTTGAGGCCGGCACTCCCGATTATATTGGGTCTACAGCACTGGCAAAGGCATTGGATTATGTTTCAGCCATAGGAATGGATAACATTTTTGCCTATGAGCATGACCTGACCCAGTATGCCATGAGCCGTTTAAAAGAAATCCCGGGAATGAGGATTTTGGGTGAAGCGGAGCAGAAAGGAGGGGTTATTTCTTTCTTGGTAGGGGATATACACCATTTTGATATGGGGACTTTGCTTGACCGCCTAGGTATAGCTGTTCGTACCGGACATCACTGTGCGGAACCTTTGATGCACCGTTTGGGTATTGAGGGCACGGTGCGTGCATCTTTGGGATTGTATAATACGAAAGAAGAAATAGATGCGCTGGTGGAAGGTGTGCTTCGAGTAAGTAAAATGTTTGCTTAAATAAAAAGTAATAAAAGAGCTCTCCCGGTCAGGATTTTCATACAGAGAATGCTGACCGGGAGATTTTTATTTATAAACTGATTAGTGGATGGCTTTTGTGCTTTCTTTCAACCAGTTCTTTTCTTCCTTGCTGAGGTATGGGCTGAGTGTGGCATATACTTTCTGGTGATAATCGTTTAACCATACTTTTTCTTCCGAACTGAGTAATTCAGGCAGAATCGGTTTAAGGTCGATAGGGCATAGGGTCAATGCCTCAAATTTGTAGAATTTGCCAAAGTCAGTCGTTTGGTCGTCTACAATTAGCATGGTGTTTTCTGTGCGTACACCATATTTCCCGGATTTGTATACTCCTGGCTCATTGGTGACCGTCATTCCTGGAAGGAGAAGAGCAGGCATGTGGTTCATACGGAACTGATGAGGCCCTTCGTGCACATTCAGAAAATGTCCGACGCCATGTCCTGTACCATGTCCGTAGTTCATACCTTCTTTCCATATAAATTGTCGCGCCAATATGTCGAGCTGGGTGCCACAGGTGCCATATGGGAAGTGAGCCATGGAGAGCTGTATGAATCCTTTTAGGATAAGGGTATAATCTTTCTTCTGCTCTTCTGTGACGTGCCCTAATGCGATGGTACGAGTGATGTCGGTTGTTCCATCGAGGTATTGTCCTCCGCTGTCAAGAAGAAGGAAGCCTTCAGGTTTCAGGGTTGCTGCGGTTTCTTCAGTTGCTTCGTAATGTACGATTGCGCCATGTGTCTGATAACCGGCTATGGTATCAAAGCTGATACCTTGGAAGTTTTCTTGTGCAGAACGGAATTCGTATAGCTTCTGGTCAATGGATAATTCGGTTTCTGTTCCACTTTTTACAGCGTTTTCTAACCAATAAAGGAAGCGAACCATAGCCGCCCCATCGCGTGTCATGGCTTGTTTGAATCCGGCGATTTCTGTAGAGTTTTTGATAGATTTCAAATATAATACCGGAGACTCAATCTGTTTTACCTGACTGCTTTTGCTGGCTGCTTGATAAAGGGTATAGTTGGTTGAATAGGGTAGCTGTAAGCAGCCTTCTTTATATTCCTCCAAATCTTGGGCTATTTGTGTATAGTCTTTAATAGAAACCTGGTTTGTTTCTAAATAGCGAAGTACCTCATCTGTTAGTTTATCCGGCTGGATGTACAATGTACTTGAAGTAGAGGTGATGAAAAGATAGGAAACGAATACCGGATTGCAATGTACGTCAGTGCCCCTTAAGTTTAAAGTCCAGGCTATTTCATCCAAGGCGGAAATTAAGATACCATTAACTTGATTTTCTTTAAGAATAGTTTGTATCCGACTGATTTTTTGATTACACGTCTCTCCGCTGTATTCCAAAGGCAAAATAAATGGAGGGTTCGGCGGTAGTGAGGGACGGTCTTTCCACAATAAACTAAACGGGTCCTCCACGTTAACCAGTTCCAAATGATATTTTTCAAGTGCTTTTTGCAATTGCAGAGCTTCGGACGTGCTGTTTACCCATCCGTCGATACCGACTTTTTCTCCAGGTTTCAGAACGCTTCCTAACCAATCAGCAATGGAAGGAGTTTCCGGAAGACGGTCTTTGAATAAAATTAGTCCGCTTCCTTGAAGTTGTTCTTCTGCTTGTAAAAAATAACGGGAGTCGGTCCATAATCCTCCTTGTGTCATGGTGATTACAGCTGTACCGGCCGAACCGGTGAATCCGGAAATCCATTTCCGTGATTCCCAATGAGCAGGTACATATTCTCCAGAATGAGGGTCGGTACTGGGCACAATAAATGCAGATATGCCTTTGGTATGCATAAATCTGCGTAAGGCTTCAATTCTATCAGATATACGGTTCATGATGTAAATGAATTTAAGGAGATTCTAAACAAACATGACAAAAATAATAAATGGTGTGGAAAGGGGAGGCTTGATTTTGTCTGAAGTTGATTTTTTGAATAAAATCTTTTGGAAAGTTTTGTAAATAAAGAAAGTATGTGTAATTTTGCGCCGCAAATTAACTGCGAAATAATTTAATAACAACATACTTAATTTTAAAAACATGATTGTAGTACCAGTAAAAGAAGGCGAAAACATTGAAAAAGCGCTGAAGAAATTCAAAAGAAAATTTGAAAAAACAGGTGTTGTAAAAGAACTGAGAAGCAGACAGCAGTATGACAAACCGTCTGTTTTGAAGAGACTTAAAATGGAACGTGCTATTTACGTTCAGAAAATGCAGCAGAACGAAGATTAATAATTCTGCA
>ENA-OYXW01000474-OYXW01000474.1-human-gut-metagenome-genome-assembly--contig:-NODE-474-length-12596-cov-3.513197_pt1 | contig 12596 bp, 9 predicted proteins | sample MGYA00243977_ERZ653436 | MGnify/ENA primary metagenome ERZ653436 (study PRJEB26926, sample SAMN06165001) | human gut metagenome | biome: ENVO:00009003; feature: ENVO:2100002; material: ENVO:00002003...
CGAGATTCATGAGCGTCTCGTGGGCTCGGAGATGTGTATAAGAGACAGAGTTTGGTGCTGCAAGTGCGCTTTGGCGGCGCGACTTTTCTCTTTATGGGTGACGCCGGGGCAGAGGAGGAGCGCAGCTTGATCCAAAGCGGTGCAGATGTAAGTTGTGATGTGCTGGCGGTGGGTCACCACGGCAGCGGCTCTGCCACCGGCTATGTGTTTCTGCGCCAGGCATTGCCCAAGTATGCGGTGATCTCCGTGGGCGCGGGCAACCGTTATGGCCACCCGGCAGAGAGCACGCTTTCCCGCCTGCGGGATGCCGGGTGTACCGTCTACCGCACGGATCAAAGCGGCACAATCACCATAGTGACGGATAAAAACGGAAAAATCCGCTGTCCTGCATAAAAAAATGTTGTATTCTTTGGTTTTTTCAGCTATAATAAATACAGAATTTTACATATTGGAGGAATTTTACCTATGTATTGTTGGTTAGACGGCAAAACTGTTGTTGTAACCGGCGCTTCCGGCGGTATGGGCGCAGGCATTGCGGCTACCTTGATCAAGAAGCACGGCTGCACGGTGATCGGCGTGGCTCGGTCAGAACCCAAGATGCTCAAATTCATTGAGGAGCTTGGCCCTACTTATGCCCAGCAGTTCTCTTACAAGCTGTTTGATGTGTCTGTTAAGGAGAATTGGGAGAACTTCTATAACGAGCTGGTAGAGGATGGCGTGCAGGTGGATGTGCTGGTCAACAACGCCGGTATTCTGCCTAAGTTTAAGCGCTTTGACCGCTACAGTGATGAAGAAATTGAGCGTGCCATTAACATTAATTTCTACAGCTGCGTGTATTCCGTTAAGACATTTCTGCCTATGCTGCTGCAGAGCACGGACCCGGGCATTGTTAACATTGACTCTTCCGCTGCGCTGATGAGCCTGGCCGGTACTTCCATGTACAGCGCTTCCAAGGCTGCACTGAAGGGCTTTACCGAGGCTCTGCGTGAGGAGTTCCGTGGCAAGTGCTATGTGGGTCTGGTTTGCCCCGGCTTTACCAAGACGGATATTTTCCGCGGCCAGTCCAACGCAGGCGGCAAGGGCGAGAAGGTCATCAATATGATCTCTACCGATTGCGACCTGATGGTGAAGATGATCATGTTCGGTTTGGAGCACAAGCAGGCACTGCAGATCCACGGTGTGGATGCCCACGCCATGAGCGTGTTTGGCAAGCTGCTGCCGGTGAACGGCTCTCGCCTGTTCAGCGCTGTGATGAAAGCGGCGGACATTGACCTGTTTAAGGAAGTTTTTAAGGACGACGCCGAGCTGGCGGAGTAAATTTTAAGCATTTAAGGGACGCAGCCGTTTCAATGAGGGAATGGCTTTGCGCCCCTTTCTGCTTTTTTTGCAATAAAAAGGAGGGGTTTTTATGGCAGATGCTGTAACGGCAACGAAAAAAAAGTATATGAATTTTAAGGAGATTGCGGCGTACTCCCTGGGACTGTTCGGGTTCCAGGCCATCGTAGGCTTGCTAAACTCCTACCAGGCTGAGTTTGACGGCTCCATTTTGGGTGCCAATGTGTCTGTGGTGGCCATTTTAATTTTGGTGGCCAAGATCGTGTCTGCTGTGGCGGACCCGGTGGTGGGCAACCTGATCGACCGGTCCAAAAACAAGCGCGGCAAGTTCAAATCTATGATCCTGTACTCTCTGGTGCCGCTGCTGGTGATGACCGCTGTGGTGTTTGTGAAAGTGCCGTTTTCCGGCACCGGGCTATATGTGTGGATCTTCCTCACCTACTTGGTTTGGTCCATTGCCATGACCATGGGCGATGTGCCCTCGCAGGGGATCGCTTCCGTGCTGACCCCGGATCCCACGGAGCGCACCAATGTGGTGTCCATTTCCAATACCTTTAAGCAGATCGGCTTTTCTGCCTGCGTGGTGATTGTGCCGATTGCCTGCCTGATCATTCCCGGCGGGTCCAAGGTGTTCGTTAAGTCCGGTGAGACAGATACGCCTATGATCGCTTCCGAGTTCTTCTGGACCGCAGTGCTTACCGCTATCTTTGGTTGTGTGCTCTTTGCCCTGATTCCGCTGCTCAATAAGGAGCGGGTGCCCTACCAGGCCGGCGAAAAGACCACTTTTAAGGATATGATGGGCGCGCTGAAGAACAATAAACCCCTAATGCTGGTGATTATTTCTTATTTCCTGGGCTTTGGCCGTCAGATGGCTATGGGTATCCAGGTACAGGCCGCAACGGTGATCCTGGGCAGCCAAAACTTGGTGGCTGTTTTGGGTATCGTTACCGCCGTGGGTTCCATGATCAGTATGGCGCTGTGCCCCCTGCTGATTAAGAAGCTGGATGAGCGTAAGGCGTACATTCTTCTGTCTGTTTACGGCTTTGCCGCTTCCATTTTCTCCTTTGTGATCGGCCATTTCTGGTTCCAGTCTCCGGACAATATGGTGCTCACCGTGCTGTTTTATGCCTCTCTGTTCCTGATCGGCTTGCAGTTCGGCGCCGTTACCTTAATGCCCATGATTATGACCGCCGATTGCGTGGATTATTACGAGTATGAGACCGGCAAGCGGATGGAGGGCGCCGCCTATTCCATCCTGACCTTGACCATTAAGGTGTGTCTGGCACTGGGTACCGCCGTGGGTCTGATCTTTGTGCAGGTGTCCGGTTATTATGACGCTTTGGGTGCCGGTACTTTCACCACCAAGACGAAGGACATTATCTTTTTTGCTTATACCGCCTTGCCGGGCGTGCTGGCACTGCTGTCCATCTTCCCCATGTTTAAGTACGACATTGTGGGCGAGAAGAAGGCGCAGATCTCTGCCGCCCTGTCCCAGCGCCGCGCCGGTAAAGAATAAGCGTATAATAACAGATACAATATGTATATATAGAGAAAAGCGACTTCCCTCGGGAGGTCGCTTTTTTGTGTGGTGTTCAGCGGGCTTAAATATGTGTGCATATCGGTGTGCAAGATGATGGTATGCACATCAGAGACGGCGGATAGTATCCGCCCACTTTGAATTACAACGAGATTTACCGCAGTTTATTTTTTGCTATTTTTGGCCTGGTTACGCGAAATCTTGGTGGATCAGAAAAAATTTTTTATTTTTTCCCACATTACCTATTGACATAGTAGGCATTATGGTGTATAGTTAAGTCAATCCAACGGGGAGACCCGAAGAAATCAGGAGACCGCTATGAACCGGTTATTTCCCACATTGTTAAGACAAAATTTCCGATTTGGACGAATGAGCCGATGTATGTGATCTAATCGTAACCTACATTTTATCATTTGAACTTGAAAGGAATTTGAATTATGAGCAAGAAATACGCATTTGAGACTTTGCAGCTGCATGTTGGCCAGGAGCAGGCGGATCCCGCTACCGACTCCAGAGCCGTACCGATTTATCAAACCACTTCTTATGTGTTCCATAACAGCGACCACGCCCAGGCCCGTTTTGGCCTGGCAGACGCCGGCAACATTTACGGCCGTCTGACCAACTCCACCCAGGATGTGTTTGAAAAGCGCATTGCCGCTTTAGAGGGCGGCGTAGCCGCTTTGGCTACCGCCAGCGGTGCGGCTGCTTTGGCTTACACCTTCCAGGCACTGGCCAAGGCCGGTGACCATATTGTCAGCGCCAAGACCATTTACGGCGGCACTTACAACTACCTGGAGCACACCTTCCCGGAGCACGGGGTCAAGACGACTTTTGTTGACCCGGACGATCTGCAAAATTTTGAGAATGCCATTCAGGACAACACCAAGCTGATCTTCTTTGAGACCCTGGGCAACCCCAATTCTAACTTGGTGGATATTGAGGCCCTGGCCAAGATCGCCCACAAGCACGGCATTCCGCTGGTGGCGGACAGCACCTTTGCAACGCCCTATCTGCTGCGCCCCATTGAGTACGGCGTAGACATTGTGGTCCACAGCGCCACCAAGTTCATCGGCGGTCACGGCACCACCCTGGGCGGCGTGATTGTAGACAGCGGCAAGTTCGATTGGGAAAAGAGCGGCAAGTTCCCGCAGCTCACCGAACCCAACGCCAGCTACCACGGCATCAGCTTTGTGCAGGCTGCCGGCCCGGCTGCGTTTGCCACTTATATCCGCGCGATTCTGCTGCGCGATACCGGCGCTGCTATTTCTCCCTTTAACGCATTCCTGTTGCTTCAGGGCGTAGAGACCCTGTCCCTGCGTGTGGAGCGCCACGTGGAGAACACCAAGAAGGTGCTGGAGTACCTGCAAAATCACCCGCTGGTCGAGCATGTGAACCATCCGTCCTTGGATCCCAAATATCAGGATCTGTACAATAAATATTTCCCGAGCGGCGCCGGTTCCATCTTCACCTTTGACATCAAGGGCGGCGAAAAAGAGGCAAAGGCCTTTATCGACGCGCTGGAGATCTTCTCTCTGCTGGCCAATGTGGCAGATGTAAAGTCCCTGGTGATCCACCCCAAGACCACCACCCACTCTCAGCTGTCTGAGCAGGAGTTCAACGAGCAGAAGATTTTTGACAACACCATCCGTCTTTCTATCGGTACAGAGAACATCAACGACATTATCGCCGATCTGGAGCAGGGATTTGACGCTGTAAAAGCGCTGAACGCCTAATTTGACCGACAATTTCATTTGAATTTGACAAGGAGTTATTATCATGGCAATTTATAAATCTATCCTGGACCTGGTTGGCGGCACCCCGCTGGTGGAGCTGACCCAGTTTGAAAAAGAGAACGACCTGAAAGCAACTGTTTTGGCGAAGCTGGAGTATTTTAACCCGGCCGGTTCCGTGAAGGACCGTATTGCTAAGGCCATTGTAGAGGACGCAGAAAAGTCCGGCAAGTTGCAGCCCGGCGGCACCATTATTGAGCCCACCTCCGGCAACACCGGCATCGGTCTGGCAGCCGTTGCTGCGGCCAAAAAATATCGCCTGATCATCACCATGCCGGAGACCATGAGCGTGGAGCGCCGCAACCTGATGAAAGCCTATGGCGCAGAGCTGGTGCTCACCGAGGGCGCCAAGGGCATGAAGGGCGCCATCGCCAAGGCAGAGGAGCTGCACGAGCAGATCCCCGGCTCTATCATCGCCGGTCAGTTTGTAAACCCGGTGAACCCGGCCACCCATAAGGCCACCACCGGCCCGGAGATCTGGAAGGACACCGAGGGCAAGGTTGACATCTTTGTGGCAGGCGTAGGCACCGGCGGTACGGTGTCCGGCGTGGGCGCGTACCTGAAGAGCCAAAACCCCAATGTAAAGGTGGTTGCCGTAGAACCTGCTTCCTCCCCGGTGCTGTCCACCGGCCAGGGCGGCGCCCATAAGATCCAGGGTATCGGCGCCGGCTTTGTTCCGGATACGCTGGATACCAAGATTTACGACGAGATCATTACCGTCACCAATGAAGATGCTTTTGCCACCGGCAAGCGCCTGGCCAAGTCTGACGCGGTGCTCACCGGTATCAGCTCCGGTGCAGCCGTTTGGGCGGCCGAGCAGCTGGCCAAGCGCCCGGAGAACGCAGGCAAGACCATCGTAGCCTTGCTGCCGGATACCGGTGACCGCTACCTGTCCACCCCGCTGTTCCAGGACTGATTTTAGCCCCCAAAGAATACCACCGCCCCGGCGTGAGCCAAAGCGGTGGTGTTTTTCTTTGCGTATGCATAAGTGCGGATGGAGCGCCACAGTTGCCCACACAATCACCCGCTTGACAAACCTTGCCGGATATATTAAAATAACACAAGTGCGCAGCAGCATATCCTAATAATAGATGCACCGAGGTGTAGCTCATCTGGTAGAGCGCTTGGTTTGGGACCAAGAGGCACGGAGTTCGAGTCTCCGCACTTCGACCAATAAACCACCGTAATTTTGATAGAATTACGGTGGTTTTTTGTTGTTGATTGTTGACAGGTTGCGTTGTGCTGTAATGACCCTGCAAATCGAAATTTTGTACGGTAATAATGAAAACGGAGGACTTACACTGCGGCTGGATGGATACGGGCTATTTGTTAAAAGACGGAACGCTTTTTTGCTTTATGGAAGAAAAGATTTTGAAAAGCGCACAAGCAAAAAATACGAGTATCCACAAAAGGCCTCTGACTTTTGCGCCGGACATTGACAAATCATAAATTTATCTTTATTCCATATAAGATCCGCCACGACTTCTGTCATTATCCAACCACCAATTTGTTTGTTTTCTTCAGGTATTTTGCCGGAATAGGGGTATCTAATTTCCATGTAATGTTCATGGGTCTTGAACCGTTATGCGAAACATAATTTGCAGTACCAAGATAAGTGTACGGTGCCGTATTGCCGTAAACATCATTTTTAAATTCGCGCACAAACAAGAGAACCTTGCTGCCGTTTTTGCGATGATTGATATACCGCTGACCGACTTTGCCTTCTGCATTGGTGGTACTTTGGCTTTGCCAATGGAACAGAGTTTCGTTGATGGAATAATCCTGATACATGGTTGTTGGTGAGTAGTCTTTATCTGATTTGTTCAATGTGATAAAGAACACATCAATTTCCTTGTCTTGCAACCATTTTACACCTTCGCGAACCGTGCTTGGCTTCATAAAATCCATGGCAACAAGCAGTTGATCGCGCGTATAGGTACAATGTAGATCCAGTGGACAATCAAATCCGAGGCGCACAGGCTCATCAATAAAATCAATGCGATTGTAGTTATATTTGAGCAGTGCAATTAGCTCGGAAAGCATGACAGGACTATTCAAAAGCGCCCGGAAGTTTTCGAATACTTCGTCTGCGTTCCAATCCTCAATCGCTTTTCCCCACATTGTAATATAGAACATCTGAAGCATACGCTTTTCTATATCCGAAAGTTTTGTAAGGTCGAAATGATCGATATTTTCCAAAACACGCAGCATAAATACAATCCAACGTCTTGAATCCACCAAAGCAAAACGGTTGAGTGCCTTTGACATTACCTCTTCCATCGGTTCCTCAAAATTATCAATTATATCTGCACGTGCGCACAGACGAGAAAAGGAAGCAAATTTATAGATTGAGCGAGGATCCAACCGATAGTGATCAAGAAAATTTTCAAGGGTAAGCTTTAGGCCGGTATCTTCTTCAAAGGTTGCTATACGTGCAACAAGACCTGCGCTGTTCCCATAAGATGCGCGAATGTTATCAAGAATATATCTTGCTGCCTTCTTTTCAAGCTGAATATAGCATCCCTTTGGAAGTGAAATAAACCCATCCTTGATTTCACGTGTTACGCCTCGTGTGGTGTTGGAAAGGAGAGCGGCAAACTTATCTTCAAAATTATACTTCTTGTTTGCTTGCCCAATAAAATCGAGCACGGTCAGGCATTCTTTATCCTCAGATAAGCGCAGTCCACGTCCGAGCTGCTGTAAAAACACGGTCAAAGATTCTGTTGGACGCAAGAATAAAACCGTGTTGACTTCAGGGATGTCCACACCTTCGTTGTAGATATCAACGACGAAGATAAACCGCACTTCACCTTTTACAAGTCTATTTTTTGCCGCTTTTCTTTCTTCGTCCGGCGAATGTCCGGTCAGGAACATCGACGGAATTCCGCGGGCATTAAAATAATAGGACATAAATTCTGCGTGTTCAACCGTTACGCAAAATCCAAGCCCCTTTACATCATCAATATCGGTAACATATTTGAGCAATGAAGAAACCACCAAGTCGGCACGACGATTTGCCGTCATACCGCTGCGTGTATAAACTCGCGAAAGCTCGCTTTTATCATAGCCTCCGGCTGCCCATTTTAAGTGATCCAAATCAACTGTATCCGTTACACCGAAATATTGAAACGGACACAGGAGCTTGCGGTCAATCGCTTCGGGCAAACGAATTTCGGCCGCAATACGATTATTAAAATACGGCAAAATGCTCTTCCCGTCCATACGTTCAGGCGTTGCTGTCAAACCGAGAAGAATCTGCGGATGATAATAGGATAAAAGCTTTTGATATGTAGGTGCGGCAGCATGGTGAAACTCGTCCACAATAATATAATCATAAAAATCCGATGTTGTTTTCTCGGTAAAACTCTGTGAGTTGAAAGTTTGAATAGATATAAAAAGATTATCTATGCTTTCCGGTTTATAGCTGCCTACAAACATATCGCCAAAGTTCGTGTCTTTCAGTACTGCGCGAAAGGTGTACATGCTTTGTTTTAGGATTTCTTCACGATGAGCCACAAACAGAAGCCGGCAAGGCTTATCCGGGTTTTGCTTTCGGAAACGCTTGTAGTCAAGCGCAGAAATTACCGTCTTTCCGGTACCTGTGGCGGCAACAACAAGGTTTCTGTGATAGCCACGAACCTTGCGTTCCGCTTCCAGCTTATCAAGAATTTCTTGCTGATAAGAATAGGGCGCAATATCCATTGTATAAACTTCGGCATTATTACTGTCAAAGTATTTTTCGGCCTTTAACGCACGGGACAAACGCTCCTTTTGCTCCTCGTTGTAATATTCAAATTCATTGGAATTCCAATAGCTTTCAAAGGTAGCCTCGATTTTGTCAATGGTTTCCGGCAGGTCCTTCTTTGTAACTTTTACGTTCCATTCAAGACCGCTGGAGATGGCAGCGTTAGAAAGATTCGATGAACCCACATACGCCGTAGTAAAACCGGTATCCCGATAGAAGACATACGTTTTCGCATGAAGTCTGGTGCGTTTGGTGTCGTAGCTCACCTTGATTTTTGTGTTAGGAAGTTTGCGGAGTTCTTCGATTGCCTTTACATCAGTCGCTCCCATATAAGAGGTTGTAATAATGCGGAGTTCTCCACCGTTTTTCGTAAAGGTTGTAAGCTCATCTATAATTAAGCGCAGGCCGCTCCATTTAATGAAAGATACCAGCATATCTATGCGGTTACAGGAGATAATTTCCTTCTTGAGCTCGGTAAACATCTGCGGCTCATGGATTGCTCCTGTAAATAACGAGCTTTGTGCAATAGACGTTTCGGGGCGAATAATCGCTGCTTTTTCATTGAGAGCAAGAATGCTGTTTTTTTTGTCAAAGAGCGAGAGCAACTGCTCAGCCTGTTCTGCGACTGTCATTTTGCCAAGTTCGTTTTCCTTAGTTTCGTGAATAATCGTAGAAATAATACGGTTTGCAAGCGCTACTTGTGCGTGCACGTCACCGCCATTATCAGCAACATTATCAAGCCCTTTTTCTACAACTTCGGCAATGTATTTTGCCAGTATTTTGGACGCCTCGGCACGATCAATGGGCGCGGTAGTAGAGCGCTTGTCCGTAGAGGCAAGCTCCGTTTCTAATCCCTTATTGATAATTTGCTCATACAGTCCGTCGTGCAACATACGCTAAAATACCTGCCCCTGCAATCGTGTGCGACTTTTATAGACATGCGTGTATAAATTCTCCAGTAAGTTTGAACAGAATCACAAATCCGCTGTGGCACTATATCTTCCGCAAAAACGGAGGCAACGCAGAGGACGATCACGCAATTTGTCCGGTAAAGTTACAATAATGACAATTTTATCATCAAGGACATTATATCGCGCTTTATTCTCCATGGCAACTATTTTAATTGTGTAATGTAAAATTTGTGTATTCAGGGCTTGTTTCGGACACCGCTTTTGTGGGCAGCGGGGGCGCCTACGCACTGTTCCACCGTAGCGAATATTTTAATTTATCTTGCCATTGCCTTAGCCACAGCAGCCGTGATTGCATTGGTAGCGGGGATCATCAAATCCCGCAAAGGCAAGCGGGAAGAAGCCCGGGAAAACAGAGACAAGAGGAAGAACAGAAAATCGAGGATTACGACGAATAGCAAAGCAGAAAGCCACCGATCATCGGTGGCTTTCTTATGTTATGCGGGGGAGCAAATTGCTGCCTTCGTGGAATAAAACAGGGGAAATTGTGGGGAAAGGGGGCGCTTTTTGCCGGGGACGGCGAGTGACAGGATCTGCTAATTTTATAGGTTATACTGGTCCAAAAAGACCGTTGAGGACAAGCTTATGAAACTACTGGAAAAGCCAAAATTCACCACCGCCCACAGCCGCGCCGGGACCAAGCGCGCGCTGTTGGGGTGCGCCGGGCACTTGCTGGGTGGGTTTGTACTATCCGTCGGGGCGGTAGCCGGCGGGTGCAGCCCCTTTGCGGTGGCACTGGTGGCGGTATCCGGGCGGCGGGATTTTCTCTTTTCCGCCCTGGGTGCCGGGTTAGGATATATGATCTTTGGTACCGGCACGGCTCGTGTGCGGTACTTTGCGGCAGTGCTCATCGCCTTGGTAGGCGCGTTGGCAATGGCTGCCTTTCTCCCCCGGCGAGACGCCCGGCTGCCCATGGCGCTGTCTTGTCTGGCAGTGGGGATGACCGGGGCGGTGCTGCAACTGCGATTGGGCGGCGGCGCGGCAGATTATGCGCTGGTGCTGGGCGAGAGCATTTTGGCCGGTGGCGGCGGATATTTCTTCTTCCGCGCAGAGCACTGCAATTATCGCCGCCTGCGGTGCAAGGCTGCGCCTACCGGCGACTTGGTGTGCGTGCTCATTAGTGGTTCGCTGCTGTTAATGAGCCTGTCTCGATTGACGATTTTCGGCATTGCACCGGCGCGGATTGCGGCTGTGCTGCTGATCTTGATTACCTTACGCTTTGGTTCGTCTCGGCTGGGGGTCACCCTGGCGCTGTGCCTGGGGTTCGCCTTGGGTCTGGCCGGGCAAGACACCATGTTTTTATTGGGCGCCTACGGCTTTTCCGCCCTGCTGGCGGCGCTGTTTGATCGTTTTGCCTCCCTGGGCTGCGCCGGGGCGTTTGTGCTGTCTATGGGCTTTTTCTCTGTGGCGGCCAACCTGGGACATTTGAGTGTGTGCACCTTTGTGGAGAGTGCGGTGGCCGGTGTGCTACTGCTTCTGCTGCCTGCCGCCTGGGGCGATCGGTGCACCGCCTTTTTTGAAAACGGTGCGGACATTGCCCCGGAGGGCTCTCTGCGCCAAAGCCTGGTACTGCGGCTGCGATTTGCCGCCTCCGCCATGGCCAGCGTCAGCGACAATGTGCGGGAGGGGCGGGAGAAGATCGACCGCATTAACGGCAAAAGGGGGTTGCCTCCGGATCCGGAAAAAAGCGATATGCGCATGGTGGCGGCGGACCAGTTTTATTCCATCTCCGACATGCTGTCCGATTTGGCTTTTGAGTTTGATCAGGCGGAGTGCTTTGACGCCAAAACAGCCGGAAAGCTGCGGCGGCTGCTGGGCGAGAGCGAAATTTATCCCAAAAATATCTCTGTGATTTTAGACAAATTTGACCGTATGCGCGTGGAGATCGCCTGTGACGATCCGGCACCGGGATTGTCCAGTCCGGTGCTCCAGGCCAGGATCAGCAAGACCTGCGGGCGCTCGTTGGAGGCAGGCCAGGTGACCCGCTATGGCAGCGAAAGTCTGTTGACCTTTAACGAAAAGCCCTTGTATTGTCTGGCTGTGGGTTACGCCCAGTACGCAGCGGAGGGACGGCTGTGCGGTGACACGGTAAAGGTGGCCCGGGACGGCCGTGGTCACCAAATTCTGATTATCAGCGACGGTATGGGTCGCGGCTCTCGGGCAGCGCTGGACGGCGCTATGGGCGCCGGGCTGCTGAGCCGTCTGCTCAGTGCAGGCTTTGGTTTTGACGCGGCGCTGAAAGTCGTCAACTCTGCGCTGCTGGTCAAGAGCAATGAGGAGAGTCTGGCTACCCTGGACTGTGCTTGCGTAGACCTGTTTACCGGTCGGTGCGCCTTTTACAAAGCCGGCGCACCCCGATCCTATGTGCTGCGCCACGGGCGGCTGACCCGGTGCGAGCTGGCCAGTATGCCGGCGGGCATTTTGCGGGGCATTACCTTTGCCAAGCGCACGGCGGTGCTGGGCGCCGGGGACACGGTGGTGCTGCTCAGCGACGGCATTACAGACGCGGACGCGGTAGGGCTGGAGGCGCTGCTTTGCCGCTTCCAATCCCAGGATCAGCAGGAGCTGGCAGATACGGTGCTGGCCTATGCCAAGGCCCACACCCCGGCGGATCGACGAGACGATATGAGCGTGATCGTGGCCCGGTTGCTGCCAAATTAAGGAGGAGCGAATACCATGTTTCTATACGGATTTGTCGGCAGCGCCCCCTGTGGCGGGCTGCTGCTGGAGAAGTTGCAGGCCTGCACCCAGCCGGGGCTGGACGGTTACGGCGCCGCCCTAATGCAAGGGGGAGAGCTGCTGTGTGTTAAAAGCAAAGAAAGCGTGGCGGCATTGGCACAGCAGCTGCCGGAGAGCGCAGCGCCCTGCGGATTGGTACACGCCCGGTTTGCCACCTGTGGCGGGCGCACCGCAGAGAATGTGCACCCCTTTGTGACCGATGATTATTGCCTGGCAATGAACGGCACGGTGGAGAACGCCGTTGCCTTGCGCAGCGCGCTGAACCTGCTGCCTTACCCGGACAGCGACGGCGCGGTGCTGGCGGCGCTTTTGCAGGCGTATGCAGACAGCGGCACCGTTGCCGCTTTGCGTCTGTGCTGCCGTGAGGCTCGGGGCAATTATGCTTTGGCCGTGCTGCATCGGGGTGAGGAATGCCTGTTCGCCTGCGCCCACGGTGCGCCGCTGCTGTCTCTTATACACATCTGACGCTGCCGACGAATAGC
>ENA-OYXW01000479-OYXW01000479.1-human-gut-metagenome-genome-assembly--contig:-NODE-479-length-12503-cov-5.522092_pt1 | contig 12503 bp, 9 predicted proteins | sample MGYA00243977_ERZ653436 | MGnify/ENA primary metagenome ERZ653436 (study PRJEB26926, sample SAMN06165001) | human gut metagenome | biome: ENVO:00009003; feature: ENVO:2100002; material: ENVO:00002003...
ATGAGCGTCTCGTGGGCTCGGAGATGTGTATAAGAGACAGTTCCTGTATAGCATCTGTTTCATGAATGTTTTCAACACAGATTCTGATTACTGTATATGGCGTAACTGCTGCACCTACGAATGCCGAGTCACTGCTTGAATATACTCCATCTATAACCATACCATTATCAAGCAATATGTTGGCTATTGTGTGCCTGTTCAGCTACTCTTTGGCTGACACGGCATACGCCTTGTCCAACGAAGTCGGCTACAGAGGATATATAAACTCAGTAGCGGATGAGCTGACGGCTGACCCGTCAGAGACATTGCCTGATAGTCCGCTTATGTATGAAGATGAGAGCGGCAGGGAAGAAAATATCAAGCGTTTTGTAAGGGAAGACAGAGCCGTAGAGGCTGTAATCTATCCTTACCCCGTCCACTACGACAAAGAAGGTGAATGGGCTGATATAGATAACAGGCTTGTTGCTGAGCAAAGGGCGGACGGAACAAGCGTATATACTAATCAGGCTGCTCCCTTCAACGTATACTTTGCAGACAATATCTCAAGCGATGAGCTTGTGCGCGTAGAAAAAGACGGCTATGTTATCTCATGGCGCATGGCTGACAGAAGCGCGAATGCAGTCGCTACAATAGGTTCCCAAGCAAGCGGCCAAATGGCGATAAGCGAAGCATCTGCAAACGACATGCGGATATTGCCCAATCTGTCATCTGTAATTACATATCCCGGAGCGCTGAACGGAGCTGATATATCATACGCTGTAGGGCCAACCGGCATAAGGGAGCTCATAACGGTGGACAATGCCGCTCAGCTTTCAGCAAACTATACAATGGAAGTTACATGTTCCGGATTAGCACCCATGGCAGAGGGCGGCGAAATAAAGTTCTTTGATGCCGACAGCGACGAGGTGTTCAAAATAACGGCTCCCATAATAATGGACGCTGCCGGAGAAGAAACTTCCGACATAACATTGCAGTTTGTTCCCATGGCGGAGCTGCAAATGATAGATGAGCTTAAGAACTTCTCTGTTGAGGTACAGCCTTCGGAAACGGACGACAATAATCTATCCGAAACAGAGGATGATATAGCCGGAGACAATATTGCGGAGGAGACTCCTGCTCCGGCGGAAGAGACTATTGAAGAAACCAACGAACCGGGAGTAGCCGAGCAGCTTGAGCCGGGTACCGCATTGCCCGTAGATGAAGGCGTATCTGAACCGGAACCGACGCCGTCAGGCAATGAAGATGCTCCTGAAGCCGAGCCTGTATTGCCGACCGAAGAAATCACCGAAGGCGATGAAGCAGAGCCGGTACAGAATACCGATGGGGCCGATTTGCCTGAAACAGGTTTATCGGATGAGCTGATATATGAGCTTGAGGAGCTGCAGGAACGCATAAATGCAGGCGAAGCTATAGATCGCATAAGCGGACTTGTCAGCGACAACGGCATAATAAGCTTTGCATACACCATGATACCCTCTCAGGAGTGGTTGTTGTCCGCAGAGCGAGTATACCCCATAACTATAGACCCGGACGTTCAAACATCCATGGATTCGTCCCAGGTTCATGATACGTTCGTAAGTTCTCTTGACCCCAAGCAAAACAGCTATACATCGTCAAAGCTGAAGATAGGCAACGGATCGTCAAGCGGTATAAACAGGGTATATATAAAGTTCCCTAATCTGCCCCAGCTTGGAGCAGGCGATATGGTAGTTAAAGCACTGCTGAACATATCGCGTAAAAACTCAAATTCATCGAACGATTTGCGACTTGATGTACATAGAGTTACCGAGGACTGGACAAGTTCAACAATAACATGGAATAATCGGTCCGCTTACGACACAAGCAAGGTCGAAAGCATATCGTATTCTGTACTTCCCGGCTCGTATAATACTTGGGATGTTACAGGACTTGTGAAGCAATGGTATTCAGGCACGCCCAATTACGGCTTTTTAATCAAAGCATATGACGAATCCTGGGGATATATGGAGTACCACTCCGTAGATGCACAGTACTATTACAGTTCACACCCGTTCGCATCTATCATATATGTAAACTCCACGGGTATTGAAGGCACCTGGACATATCATAGCCAAAGCGTAGGCCGTGCCGGAACTGCTTCGGTAAACGACTACAACGGCAACCTCGTGTTCACTCATGACGATGTGAGCATTGCAAGCGGTATAATGCCGATATCCATCCAGCATGTATTTAATACGCACGACAAGAGCAGCGATATCGGTTACGGATATGGTTGGCGGCTCAACTACGCTCAAACTGTAGAAAACGTCACAATAGGCGGCACTAACTATTACAAATACATAGATGCCGACGGAACCGCGCATTACTACAGGCGTTCAACTTCAAATAGCTCCCTCTACGAAAATGAGCTGGATAAAGATTCAACCTTAACCGTAAGCGGTTCCGTAAAGACGATAAAGGATAAAATCGGCAATCAGCTTGTATTTGATGCATCCGGCCGTTTATATCAGATTATTGATAACAACGGCAATTCGATGAGCATTGCATATAACTCTGCCGGAAGGATAACAAGCATAGTTGACGGCGCTAACCGTACCACATCATTGAGCTATTCTAACGGCAGGCTCTCGTTTATAGACTCTCCGGATGGGCTTGACGTAAGCTATTCATATGATACTTCGGGGCGTCTTACTGCCATAACATATGCCGACAACAAGATTAGCCAATATGCATATGATTCAACAGGTAATCTTCTTTCCGCGCTGAACCATGATGGCTATTACGTTTGCTACACATATACAGAAGCTGCTCCACATCGAGTAGTCAGCATACAGGAATATGCTAACTCTGTTGCCGGAGGAAGCCTGAATATAGCCTATGGCTGGAACAGCACAACATTTACCGACAACCAGGGTAGAAAGAGCATATACCAGTTCAACAACGCCGGTCAGACCGTTGCAATACGCGATGTTGACGGCAGCGCGCAATACTGCTCTTTCAATAGTCAGGATAGAACTGTTACCCAGCTTAAAACCGTATCCAAGCTGCAAAAGACAAGCATAAACCTGCTTTCGAATCACAACATGGAGAATACCGGTGCGTGGTCGCTTGGATCGGGCGCATCCTACAGCACGGCGGATAAGTTCATGGGCAGCAGGAGCATAAAGCTGAGCGGCGCAGGAGCATATGCAGCGCAGCAGCTTACGCTTCAGGCGGGCAAAACATATACGCTATCCGCATACTTTAAGGGAAGCGACGGCGCTCGCCTTGCCGTATCATACGGCACGACAACCATAGAGAGCTTAGGCGTAATGGGCGCATCTTCTGCATGGCAGCGCGAAAGCCTTACTTTCACCGTTCCGACAAATGCCGGCTCTTCGGTAAATGTACAGCTCAAGCTTCCCGGCGACGTTTCCGGCAGCGTATATGCCGATTGCGTAATGCTTGAACAGGCAGACGCAATGAATAGGTATAACCTGCTTGAGAATTCGGACTTTAGCTCTAACACAATATGGAGCCGCGGGAGCGGACTTGATTCAAATGACGCGATAGTAAGCGTGTCCGGTTCACTTCATCCGGATTCTCTGAGCAGCGCGGCATACAAAATAACCGGAAGTACCACTGCGGACAAGGTGGTATCTCAAACGCTGCCCATATCAGGTGCAACGGGCGACTGCTATACCTTCGGCGGATGGGCGCAGATGAATACCGTACCCGCATTCACGAAGAATGCAGGCACAAGCAGCGAAGTCAACTACGGCCAACGCAAACTGAGGCTGGGCTTTGTAGGGGCAAGTGAAACAAAGTATTATGAGGTAAGCTTTAACCCGGACAACAGCGAATGGCAGTATATCTGTGGTGCGGCAGTAGCGCCGTTTAACTACACGGCCATAGTGTTCAGCTTTGAATATAACTACAACTGCAACGACGCCTGCTTTGACGGCATGCAGGTATTTAAGGAAGAGTTCTGCCAAAGCTACACATATGATGACGATGGCAATGTTGTAAGCGTAAAAGGGCTTGCCGAAAAGAACAGCTCCTTCGAATACAACGGTTCCAATGACCTGGTAAAGGCTACCGACGCCAAGGGCAACAAGTTTAATTATACCTACGATTCCAAGCACAACCTTCTGTCCGCCGTAAGCGAATCCGGCATGAAGTATACCTTCACTTACGACAGCAAGGGTAATGCCCTCACCTCGCGTACGGGCAGCGATTCGGAATACATACAAACATCCGCAACCTACACAAGCGTAGGCAGCTTTGTATCCTCTGTAACCGATGCCCGAGGCAAATCGGTAAGCTACGGCTACGATACCGATAAGGGCCTGCGCACAAGCGTGACCGACGCCAACGGCAACGTGGCTGCATACAGCTACGACTCCATGAACAGGCTTTCCGGCCTTACGCAGGGTAACGCGCAGGTCGGCTACACATATGATGACGATGAACTGATAGGCATATCACACAACGGCTTCAGCTACGGCATGACATATGACCTGTTTGGACACACGCTGGCGACCAAGGTAAACTCCGATGTGCTTTCGCAGAACACATACGACAATAGCCGCGGCCTGCTGACGAGCGCGCAATACGGAAACGGGCTGAACATACACTACGAATATGATGTGCTTGACAGGATAACCGAAGTGCGCTTTGGTTCCACCAAGATGTACAGCTACTCGTATGACGGCGACGGCAATCTGCAGCGGATGGTAGACAACCTCAGGGACATAACGACATCGTACTACTACGACCTGAGCGGCAGGCTGATACGTTCCGCGTCAAGCGACGGCAGCGAGTATCTGTATGAATACGACCTGAACGACAACCTGACCAAGCTGCACCAGTCTGCGGGCGGCAGCAGCTGGGTAACGGAATACACCTACGACAAGGACAATCGTCCCGTTACCGTAAAGGTCAACGGCAAGACCATAACCGACAGCTACAATGCTACCGGCACGCGGTCATCGCGCGTATATGGCTTCGCAACGCCTTACACGGTATCCTTCGGCTATCTTGCCGGGGCTAACGGGTCAAAGACCACCATGCTGCAAAGCTACAGGAACGGCAGCGACGCGGCATATACCTATACCTACGACAACAACGGCAACGTGACCGCTATATCCCAGGGCACTAAGAGCGCAGCCTACACATATGATGCGCTTAATCAGCTCACGCGGGTAAACGACGGCTTCACGAACAAGACCACGACCTACACCTACGACAATGCAGGCAACATTCTTGAGCGCAAAGAATACTCCTACACCACGGGTACTCTCGGCACGCCCACAGCCACATTCGCCTATGAATACGACAGCGAGTGGAAGGACAAGCTGGTAAGCTACAACGGAGAGACCATATCCTACGACGAGATAGGCAACCCCGTAAGCTACCGCGGCTACACCATGGCATGGCAGGGCAAACGGCTGGAGAGCTTATCCGGCAACGGTTTGACCGCAAGCTACACCTATGATGAGCAGGGCATACGCTCGGGCAAGACAATAAACGGAGTGACAACATCGTTCAGCTACAACGGCAGTTTGCTCATGGCGCAGGTAGCGCCTGGAAAATCGCTGCTGTTCAGCTACGACGCCAACGGCCAGGCGGTATCCGTAAACTACAACGGCACGGAGTACTATTATCTGAGAAACGGCCAAAATGATATAGTTGGCCTTATGGACGAAAGCGGAGTGCGTGTGGTAGAATATATCTACGATGCGTGGGGCAAGCTGATATCCACCACCGGCACCTTGGCAACTACACTTGGCGCAGACAACCCGTTCCGCTATCGCGGCTACTACTACGATACCGAAACCGGCCTCTACTATCTCACCACCCGCTACTACGACCCCGAAGTTTGCCGCTTTATCTCTGCCGACGTATATATGTCCACCGGTCAGGGCGTCCTTGGCGGTAATATGTGGGCGTATTGCGGAAATAATCCGGTATGCAGATATGATACATCTGGTCGTTTATGGGAAGAAATACAGGAGCTTATAGGCTTTATAGCCGATTCGATTGGTAATGCTATAAACAGCTTCGCTCCTGTATACGCAGTATGTGGAACATTACCGTTCATTGATGGTCCTCTGCCAATAGGCGATGCGGTCGGGCTAGCACTTGCAGCAATTGTTACTTTGGGCGCAACTGGTTATGGTATATGCCAAGGAGTTAAAGCATACGATCAAGCGATTGCGAAGTCCGAAGAGAAAGATACGGTAAGTATTCCCAAGCACAAAACATATTTTTATGGTGCAGATATCCAAGGAGGAATTTGGAAAAAAGTAACTGGTCCTATGGGCCCATTGGAATCTGCTGTTTGGGTAGCATCTTCCGCTATATCTGGAAGATACGGCAAGGGAGCATCGTGGGGCCTTTATACGGAGAAGAAGAAGGACGCTGCAGGTATGGCTCGTGTTCTAGGAGGCCTGCGCAAGCCTAAACATGACTTTGGCAAAGTAGGTCAATATTCACATTATCATGTAGCGAGTAGGAAATTGTTTGGGAAATACAAACATTTTCATGTTTGGTATGGCACCTTGAATTGAACAAAGGAGGTTTTCCGTGAGAACATATTTCTTCCTTGATACAGACCTTCAGGGCAATGCTGAATATGATATAAGCGGTAATAATTATGCTGATTTGATAGATATATGTTGCAAATACAGTAGCGTTCTATCTTTGATGATAGAGAATAAGCGTGTAAAACTTGTGAAGCAGCTTGAGTCATTTCGGATAGCTCAGCCTAAAAATATTCAAAATGAGTATACACGTTATTCACAGAACGACGATGGAGCTGGGCTGGATATTAGGTATTACCGAGTATGTGATGAGTTATGCAATCTGCTAAAATCATCTGCTAACAGCATATTTGATTGGGTATATGGACAAGGGCATAACAAACCGGAGGATCCGATCTTTTACAGAGAAGATGGCAGTAAGTTCTTTTCTTCGGTTATTCATGAAGGTGAATGTACATTATGCATTGCTGAAGGTGAGAATGCAGATATAGTGATATGCAATGGCAATTGGGTAGAAGAGTCACACAGTTGATATTGTAAAATTCATGTTCACTATATACATTGATTAAAGAGGTCAATTTTACGGTCAGCACATATATTTGTTATATGTGCTGACCGCTTTAGCATTAATTAACTATGAAAGGAATGCGATAAATAGCAAGTGGTGTTACCTGAGAAACGGCCAAAATGATATAGTGGGCCTTATGGACGAAAGCGGCGTGCGTGTGGTAGAATATATCTACGATGCGTGTGGCAAGCTGATATCCACCACCGGCACCTTGGCAACTACACTTGGCGCGGACAACCCGTTCCGTTATCGCGGCTACTACTACGATACCGAAACCGGCCTCTACTATCTCACCACCCGCTACTACGACCCCGAAGTCTGCCGCTTCATCTCCGTCGACGTATATATGTCCACCGGTCAGGGCGTCCTTGGCGGCAATATGTGGGCGTATTGCGGAAATAACCCGGTGAATCGCTATGATATCGATGGGGATTTTTGGCATATTGTTATTGGGGCAGCTGTTGGCGCCGTGGTTGGTTTTGCATCAAGCGTTGTAAGCGATATAATTACTGCTGAATCGCCAGATAAGATTGATATTGATTGGGGTGGAGCTGTAATTAATGCTGTAACAGGGGCTTTGGGTGGAGCACTTACGGCTTCCGGAGCCGGAATCGGCCTACAGATAGCCGGCAGTGCAGCGATTGCAGCCGCAGGAAATGCAGCTGATCAAATAAGGGGCATCGCGAACGGCAGCGAAGATAGCTTTGACGTTGGATCTATGATGCTGGATGCATTTGTTGGAGGAATATGCGGAGCAATTTCGGGTCCGGGTGCATCCGCTGTTCCCGGCTCGGGCGGTCAAAAGCAGATGATCAACCTTGGTAAAGCCACGGTAAAACGAACGGTCAATGCCACAAAGCATGGCGGACTAAAAAAGGGAGTTCAAGAAGCCATCAAAGCCGCGAAATACTACCGTAAAAGTACAGTGAAAATTACTAAAAACTTGTTTTCTAAACAGGTGGCGGCATCTCAGTTACTTAATTTCGGGTATAACACTGTGAAAAAATTAAACTCCCAAAGATAATGCGTTTATATTATGGCCAGCACATATATCTGTTATATGTGCTGACCGTCTTAGCGTTAGCTAAATCGGAGATGCAATTATGGGGCGCAAAAAGGAAAAGAACAGGGTAAGCAAATTTGAATACTATAATGTCATAGTTTTTCTGATAATCGAAATGATTTTTGTTTGTACTATGTTTATAGTTGTGCCATGCATTGCTGCCAACAAAACGTATGAAGATCTAACCGAAGCAGTAATTACAATCGATAAAATACAGCATATATCGGGAACCCGCACTTCACGCTCTTGTTATATGATTACATCGACTGATGGAGTTAAATATTTTGTTTATAGCAGAGAAGGACTTAGAGCAATAACAAAAAAAGAAATAAAAGTAGGTGATGTTTGTTCGGTAAAATATATGTACTGGTTCTTTGAAAACAATGTTAAGGAGTTGAGAATCGGTGATAAAGAATATATCTCGTATGGGGAGGGCAACAGTACCGTATATACAGTAATAATAATAGGGATATTGTATTGTTTATTGCTATACGGAGCTCTTGTCATTTGGAGAAAAATAACTTACTACAAAAAAGACAAGCCAAAGCGAATAAAAACCAATAAAGATAAGTCACGCAAGAAAAGCAAATGGAGGAAAGGACGGAAGGGCAAAGATAAGCGGAAATAAGGCCATATACATATAAGTAGATTTTAGAGTAAAATGTAATTCAATCACATGGAATTTTGGGGATATGATATTGACCGGGGCAGTTGAGAAACTGCCTCGGCTTTTATATACGGCCAAAATGATATAGTTGGCCTTATGGACGAAAGCGGCGTGCGTATTGTAGAATGATGCACCAATAGCCGGGACAGATAAGTAACTGTCCCGGCTATATTAAAATTTGCTGCGGTGCTATTTATGCATCGGCAGGGATAATGTCGGCGGTATTATTGTCAGAAGTGCTTTTCAGCGCATCTATTTCGCACATGCAGTTCAATATACGCTTTATCGCGCGGGCCTGTATGCGCTTTAGCGTGCGCTCGGCCCGGCCGTTCATAATGCCCCATCTTTCATTGTATTCAACTATTACCTTTGCCCAATCAAGCCCCTGTATCAGGTGCTTTTGAACAAGAAAACGCTCATCGTCCGGCAGCAGCTCCAGCCAGCATTCTATAAAGCCCTTCATAAACACCAAATTGCAGTATTCTTTTTCCAAAGCATCCCGCTCAAAACAGGCGTATTCCGTGTTCTCCTGCATCAGCAGCGTAAGCATGGACGCTTTCGCACAGATTCCGCGGTAATCACACAGCGCATTCATTATGGTCAGATTAGTAAGTTCCATTGTACCCTCCTGCGTAGAGTATGCTACTATCTTATACGCATAACATAGGCCCTAAAGGGACAAATAACGGCAAAATTATTTGCGGCAGACGGCGTCGTGCGCTACCTCACCCTCATCATCCTTGCAAACTTACCGACCACAATAACTGCGAACGCCGCAAGCATGCCTTCACTCTTACTTGACTTGCTTTTCACCCAACAAGCTGCGCGGTAACCATATACTTGCCCGGCGCATGTCCTGAGTATCTGAACGGATAGCAGGTCACAAGCACAAGCGTACTTCCGTCCAGCGTCGGGAGCCGCCAGTCCGATGTGCTTTCGTAGATGGCAACATCTGAAACGGTATAGGTGTAGGCTATGCCGTCTTTTGTTGCTGTGATGGTGTCGCCCACGGTGACCTTTTCGATTACCTTCAAATGATTCCGGTTGCGATGGCCGTAGACAACGCACATACCGTTTTCGCCGGGCAATACGGAGGTCGTAAGCCAGCCGGGAGTTTTCTTGAGCGTTGATTCTTCCACGCCGTATGCCACGGATATGGTATCGTTCAGAATACTGAGCGTGAAGAAAGCATTGCCGTCTTGTGCAGGAGCGGGAGTCGCTGCAGGTGGGTAAATCGGCTGCAATGTTGCTTCCGGCGTTGGTGATGGCAGCGCAGCAGCAGGAGAGGGCAGGGAAGTTGATGAAAGCACATTGGTGGCGTTTGGCGTGGGTATGGGCTTGATTTCAACAAAAGCATCGCCGTTCCCATGCTGCACAGATAAGGCAATGCCTATTATGGCAGCTAAAATAGAAAGAGCGGCAATGAGCGCCGCCCTCCTGGTAGTTTGACTTTTCATTATGATTCCTTTCTTTTAGCTTGTTGGTCTGCCGAAGCAGACCCATTCCCATTCGGAGCCGCTTCTTCCCCAATGTTTGCGTATCTGTACGGAGTTATTACCGCCGGTGCTGTCAATCAGAAATTCGCCGTTGATGTATATGGCAACATGGTGTATCTGCATCCAGCGCTTGCATTTGCCCGTTCCGCAGCGTTGGGTGTCCGTGCAATAACCTTCGCCGCGGGAGGCGTCCTTGCGGGCAAAAAAGATGAGGTCGCCTGATTGAAGCTTGGAAGCGTCAGTAAACAGCACATTCATGTCGCGGCACTTTTGCGCCATGCCTGTGGACGTTAACCCGTTCATGAAGGATAAGCCGCAGTCGCGGTATGCAGCCCGCACTAAGCTGGAACAATCCATGCTGGAATAACTGCGGCCTATGTATTTCTTAGCAGCCGCAACGATTTGCGCGCCAAGCTCGGTCGATGGGAGATCAGGATTGATGTCTAAACCCAAGCCGTATGTTCCGCCGTCGCCCACGGCATCGCCAAGCAGCTCTGCAAAAAGCGGGTAGTAGTCAGGCTGCATAAGCTCGGTAAGCATTTCGTTCTGGTCAGCGTTGAATCGGTACATATCCGCGCCGTCGCGGTAATCCATACTCAACACATTGACGTATATGGACAGCGTTGTCTTGCGCTCAGTAATCGGCTTCCCGTTCTTATCAAGAACAATATAAGGACCTTGCTTTCCGAACGCTTATAAACAAGAACATATCCTCCTTCCGCGATGAAAGCACGGCGGCGTATATTTCCGCATTGACTAACGATGCCGCCAGCGTGGAGGCGAACTACCTTACCCAGCAGCTTTCGCTTATAACAAAGGCGGTCACGTTTTTCGGTGCGTTTATAATGATGCTTTTCTATTCACCCCTTATGGCGGCAATAGCCGCCGCGCTTACGGTGCTGCCGTTCATAGCGGGCGCGTACTTCGCGCTGAACAGATACGGGCTTACCCCGGGCGCGGTGATACTTTTTGTAAACCTTATGAACTTCACCATTGAGCCGATAGCCTCCCTGCCCGGGCTGCTGGCGGGGCGCAAGGCGGCTAACGCCTTGCGGATCGAGGACTTTTGTTCCTGCATCAGCTTCTTTGCGGCAAACTTTTTTCATCGCCGTTGTATTTTCCGCCATAGTGCCATGTCATAGTGATTTAATTCCCCCACCGCCAAACCGCACTTAATCAATGCCGGTATTATTCTTTATTGGCTATGGCTTTGAGATGTTTTTTGGCTTGCTTATTCTCCAAACACAGTAAAATGCAAATAAGGATATCAAAGGCAACAAAAGCGACACAGACGATAATTTGACTGAAATAAATTCCAAACATCAAAGATACAATCGGTATGATAATAGAAGCATAAAAATATGTTGGCGAAAAATAAATCCAATAATAGGGTAAAAAATGTGCGCCAACAACAATGGCGTACACCATAATCATTTTATCCGGAACAGCGTACATTGTCCACAGAACAATCGGAAGATACATCAGCTGATTGAGGGCAGCTACAACGGAAAGACTGCTAAATGGATTATCTTTATAGAACATATCTACTTTTAGTATTTTTCCGAAAAGCATTCCGACTGGCATAAGTAATGCAGAGCAGCACATAGCAATCATGTTCTTTGCGGAAACATTCAAATCCGTGAGAAACGCAATCAGCATAATTGTCCATAAAACAGTGGACGCCATAATGAAGGGCAGCCCTTTCTTTTGCTTAACAGCAAATTCAACTTTTAAGTGGCTCAGTGCCTGATCTTTTGATCCGTTTTCAGACATTCCCATTCTCATCTCCTTCATACTGGTTTTCTTTAGGCGCTTGTAAGCAAAAATATTATAGCAAAAAAATGTGAACGATTCTACCGTTCAGCAAAAGAAAATCGTTAATAAAAAAACACTTGACAAAACGCTTTATGACCAACCATTTCAAATTTAGCATAGCTTTTTGAATTTTTCCACCGCTTTCTCACTTTGCAGACGAAAAATCTCATCCGTTCCGACTATCCAGACCGTCAAGGGACGAGTCGTATTTTTCCGCGCACAGCGCGAAAAAATCTCCACTCTTAAACCCTTGACCGTCCGGATTTTTGCCGCTGCCTTTTCGCCGCCGAAAACGGGGAACAGGATTAGTAAACCCTGTCTCCGCTTTCGTCCGCTTCATTTTAGCGGCAAAACCGTCTGCACTTTCGCGACGTTCACTGTCGGCTTTTGC
>ENA-OYXW01000485-OYXW01000485.1-human-gut-metagenome-genome-assembly--contig:-NODE-485-length-12396-cov-4.138563_pt1 | contig 12396 bp, 10 predicted proteins | sample MGYA00243977_ERZ653436 | MGnify/ENA primary metagenome ERZ653436 (study PRJEB26926, sample SAMN06165001) | human gut metagenome | biome: ENVO:00009003; feature: ENVO:2100002; material: ENVO:00002003...
ACGAGATTCATGAGCGTCTCGTGGGCTCGGAGATGTGTATAAGAGACAGTCCCGAGGGAGCCTCCATACGTTCTCGGGAGTAATGAAATGGATTACTCGATTACGGTGACGTTTATAGCTTGTTCGCCTTTAGCTCCGTTTCCAAGTTCGAAAGCGACTTTCTGTCCTTCGTTCAGCGTTTTGAAAGAATCGGATACGATGCCTGAAAAATGTACGAAGACCTCTTTGCCGTCTTCGCGGGTAATGAATCCGTAGCCTTTCTTGCTATCGAACCATTTAACTTGACCTGTCATAAATGAATATTGATTAAAAATGTATCAGCAAAGAAAGGTAAAAAGTGTTGATTCTCAAAATTTTTTCGCAATTATTTTTGCACGTTTTTTGTTCCTCGAAAAAATAGTTATATTTGTTCATCCGTATTATCTGTAAAAAGTTTGAAAGCTATGGGCAAGAAAGTAAAATGGGCACTATTGACGATGCTGGGTTTTGCAACGGCTTGTTCGACAGTGAAGAACGCTCCTCAGGGAAAGCCGCAGGACCAGGCTCCGGATTCGGCCCGGGTCGAAAGACAGATCCGCCTGATGTACGGCGTGCGTCCTCCGGTACCTGTCGAGGAGGTCGAACGTCAGCAGGCCATCCGTGAGAAGACAGCCCGCAAGGAGGTTAAAAAGGCACAACGGGCCCGTGAGAAAGAGGCTCCGGCTTCCAAAAACGAATAATCGCCGATGACGGGACGAAAGCTCGGGTTGCGCAAGCGTATCGGGCTGCGCCTTTTTTCCGATCTTTATGCGGAGAAGATCGCCGAACACAAGCTGCGTACGCTCTTTTGGGAGTGTACGCTGCGTTGTAATTTGGCGTGCCGTCACTGCGGCAGCGACTGTCGGGTCGATCCCGGCGTGCCGGACATGCCGTTGGCGGATTTCCTGAAGGTGCTCGATGAGGAGGTTACGCCCCACAACCGCCCGGAAGATGTCTTGTTGATCTTTTCCGGCGGAGAGGTGCTCGTGCGCAGCGATCTGGAGGAAGCCGGCCGGGAGGTTACCCGCCGGGGCTATGCCTGGGGGATGGTGACCAACGGTCTGGCGCTCGACGCCGACTGCTTGCGAAGTCTGATGGATGCGGGGCTGAGATCCATTTCGATCAGTTTCGACGGCTTTGAGGACGCTCATAACTACATCCGACGCAATCCCCGCAGTTTCGGGAAGGCGCTCGACGCGATCCGGTTGATCGTGAGGGAACCCCGCTTGACCTACGACGTGATTACGTGCGTCACCTCGCCGATGGTCGCCCGGCTCGGAGAGTTCAAGGAGCTGCTGATCGCCGAGGGGGTCAAGTACTGGCGTATTTTCTCGATCTTCCCCGTCGGCCGGGCCAAGGACGATCCGACGCTCACGGTTACCGACGCACAGTTCCGCGAGGTGCTGGAGTTCATAAAGCGTACCCGTAAGGAGGGACGCATCGACTTGAGTTACGCCTGCGAAGGCTTTCTGGGCGGTTACGAAGGCGAGGTGCGGGACGATTTCTACCAGTGCGCCGCCGGGGTTTCGGCTGCCTCGATCCGGGTGGACGGGGCGATTTCGGGCTGTACCTCCATCCGGGCCAATTTCCATCAGGGGAATATTTACCGGGACAGTTTCTGGGACGTGTGGCAGAATCGCTTCGACAAGTTCCGCGACCGCGAATGGGCCCGCAAAGGGGAGTGCGCCGATTGCAAGATGTGGCGTTTCTGTCTGGGCGGCGGTATGCACCTGCACGACGACCAGGAGCATCTGATGTACTGCCACTACAAGCGATTGCAATAGTCGGAAACACAATAGGAGAGAGACTGTCTAACAGGTCCCTGAAATTGAAAATCGTCCCTGTCAGAGATCATTCCGACGGAGCATTAAAATCGGACTTGTTAAACAGCCTCTCTTTGCGTTATGTCCGGTGAGGCGGAGCGGTTTTTTCCCGGTTCGGATGTTCCGGTCTTATTCGAGCTTATGTACGAAGCTCTTCACTTCCTTGCGTTCCCGGGGCAGCGTTTCCCGGGTGCGGAACGGCTCCGCCAGCCGGTCGGCCGGGCCGGGATAGCCGAGCGTCATCATCGTTACAGGCTCGATCTTTTCCGTGTCGAGGCCCAGCAGCCGGGTGCAGGCTTCCACGTCGAATCCGGCCATCTGATGCAGTTGCATACCCATCGAGGCGGCTTGCAGGGCGATCGAGATGTTCGCGGCGCCCACGTCGTGCATCCAGTGCCGGTTATAGACATCCGTCCCCGGGAAATTCTTGTATCCGCAGGAAACCAGCAACACCGGAGCGTCGGGGGCCCAGGCTCGATTGCCTCCGGTGAGGCACTCCGCGAGCCGGGCATGAGCTTCCGGATATTCGCGGGTCGTATAGTAATATGCCCATTCCTGGGCATTGTTGCAGGAAGGGGCCCAGCGTGCCGCTTCGAACAGCAATGCCAGTTGTTCTTCATTGACGGGACGGGAATCGTATGAGCGGGGGCTCCATCGCTCTTCGATGGCTTTTATCAGTTTCATATCGGTAAATAGTAGGATGTGTTTGGTAATCCGCAAATTTTGTGCCCCGTGCATTACCGGATTTCGGGAAGATGCCCCGCCGGTTCCGATAGACGGTCGATGCGCAGTCGGGCAGCCGCTGCGTTCGGTGGGTGGCTGTGAAAAACCTTGCCTGTAAGCTACAGTCCCGGTTTTGCCGAAAAGCCGGATGATATGGCGGTTTTCGGAAGAAGAGGGGCAGACCTGAAATTGAGAACTCCCTGATGAAACTCTTTGTGTCCGTGTGGCCTTTCGCCGACTACAACGGCAGTTTACGACGATAAAAATTCCCGTAAAGGAAAGATTACTCTGATTTTTCGAAGCCTCGGATTGCGTCGCTTTTCTCCACTTTCCCGATAGCAGCAACCCTTGGACGAAACGAAGAAAAGTCGTTCGCGAATGACTTTTTATCTTCATCCGCCTTTGTATAAACGAATTGCCGTTGGAAAATAAAAATAAGAATCTGGATTGCGTTGCTTCGCGACTTGTCAAATAGCTCCTTGATGGGAAATACACAAACAAAAGCTGTTCCGCAGGCAGTTTTTTATCGCTGTTCGTTTGCCGTGTGACATGTCGCTGTCCGGAAATGAAAAAAGGAATGTTTTCGTATCCCTTCTCTCGGTCGGGAAAACTGGATTGCGTCGCTCTGCTTCGCTTCCGGACGAGTCTCTTATTGGGTGTACAAAAATCAAGGACCCCGCTTGATAAAGCGGAATCCTTTTTTCTTGTACCCTTACTTTCGGCGATGAATAGCCGTCGTATGCCCATAGTAAAAAACCTTTGCCTTTTAAGGCAAAGGTTTTGATTTTTGTCGGGGAGACTGGATTCGAACCAGCGACCTCCAACTCCCGAAGCTGGCGCGCTAACCGGACTGCGCTACACCCCGAACAATGTAATAACTTTTACTCTTTTTGACTTCTGTCGGGGTAGCGGGATTCGAACCCACGACCCCCTGCTCCCAAAGCAGGTGCGCTAACCGGACTGCGCTACACCCCGAAGTGTCTTTCTCAAAAGCGATGCAAAGGTATGGCTTTTTATTTTAATATGCAAATCCGGATGCCCTTTTTTTGCAGGAATTTTTCGGATATTTTTAAAATCGTTTGAAATTCAATGGAATAGAAAAAATCTTTTTTTTAGGGCATCCGGATATGCGTGACTTATTTCTGTGGTTTCAGCCAGCGATCAAGCCAGTTGAAGAAAGTGCGTTGCCACAAAATACCGTTCTGCGGTTTCAATACCCAGTGGTTTTCGTCCGGGAAAATCAGCAGTTCGGCAGGAATGCCTCTCAGTTTGGCAGCGTTGAATGCGGCCATACCCTGCGAAGCCAAGATGCGGTAGTCTTTCTCGCCGTGGATGCAGAGGATAGGCGTATCCCATTTGTCGACAAACAGGTGAGGAGAGTTGGCATAGCTGCGCTTTACAGCTGGGTTGTTCTTGTCCCAGTACGGGCCACCCAAATCCCAGTTGGTGAACCAGAGTTCTTCGGTTTCGAGATACTGCTGTTCCATGTTGAAGAATCCGTCGTGTGCGATGAAGGCCTTGAAACGCTTGTTGTGGTGTCCGGCCAGCCAGTACACTGAGTATCCTCCGAAGCTGGCACCTACGCAGCCCAGACGGTCTTTGTCTACGTACGGTTCTTTGGCAATGTCGTCGATGGCAGTCAGGTAGTCGTCCATGCAGTGTCCGCCGTAGTTGGTGCTGATTTCTTCCAGCCATTCCATGCCGAATCCCGGCAGACCGCGACGGTTGGGAGCGATGATGATGTAATCGTTGGCAGCCATAATCTGGAAATTCCAGCGGTAGCTCCAGAACTGGCTGACGGGGCTCTGCGGACCGCCTTCACAGAACAGCAGGGTAGGGTATTTCTTGTTCGGGTTGAAGTCTACCGGATAGATTACCCACGAGAGCATGTCTTTACCGTCGACAGTCTTTATCCAGCGGGCTTCTACTTTACCTAACTTCAGCTGCTTGAAGATGTGGTCGTTTTCCTGCGTGATGCGGGTTACCTCATTGGCCTTGTTCAGGTTGACGGTGAACAGCTCGTCGGCTTCGCTGATAGAGTGACGCTTGGTGAGAAGTTGTCCGTCGCCCAGCATTTCTACAGAAGCATAGTCGTACATGCCTTCTGTAAGCTGTTCCACTTCTCCCTTCAGGTTCGTGCGGTGAATCATACTGGTGGCATGCCATACGCCGGTGAAATAGAGAGTCTGGTTATCCGGAGCCCAGCAGTAGCTGTCTACACCCGACTGGAAGGCTTCTGTAACGTAAGTCTTCTTGCCGTTCTTCAAATCTATTACGCAAAGGCGGTTGCGGTCGCTTTCGTATCCGTCGCGCTCCATGCTTTGCCAGGCAATGAATCCGCCGTCGGGGGAGAACTGCGGGTTCGTGTCGTAACCCATGTTCTTGTCGGTAGCGTCTTCCTTGCAGAGGTTGCGGGTCTGCTTGGTTTCCAGATTATACAGGTAAATGTCCGAATCGGTAGAGATGGCGTATTCCAGTCCAGTTTTCTTGCGGCAGGTATATGCGATGGATTTGGAGTCAGGACTCCACGTAAGCTGTTCGATGCCACCGAAAGGCTTCGTCGGCGATTCGTAGGGTTCGCCAGCCAGGATGTCGGTCGCTTCGCCTACCTTGTTTCCGGCAAACGGAGCCACGAATGGATGCGGTACGGTCTGTACCCACTCATCCCAGTGCTTGTACATCAGGTCGTCTATCACCATTCCGCTGGCCTTGTCCAGGTCAGGATATTTGTCGACGGTGCGTTCGCCGTATTTCACCTGTGAGATGAAGAGCACCTTGCTCTCGTCGGGTGAGAACTTGAATCCGTCAATTCCTCCGGCAAATGAAGAAAGCTGTACGCGTTCGCTGCCGTCGGGATTCATTTCCCAAATCTGGCTGTTGCCATCGGCATCCGGTGCCAGGAAAGCAAGTTTGCTGCCGTTCTTGATCCATGCAGGTTCTCCTTCGCTGGCAGCTGTAGTAGTGAGCAGCTGGTTGCCTGAGCCGTCGGCATTCATTACGTAGATTACCAGATGGCTCTTGTTTTCTTTCACGCTGTAGTAAGACACCGTGTAGGCAATGCGTTTGCCATCGGGCGATACACAGGAACTTCCGATGCGCCCCATGGTCCAGAGTGTTTCAGGGGTCATACGGCCGTCTTTTACCGTAACCTCCTGCTTGCCGATGATGGGGCCATCTGCCTGTGCGGCTTTTTCAGGACCTACACAGGCCGATGTGGCGAGCATCATGGCTGCTGTCATAGTCATAAAATCTGTTTTTTTCATGTGTTTATTTGATGGTTTGATGATTAAAATTCTTCGTTGTGGATTTTTCTTTTTGAGTCACTCTCGAGTTCCTTTCCGTAGTATTTGCAATAGACGGCTTCTGCATCGTGACCTGTCTGGTGTCAATGCGGGCACTGGCGTTCTGCCTGCTTTTTCTGCTGGCTTACCATGGCCGCCGATACGATTCCTGTAGGTACGGCAATGATGGTGTAACCGGTGAGCATGATGATGGCCGACAGAAATCGTCCTGCCGGAGTAACAGGAGTGATGTCGCTATAACCTACGGTGGTCATGGTAACAATGGCCCAGTAGATGCTGTTGGGGATATTGTTGAATTCAGACCCGGGTACGTCGCCCTCAATCATGTACATGACTGTTCCCATGGAGGTAACCAGGATGAGGACAAAAAAGAAAAATACGGATATTTTCGGTGAGCTGATGCGTAGGGAGCGCAGTAGCAGATTGCCTTCACTGATGAAAGAGAACAGTTTGAAGATGCGGAATATCCGGATGAGCCGGAAGGCCCGGATGACTAGCAGGTAGTGTGCTCCCTTCAGGAAGAAGCTCAGGTAAACCGGCAGGATAGCCAGCAGGTCGACCAGCCCGAAGAAGCTGAATATGTATTTCCGGGGATTTGTCAGGCAGTAAATACGGGCCAGGTATTCTATGGTAAAGAAGAGAGTAAGAAGATACTCTAATAATCGTAATACCCAGTAAGCCGTGGGAGAAAACAGGTGCATGCTTTCCAATATGACCATCAGCACACTGACAATGATGCTACTGATTAATATGATGTCGAACAGTCTTCCTTTTGGTGTGTCTGATTCGAAAACGATGGAATATACTTTCTGCTTTAACATTTCATTGTGCAGGAAATGCTGCCATCGGGTATAGAGTTTTGAAAAGTAGTTCATGGCTTTACCTTTGTTTCTGCAAAGGTAAGACAATAAATGGAAAAAGAGGAATGTAGCAGAAAAAAGAGGCGCCCCTCGATGGCTTGTCTGTATGCCATTGAGGGGCGCGCTGCTGTGTTAAGTGAGATAATCTTTTTATTTTTTCTTACCTCCCATGCGTTCCTGACGTTCTTTCTGGAGACGTTCCTGTTCTTTCTGCAGGGCTTCCAGTTTGGCCATCAGTCCGCTTGCCTTTTGCTGTGAAGGTTCCTTCTTGTTGGCTTCCAGCTGGGCGAGCAGTTTCTTTTCATCGGTCATGCGGCGCATAATCCACATGGTAATGATACCAATCAGACCGGAGATGAAGTAGTAGTAGCTCAATCCGGATGCGTAGTCATTGAAGATGAAGAAGAACATCACAGGCATGATGTACATCATCCATTTCATGGCAGCCATCTGCGGATTGTTGCCCATATCCTGCTGTTTCATCATGATGATCTGGTTGAGCACCGTAGTGATGCTGAACAGCAGACAGAACAGACTCAGGTGGTTGCCTAACAACGGGATGTGGTAGCTCCAGCTAATCAGGTCGTCGTAAGCCGAAAGGTCATCAGCCCACAAGAATCCCTGCTGACGCAACTCGATAGCGTTCGGCACAAAGAAGAAGAGGGCCATGAAGACCGGAGTCTGCAACAACATCGGCAGACAGCCGCCCATCGGACTGACATTGTACTGGCGATAGAGGGCCATGGTTTCCTGCTGTTTCTTCAAGGCATCTTCCTGCTTCGGATATTTGGCATTAATCTTATCTACATACGGCTTCAAGGCACGCATCTTGGCAGATGATATGAAAGACTTCCAGGTGGTAGGGAGTACCAGTACCTTGACGATGATAGTCATAAGCAAGATAACCATACCCATGCTCAGTCCCCAGCCTGACAACCAGTCGAACAGGTTGATGGTGAACCAGCGGTTAATCAGGCGGATAATCGGCCATCCGAGGTAAACCAGATCTTCTAGTTCCTGATCTTTATCTTTAAAGCTCAAGTCATTGCTGGCCAGTAGTGTCTTGAAGTGGTTCGGACCAAAGTAGAACTGCATGTGCGAAGCTTTGGCACCTGTCGGGTCGAAAGCTGTCTTCATGTCGGCTGCATAGTTCTTCATGTAGCCGCTTCCCTGCTGTTCCATTTTTGATTCGAGTGTGGCATTGTCAAAGTTCTGCTCTGCCATGAACACACAGGAGAAATATTGATTCTTGAAAGCTACCCAGTCGAGTGATTCAGGAATGGTTTCTTTTTCATCCTTTGTTTCGCTCAAGTAATCGAAACTGTCGTCCACCGGTTTGTAGGTCAATGACGTGTAACGCTGTTCGAAGTTGTAACCTTTCTCCATCTGGCGGGCACGCTGTTTCCATTCGATGTTCATGCTCTTGGTAGAAGGAGAGAAGAAATTCTGCATGCCGCTGGCCTGAACGGTAAGGTCTACCATATAGGAGTTGGGCAGCAGTCGGTAGTTGAAGTCCAGATGTCCGCCGTTGGCTGCGTTCAGTCGCATGGTCACGGTAGAATCGGTCACATTGGTCGCCTCGAAATACATCTGCTGGCTGAGGATGTTCTCGTTCTTTCCTTCAAAACCGAAATTCATGGAAGCATCTTCGCCGTCGAACAGAACGAGAGGCTGCTTCTTCTGGTCTTTATACTCTTTCAGCAGGGCCTTGCTTACTCGTCCGCCTTTGTTGGAGAAAGTCAGCTGAACCAACTCGTTCTCCAGTACGGTAAACTGTTCCGTACCCTGTGCGGCCTGGAAGAAGAGGGAAGTGCTGTCAGGGCGTGCCTCTTCAATGGCTGCAGCAGCCTGCTTTTCCTGAGCTTCTTCTTGTTGCTTGATAACCTGTTGGATAGAGTCCTGATAATGCTGTGCGCGTGCTCTTTCTTCCTGGCTGGGGCGGTTGTAGATACCGAATCCCACGATGACCGCTCCAATCAGGATAAAGCCCACTAACGTGTTTTTGTCCATTTCTGTTTTTTTACAATGTTATGTTTGGTTTATTTGCTGATAGCTGTCTTGATGAACGACAGGAACAGCGGATGTGGTTTCAGTACCGTACTGCTGTATTCCGGATGGAACTGTGTACCGATGAACCATTTCAGGGTCGGGATTTCCACGATTTCCACCAGGTCAGATTCCGGATTGATACCTACACATTTCATGCCGGCAGCTTCGTACTCTGCTTTATACTGGTTGTTGAATTCAACTTTCTGAGAGGCGACCTTGCCGCTCTTGTAGAAGTTGTGCGCGTCCGCGGGCTTGTCCGCCGCGCAGGCGATGCCGCCGGACATGACGAGCGCGCCCAAGGCCGTTGCCGTGAGTTTTTTTACCTTGCGGTTGATGATGGATTTCGAGTTCATTGCCTGTTTCTTTCTGTTTGCTTGATTGAGGTTTTTTCATGGGCGCATGAGGGGTTTCCGGCATGTTTCAGCGCAGCTTCCTTGCCCCAGGCCGCCGGGGGATGACGGAAAACGGGCTGTGCCTCGCCTCTTCCACCTTTTCCCTTTACGGTCCTGTCCGGTCTTCCAACCGGATAATGGCAATATAACAGAAGATCCGGAAATCAGTTAGCCCGATACTTTTGCATTATTGCCCAATCCTGCAAAATGGAGATGAATGGGATTGCTCCCAGCCATTCCTTGAATACAATGGGTACATCATGAAATTGACGAATGAAATGAAGAAGAAAGGTTCCGGAGCTCCTTCCTTCTCCGCCGTACATGAACCGTTACGACTTGCCGGTATGATCGCCAAATGGACGGAAGGGAAGCACCGGACAGAGACGGCTATTCCCGGACTGGTGCTTCACCGCTGGTCGTCGCCCACGGAGCCGAGCAGCTACATGTTCGCCCCCCATCTTTGCCTGATCGCACAAGGGGTCAAGCGCATCCTGCTGGGGGATGAGGCCTATGTCTATGACGCGCAGACGTTCGTGGTTTCTTCCGTAGAACTCCCGATCGTTTCCCACATTCTGGAAGCCACTCCGGAAAAGCCCTACCTGGGGTTGACGCTGGAACTCGATTTGAAGGAGATATCCCGGCTCATGCTCCACAGCAGCCTCCCCCCGGCCAGTTCCAGCCCGACGGACCGGGGAATAGGCGTCAGCAAGCTGACGCCGCCCCTGCTCAACGCCGTGGAACGCCTGCTGGCATTGCTGGATACTCCGGAGGAAATTCCCGTTTTCCAGCGCCTGGTGGAACAGGAAATTTACTATCGCCTGCTGATGGACGAAGGCCAGGGAACCCGGTTGAGGCAGATCATCATGGCGGAGAGCCGCAGCAACCAGATCGCACGGGCCATTGACTGGATGAAACGGCATTTCGACCAGCCCCTGCATATCAGCGAACTGGCGAAACACGCAGGAATGAGCCCTTCCGGCTTTCATCAGCATTTCCGCGCCCTGACGGCCATCAGCCCGTTACAATTTCAAAAGAGAATCCGTCTGAATGAGGCCAGACGCCTCATGCTTCTGGAAAACATGGATGCGGGGAATGCCGCCTTCCGCGTGGGCTATGAAAGCCCTACCCAATTCAACCGGGAATACAAGCGCATGTTCGGAAATCCGCCCCGCACGGATATTAAAATGCTGCAATCCGCGCCAGTCTGACGGGAATCAAAGGGAACCAGCTTCCACAACGGCAACCCCCAGACAAAAAAGAGGCCGCCTTCCCCGGTTGAAGTACCCCGGAAGAGGCGGCCCCTATGTTACAGGCTCAATGGAGAACCGTTATTCCGTGATGCCAGCGGCTTCGGCTTCGGCAGCCTTGGCGTCGCGCAGAGCGGCACGGATGGACATTTTCACGCGGCCCTTGTCGTCGATGCCGATGCATTTGGCGGTCACCACGTCCCCCACACTGACGACGTCTTCCGTCTTCACCGTGCGGCCTTCGGCCAGTTCGGAGATGTGAATGAGGCCGTCCTTGCCGGGCAGCACTTCCATGAACGCCCCGAAGGTGGTCGTGGAAACGATCTTGCCGGTGTACAGCTCACCGATTTCAATGGTCTTGAACATGCGGGTGACCAGTTCCATGGCGCGGTCCAAGCCTTCCTGCTTGGAGGCGTAGATGTGCACGGTGCCGTCTTCCTCAATGTTGATGTCAGCGCCGGATTCCGCCTGGATGGCCTTGATGTTCTTGCCGCCGGGGCCAATCAGTTCGCCAATGCGGTCGGCGGGAATCTTGGTGGATTCAATGCGGGGAGCGTTCGGGCTCATTTCCGCCGGGGCGGCAATGGCTTCATGCATCACGTTCAGCACGTCGGAACGGCCCTTCTTGGCCACATAGATGGCTTCTTCCAAAATGTCCAGCGGGATGCCGGGGAGCTTGAGGTCCAGCTGGTAGCCGGTGACGCCCGCATCCGTGCCGCAAAGCTTGAAGTCCATGTCGCCGTAGAAGTCTTCGGAACCGATGATGTCCAGAAGGGTCACGTAGCGTTCCATCTGATCGCCGTTGAATTCGGTCACCAGGCCTACGGAGATGCCGGCTACCGGACGGATCAGCGGAACCCCGGCGGCCAGCAGGGACATGGTGCCCGCGCAGACGGTGGCCATGGAGGTGGAGCCGTTGGATTCCATGACTTCCGAGGAAACGCGGATGGCATAGGGGAAGTCCGCATCCGCCGGAATGACGGGAGCGATGGAACGTTCCGCAAGGGCGCCATGGCCAATTTCACGGCGGTTCTGGCCGCCGAAACGGCCCGTATCGCCCACGGAAAAGGGCGGGAAGTTGTAGTGCAGAATGAAGCGCTTGGTGTCTTCACCGCCGGTGTAGGAGTCAAAGTACTGTCTTTCTTCCAGCGGAGCCAGCGTGGCAAGGGCCATGGCCATGGTTTCGCCGCGGGCGAAGAGGGCGGAACCGTGAACGACGGAAGGCAGGCAGTTGATTTCCGCCGTCAGGGGACGCAGCTGCTTGAGTTCGCGGCCGTCGGCACGCTTGTTCTTTTCCATGATGGAAATGCGGAAGGCCTTTTTCTGGATGTATTCAAATACCTGCTCCACGTCAAAGTCCGTGGCTTCCGGATGGCGTTCCTTGATGGCGGCTTCCACTTCGTCGCGCAGGGCACCCACCTTCTTCTGGCGTTCCACCTTGCTGTCGGCGTAAATGGCGTCTTCAATGCGGTCTCCGGCGATTTCATAGCCGATTTCCAGCAGTTCCGGCTTGGCGACAATCAGTTCATAGGAGCGCTTGGGCTTGCCGGCCACGCGGGCCAGTTCTTCCTGCGCTTCGCAAAGCTTGGTAACGTTTTCCTGGGCAAAGCGGAGAGCCTGCACGAATTCTTCTTCCGGCAGCTCATTCGCGGAGCCTTCAATCATGATCACGTCTTTCTTGTTGCCCACGTACACCAAGTCCAGGGTGCTTTCCTTGCGCTGGGTATTGGTGGGGTTGATGACGAACTGGCCATCGATTTTACCGACGCGCACGGCGCCCACGGGGCCCTGGAAAGGAATGTCGGACACGCAGAGGGCGGCAGAAGCGCCGTTGATGCTGAGAATGTCGGAATCGTTTTCACCGTCTGCGGAGAGCAGGATGGCGATCACCTGGGTATCGTAAAGATAGCCTTTGGGGAAAAGGGGGCGCAGCGGACGGTCCGTCATGCGACAGGTCAGGATTTCCTTTTCCGTGGGACGGC
>ENA-OYXW01000502-OYXW01000502.1-human-gut-metagenome-genome-assembly--contig:-NODE-502-length-12048-cov-3.762778_pt1 | contig 12048 bp, 7 predicted proteins | sample MGYA00243977_ERZ653436 | MGnify/ENA primary metagenome ERZ653436 (study PRJEB26926, sample SAMN06165001) | human gut metagenome | biome: ENVO:00009003; feature: ENVO:2100002; material: ENVO:00002003...
CGCAGCATAGTATTCTGCCAATACACAAGCGTTTGTGTTTGAGTCATCACCACCGATAATTACCAATGCCTTGATGCCCAATTCCTTGATGATTTCCAGACCTTTATCAAACTGTTCTACCTTTTCCAGTTTGGTACGTCCCGAACCGATGATATCGAAACCACCGGTATTGCGGTATTCGTCGATAATATCGGAAGTCAGTTCCATATAATTATGGTCTACCAAACCACCGGGGCCCAGAATGAAACCATACAGTTTGCTGTCCTTGTTCAATGCTTTGATACCGTCGAACAAACCGGAAATAACATTGTGTCCGCCGGGAGCCTGTCCACCAGACAAGATGACACCTACGTTGATGGCAGGCATATTGACAGCTTCGCCTTCAACGAACTGAATCAACGGCATGCCGTAAGTGTTAGGGAACAAGGCTTTGATAGCTTCCTGGTCAGCAACTGACTGTGTAGGTTCACCTTCCTTTACTTTTACAGCGCCTTTCAACGCTTTAGGAAGTTTGGGCTGATAAGCAGCTCTGGCAATTTGTAATGCACTTTTAGTCATATTCTATTATTCTATTTAAAGGTGTATAATTTCATTTATAATTCACGTGCAAATTTCGTTCTTTTTTCGCAAATATGAAAACGTATACAAATAAAAATATTACCTTTACCGCGAATTTAGAATTATGTATTAACTTAAAACATTACATTTATGGCAAGTAGAAGAAATTTAAAGAAAAAAATAACCAATATAGCAAGTGATTTGTTTTTAGTCAGTTTGATGGAAGGTGTTAACCGTGAAGTAGTTTGCAACTCTGTACACAATGTGATCAAACTGATTATACGCATCAGTCACACTGAACCGGGTAACGTAAAAGGTTTCTACAAGAAACTGAATGAGGATTTGAACAAAGAAATAAAAGTGGTTGCAGACGAACTGGCTAAAGCTACAAAAGCATAAGATTTAAGGAATGAAAAAAGCTATTTGTGGTTTTATCTACTACAAACTATTGGGATGGAAGACTAAAGTATCCGTTCCCGATTATGACAAATATATTATCTGTGCCGCACCGCATACCACCAATTGGGATTTGTTCATAGGCAAACTGTTTATGGGAGCTATAGGCCGCGAAACTGGTTTTATGATGAAAAAGGACTGGTTCTTCTGGCCTCTAGGCCCTATTTTCCGCTGGATGGGAGGGATTCCCGTAGACCGTAGCCGCAAGACTTCATTGGTGGACCAGATGATTAAGATTGCCAAATCGAGTCAAAAATTCCATCTGGCTATCACTCCGGAAGGAACACGCAAAGCCAATCCCAATTGGAAGAAAGGGTTTTACTATATTGCGCAAGGGGCCGGTCTGCCTATTATTCTGGTAGCTATCGACTACGAGAAGAAATGCATCACAGCCGAAAAAGTAATACATCCCAGCGGTGATTTGGACAAGGATATGCGTGAAATCAAATTGTATTATAAGAATTTCAAAGGCAAATATCCTGAAAACTTCAGCATCGGAAAAGTAGAATAACCCTTCCGTTGTAGTTCTTCAGATATGAAAACACTGATTATGCGGATTGTATTTTCACCCGCATAATCAGTGTTATTTGTATCTATTCTCTTGCTATACTCTCATCCCCATCCTCAAAATTATTCTTCTCTATCTTCACATTCCGGGTGTGAAGCAAGCGGAAACGAGTCTTATTATGATGGAAAGCCGGATAATCTGTATTCTGGCGGATCACATTGTTTTTAAAGACCAATCCGTCAATGGATTTTGCAAAAAGGACAGGGCGGTCAAAAGTTTCAAAATAGTTATCTTCAATCACTACTCCTTTTTCTCCTTTTCCACCATGGAAATATTTTTTCTGATGCTCCAAATCGGGAATCTCCGGATAAATAGAGATAACAGCTTCCGTAAATTGGAACATATTAGTCAATGCATTGATAAAACGATTGTTACGAATCAGCACATTCCGGCAAGCTCCCGTTTCAAACCAGCCGTTACAATCACCGCACAGCAATATGGCTGTTCCTGATGTATGATCAAACAGGTTACGCTCTACCACCGTTTTCAGGGGAGTGCTGAACAGCGTACCGCGTGCACGGTTGTTACGAATGACATTATCCGCAAAATAAACTTCCGGACACCAGGACAGGTTTTCAATGCCGAAACCTTCTTTATCTGTAATCTCCGCATCCAAAGGCTCGGCAAAAGTGATACGATATTCTTTTGCACCTTTCACCATATCTTTGTCATTGGGCAGGATTTCCTTCACCCGGTTCTTTCCACCGGTCAGTTCCATGGTGGCGGAACGTACAAATTGTACTTCATCGCCATTCACGCCCCATTCGAATCCGTATGCTTGCGGATGCATGTATCGGGCAATCACCGTATGGTCATCAAGGCGTTGCTTGATTTTCAAATAAGTACCATGTACATTAATCGCATCATCCATCATTCCTTCATACAGCCCGTTGCGGGAATCAATCTTGCCTCTGCAACTGGAGAAATGAGTAGCATCCGCCTGCGTGGTAAAATAACGAGGATCCTTATCGCCACGAAGACAAACGCTGAATTCATCCAACGTGATATTTTCACATAACTGGGCCAGCAGTCCCATACCTTCGGCATAATGCACTTTCACATTCTGCAAACGGGTGTCTTTATCATTGGACAAGAATATACCCGGAGCAGGACGATAATAAGTACGAAGAGCCACCACTGTCCCCGGTTTCAACCGGGCGTCTTTCCATTGAGGAGCATGGTAGACACGTGGAGAAACTTCTTTCACCCCTTCCATAGGACACCATAAGTCACTGGTGCGGTATACCAGACGCTTTGTCTTTTCTTCAAAAGCAATTCCTCCCTGGGGAGCACTGGACCAGCCTTCACCGTATGCTTCGAAAAAACCTTTCTCATTGATACGGCATTTCACCCATGCGGCAGGTTCAAAAGTAATTCCCTCCTCTCCGCTTTCCAATATCTTGACCTGAGCAATATGAGGAGTCTCAAAATCTATGCTGAAATTACGCAAAGTACAATTCTCTGAACGAAGCAGAGAAAGTGGAAGCATACGTCCATGAAAGATAAAATCGGCACCCTGTCCGTCCACCGTCAGCCCCTTCCAATCCTCCAAAGGGAAACCTACCGTTTTCGGATTGTCCTGATCATGATTGGAAATATAATACTCACGGACAGCCGCCCCTTCAGGATGGAAATCGTAACGTCCGGATTCAAAAAGCAGGGTGACCTTATCACCCAAAGCAACTTGAGACTTGATGTCTTGTAACGCCTTCTGCAATTTGGGTGAAAGATTCTCGTGTGTGTCCGGTACCAGACCATAATTTCGCATTTCGACTACCTTACTTCCGGCAAAAGCGGAAACAGCCAGCCATACGAAGCAGAAATTAAAGATAATTCGTTTCATTTAGGTTCATTATAGATTAGTTAGAATGACAAAACTAACAAAAATTCCTAACTTCGCAACCATAAATAAAGAAGAAAACAACATGAAAAAGATATTTTTGTCCTTCCTGCTGGTAATGGCAGGAATATCACACACTTTGGCACAAGGGTTAGATGGTAATGTGGAACAACGTCTAAAAGACTTTTTCACCCGGTACGAAACATCTTATGCCAACATAGGTAAATGTAAATTAGACCGTTATGAAGTAAATCATGACAAAAAAAGACTGAATGTATATGCCAGCCCCAGCTTCGGCTACCAACCGTTTACCCCCGAAAAGACAGAAGCTATCTACCGGTTACTTAGACAAAGCCTACCCGGTCCTGTAAATTATTACGATATAACCATCTATGCCGATGGCAAATCAATCGAAGACCTGATCCCCAACTATCTGAGGAAGAAACAGGACAAAAGCCGCTTATGGCAACGGACAGATTATAAAGGTGATCCATGGGTAAAAAATATTTCCCGCCCCTTTACTGCCGGCAAAGGACTGGAAGGCAGACACATCGCCCTTTGGCAAAGCCACGGAAAATATTATAAGAATGACAAAGGATGTTGGGAATGGCAACGTCCACGCTTGTTCTGTACCACAGAGGATTTGTTCACCCAATCATTCGTCATACCTTATATTATACCCATGCTGGAAAATGCGGGAGCCATAGTTTATACCCCTCGTGAACGTGACTGGCAACGCAATGAGGTGATTGTGGATAATGATACCCATCCCCAAGGTTGCATCTATCAGGAGATAAAAAGCCGGAAAGGTAAATGGAAAACCGCCCCCACCCCGGCATTCGCTCAAAAACGATTGGTTTACCGGGACGGACAAAATCCTTTTGAAGAAGGTACAGCCCGCTTTGCCTCCACCGAGAAAAAACCGGAAAAAGCCTTTGCACAATGGATTCCCCATATTCCCGAAACAGGAAAATATGCCGTCTATGTGACTTATCAGACTTTACCCGGAAGTGTGAGTGACGCTAAATATCTGGTTTTCCATAAAGGGGGTGTCACCGAATTTCTGGTCAACCAACAAATAGGGGGAGGAACCTGGGTTTATCTGGGCACTTTTGAATTCGACAAAGGAACCAACGATTACGGTATGGTGGTACTAAGTAATGAGAGCAGACAAAAAGGAGTGGTATGCGCCGATGCCGTCCGTTTTGGCGGAGGAATGGGAAACATATCGCGCGGTGGAAAAACCAGCGGCCTGCCCCGTTATCTGGAAGGGGCACGCTATGCCGCACAATGGTCGGGTTTTCCTTATTCGGTTTACAGTCCCAGCGAAGGTAAGAATGACTATACCGATGATATAAACGCCCGCAGCCGGATAATAAACTATCTCAGCGGAAATTCTGTGTACAATCCAAAGGAGAAGGGATTGGGCGTTCCTTTTGAAATGACCTTGGGAGTGCACAGCGATGCAGGTTTTTCCAAAGAAGATGATTTAATAGGCACGCTGGGTATCTATACCACCGATTATAATAATGGTGAACTGAACGCCGGTATCTCCCGTTATGCTTCCCGCGACTTGGCGGACATGGTACTGACCGGTCTGCAACAGGATATCTCCGCCCAATTCGGTATCCGGTGGCAACGCCGCAGCCTGTGGAACCGCAATTACAGCGAAACTCGTCTGCCTGCCGTTCCCTCGATGATTCTGGAACTCCTCTCCCACCAGAACTTCGCCGATTTGAAATTGGGGCACGATCCGCGTTTCAAGTTTACCGTAGGACGTTCTGTTTACAAATCCATACTAAAATACCTGAGTACCATGCATGGGACGGATTACGTAGTCCAACCTTTACCGGTAAATAACTTTGCCATTCACTCCGGAAGTAGGAAAAACACCTTCCAACTAACTTGGCAAGCGGTAGACGACCCGTTGGAACCGACTGCCAAAGCTCAACAATACATAGTCTATACCCGTCTGGGACATGGTGGATTTGACAATGGAACGTTAGTACGCGGTACTGAATATACCTTCGAAGCCGAACCGGGACTGGTATATAGTTTCAAAGTAACCGCAGTCAACAAGGGCGGAGAAAGTTTTCCTTCCGAAATCCTGTCAGCCTATCAGGCAAAGAAAAGTAAAGGAACAATCTTGATAGTCAACGGATTCGACCGTTTAAGCAGACCTGCTACCGTAGAATCTCCTTTCTTGCAAGGCTTTGACTTGAATACGGATCCGGGAATACCTTATATAAATACACCCGCCTTCTGCGGAACGCAACAAAGCTTCGACCGCAGCCGCATAGGACGGGAAACTAAAGACGGGCTGGGATATAGCGGCAGCGAACTGGAAGGAATGTTGATAGCCGGAAATACTTTCGATTATCCGTTCATTCATGGAAAAGCCATCCAGGCAGCCGGAGGATACTCTTTTGTATCGTGTAGTGATGAAGCCGTTGAAAATGGTTTTGTCCGGCTGGCAGATTACCCCATTACAGACCTGATATTCGGGGCCGACAGGCGTCCTTTCTCCCACACATTGCAACAGTTGCTCACAACCTATTGTCAAGGAGGCGGCAACCTGATGCTCAGCGGCTCGTATATAGGAAGCAACATGAACAGTCCCACAGCACTGAACTTCACCGAAAACATATTAAAATATAGTTTCGGAGGCAGCATGATAAATTCCACTTCGGGAGAAATATATGGAGCCAACACCCGTTTCAGTATTCACCGCACTATCAACGAGCAAACATACGCCGTACCCGCTCCCGACTGTCTGACTCCGGTGGCTCCGGCTTATTCTGCTTTCGTTTACAATCCGGGAAATTACAGTGCCGGCATTGCCTACAAAGGTACTTATCGTACCTTCGTTCTAGGCTTCCCTTTTGAAAGCATTCAAGGAGTGAAGGAAAGAGCACGGGTAATGAGTGCCATCCTGGGCTTCTTTGGCAGCAAGTGATATTTTTAAACGAAAATAAAAGGGCAAATAAGAGGTTATTTCATAAAAACGCCTAACTTTGTCCGTATAAACCATTAAAATAAAACGACTATGTACACTATACAGACTAATGCCTCCGGCACACGCAGCATGGAAATCTCAGAAGAGAACCTGCAAACTATTGAGAAATATGCTTTATTCCAGCATCTGATAGACAGCAACGGTATCGTGGACGAGTCGGTGCTGGAGAAACTGAAGTTGAATATCCGTTCACTGATAACCAGCGAGGAAGGAAACAATAAAGAGCTGCTCGACCTTTGTATCGATGTAATTTATCATAATAACATGAAAGCTTTCGGACTTCATCAACTCATTCTGCTTTATATCCAATGGGAGAAAGAGAAAAATAAAGATGAAGAAGAGATATAATAAACAATCTCTGTGTTCTCTGTAGCAAAACAAAAAAAACAGTATTTATCATTGAAAGAATACAAACTTACAGACTGGTTGCCGACAACCAAGAAAGAAGTAGAGATGCGCGGATGGAATGAACTGGACGTAATCTTGTTCAGCGGTGACGCCTACGTAGATCATCCTTCATTTGGTCCGGCAGTAATTGGAAGATTATTAGAGGCGCAAGGTTTGAAAGTGGCCATTGTGCCTCAACCCAACTGGCGTGATGACCTGCGCGATTTTAAGAAGCTGGGACGTCCACGCCTCTTTTTCGGTGTGTCCGCCGGATGTATGGACAGCATGGTAAACAAATACACTGCCAACAAGCGTTTGCGCAGCGAGGATGCTTATACTCCCGACGGCCGCCACGACATGCGTCCCGAATATCCCAGCATCGTTTATACACAGATTTTAAAGAAAATCTATCCCGACGTACCTGTCATTCTGGGAGGTATAGAGGCATCTTTGCGCCGTGTCACCCATTATGACTACTGGCAGGACTGCCTGCGTAAATCAATTCTGATAGATTCCGGAGCCGATTTATTGATCTATGGAATGGGCGAGAAACCGATTACGGAACTTTGCAAGAGAATGAAAGAAAGCAAAGACAGTCAGGACGGAGCCCATCTACCCTTACAAAAGGATATTCCCCACGATATACCACAAACGGCTTACCTTATCCGTAAGAAAGGATCAGTTCCGTCCGAGCCCTCTGTAATTGAGTGTGTGAACGAAAAGCCAGATATCATCCTACACTCTCATGAAGCATGCCTGAAAGATAAAAAGAAACAAGCCGAGAACTTCCGCTTCATTGAAGAGGAAAGCAACAAGTACGAAGCCTCCCGCATCTTGCAAGATACAGGCAATGAAACAGTAGTAGTCAATCCGCCTTATCCTCCAATGAGCCAAGGCGAACTGGATCATTCTTTTGATTTGCCCTATACGCGTATGCCTCATCCTAAATATAAAGGAAAACGCATTCCCGCATTCGACATGATTAAATTCTCGGTCAATCTGCACCGTGGTTGTTTTGGCGGATGCGCCTTTTGTACCATTTCCGCCCATCAAGGGAAATTTATTGTAAGCCGAAGTAAAGAGAGTATCTTAAGAGAAGTGAGAGCCATAACTGAAATGCCTGATTTCAAAGGCTATCTGAGTGACTTGGGAGGACCTAGCGCCAACATGTATGCCATGCGTGGTAAAGATGAGAAAATTTGCCGGCGATGCAAACGGCCGTCATGTATCCATCCTAAAGTATGTCCCAATTTGAACACGGACCATCGCCCCTTATTGGATATTTATCATTCGGTAGACGCACTTCCCGGTATCAAGAAAAGCTTTATCGGAAGCGGTGTACGCTATGACCTGTTACAATATCAGAGTAAGGATCCGGCAGTAAACCGCAGTACGGCTGAATATACCCGCGAACTGATAGCCAATCATGTCAGCGGGCGTTTGAAAGTGGCTCCGGAACACACCAGCGACTCAGTGCTGCAAATCATGAGGAAACCTTCGTTTTCGCAATTTTATGACTTCAAAAAGACTTTCGACAAAATAAATAAGGAGTTGAATATGCGGCAGCAGATTATACCTTATTTTATAAGCAGCCATCCCGGATGTACGGAAGAAGATATGGCAGAACTGGCAGTGATCACCAAGAAATTGGATTTCCATCTGGAACAAGTACAGGACTTTACTCCTACTCCGATGACTGTAGCCACTGAAACCTGGTACACAGGTTATCATCCATATACGTTGCAACCGGTATTTTCCGCTAAAACACCAAAAGAAAAACTGGCTCAACGGATGTTCTTTTTCTGGTATAAACCCGAAGAACGACGTGCCATCATCAATGAATTGCGCAAAATAGGACGCGCTGATCTGATAGATAAGCTGTATGGTAAATACAAAGCCTGAGTTTTAAATTCACCACAGATTATACAGATTTGATCTGTGGTGAAACTGTTTTTTAACGTCTTGTTTACCTTTCATCGTGTTTTGACGAAACACAGGAACAGGTACATGTGTTCCAAGTTACAGATATTTATTCCCCCCCTAAACTTAATTAGAAAAGCACCGCAAATATTAATTGATAAAAATACGACCTATCCTATTGAATATCATTTATTTTTTGCTATCTTTGGGCAAAACCAACTTTTAAATCAATACTGCGTATGGAAACGTATCTATTCTGGATTGTGCCCATTGCCTCACTCTTGGCATTGGTACTTGCATGGTATTTCTACAAACAAATGATGCTTGAAAGCGAAGGAACTCCGACGATGGAGAAAATCGCTTCTTATGTGCGCCAGGGCGCCATGTCCTATCTGAAACAACAATACAAGGTGGTAGGGCTGGTATTTCTGGGATTAGTTATTCTGTTTTCTATCATGGCATACGGCTTCAACTTACAAAATCCGTGGGTGCCCATTGCTTTTCTTACCGGCGGTTTCTTCTCCGGACTGTCCGGCTTTTTAGGAATGAAAACGGCTACATACGCTTCTGCACGTACCGCCAATGCCGCCCAGCACTCCCTGAACAAAGGACTGCGTGTAGCTTTCCGTAGCGGAGCTGTTATGGGGTTGGTCGTTGTCGGCTTGGGACTACTCGATATTTCTTTCTGGTACATATTATTGGACTATTGCATTCCCACAGACGCCTTGAACCCTTCTGCTAAATTATGTGTCATCACAACCACCATGCTTACCTTTGGTATGGGAGCCAGCACACAAGCACTTTTCGCCCGTGTAGGAGGTGGAATCTATACCAAGGCAGCCGATGTAGGTGCCGACCTGGTAGGTAAAGTGGAAGCCGGTATTCCGGAAGATGACCCCCGCAATCCCGCAACCATTGCCGATAATGTGGGAGACAATGTAGGTGACGTAGCCGGAATGGGCGCCGACCTGTACGAATCCTATTGCGGCTCTATTCTGGCTACCGCCGCTTTAGGTGCTGCCGCTTTTATTGGCTCGGATGATACCGTGATGCAGTTTAAAGCGGTTATCGCACCTATGCTGATTGCGGCAGTGGGTATCGTTCTCTCTATCATCGGTATTTTTGCCGTCCGTACTAAAGAAAATGCAGGAATGAAGGAATTACTCGGATCATTAGCCACAGGAACCAATTTAAGTTCGGTACTGATTGTCGTTGCCACTTTCCTTATCCTTTGGGCATTAGGTTTGGAAAATTGGGTAAACATTTCCTTTGCTGTGGTAGTGGGATTAATAGTAGGTATCGTTATCGGCCGTTCCACCGAATATTATACTTCTCAATCGTATAAACCCACACAACGGTTGGCCGAAAGTGGAAAGACCGGTCCGGCCACCGTTATCATTTCCGGTATCGGACTAGGTATGGTTTCCACCACCATCCCTGTACTGGCAGTAGTAACCGGTATCATCTTGTCCTACTGGCTCGCTTCAGGATTTGATTTTGCCAATATTTCCATGGGATTGTATGGCATCGGTATCGCTGCCGTAGGTATGCTTTCGACATTAGGAATCACCTTGGCTACCGATGCTTACGGACCGATTGCAGACAATGCCGGCGGTATTGCCGAGATGAGTGAACTGGATGGCTCTGTGCGCAAGATCACCGATAAGCTGGACAGCGTAGGTAACACCACAGCCGCAGTAGGCAAAGGCTTTGCCATCGGTTCTGCCGCCTTGACGGCGCTGGCGCTGTTCGCCTCCTTTGCAGAAACTACGAATATCACCAAAGGCGGTATGAGCATTTTGGATGCCAAAGTTGTGGTAGGCTTGTTCCTGGGCGGTATGCTCCCCTTCCTGTTCTCTGCCTTTACCATGAGTTCCGTTGGCAAGGCTGCGAACAAGATGATCGAGGAAGTGCGCCGCCAGTTCCGGGAGAAACCCGGCATCTTAAAGGGCACGGAAAAGCCGGACTACACCAAGTGCGTGTCCATCTCCACTACCGCAGCGTTGAAAGAGATGATTTTGCCCGGCATTATGGCAGTGGTGGCTCCCTTACTGGTAGGCTTCCTACTGGGCGTTGAGAGCCTGGGCGGTCTGCTGGCAGGTGCGCTGGTCAGCGGCGTTATGATGGCAATCTTTATGGCCAATAGCGGCGGTGCCTGGGACAATGCCAAAAAATATATTGAGGGTCTGAAAGACGGCGGCAAAGGCTCTGAAGCCCATAAGGCTGCCGTGGTTGGCGACACCGTAGGCGATCCCTTTAAGGACACCTCTGGCCCGTCTATCAACATTCTTATTAAGCTGATGACCATTGTGTCTTTGGTGTTCTCCTCTGCCTTTATGGCAGTCAACGGCGGCGCAGGTCTGCTGAACTTCTAAAACCAAATCAGATACAAAAAGCCCCGGAGTTTGTACTCCGGGGTTCATTTTATTTAAGCTTACTCGGTTTCATCATAACTGTCCAGGAACGAATGAAGCTGACCATGTTGCTTGTAGCCGATCACTGTGTCAATATTCACATGCTCCACACTGCGGAAAATGTTGCTTTCCACCTGCGGACTTTCTGCATGCAGCATTTGGATCAGTTCCTTGGTACGCTTACGCTTGGAAGTATTGTCCGGGTTGCAAGAGGTGCAGGTGTCCGTAAACTTGCAGGCGCACTGGATAAAGTGCAGGCCGTTATAATCCCGCCAGTGCTCAATGCTGCTTTCCCGCACCAAGTACAGCGGGCGGATCAGTTCCATACCGGCAAAGTTGGTACTGTGCAGCTTGGGCATCATGGTTTGCACCTGACCGCCGTACAGCATGCCCATTAAAATCGTCTCGATTACATCGTCGTAATGGTGACCCAGGGCGATCTTGTTGCAGCCCAGCTCCTTGGCCTTGTTATACAAATGCCCACGGCGCATACGAGCGCAGATATAGCAGGGCGACTTTTCAATATGCAAAACGGATGAGAAAATATCTGTCTCAAACACGGTAATGGGCAGTCCTAAGGTGCGGGCGTTGCGCTCAATCACCTCCCGGTTCTTGGGGCTGTAACCCGGATCCATCACCAGATACACCACTTCAAAGGGAAAGCGACTGTGCTTTTGAAGTTCCTGGAACAGCAGCGCCATCAGCATACTGTCCTTGCCGCCGCTGATACAAACGGCCACCTTATCACCCGGCTGCAACAGTCTGTATTCGTCCAAAGCAGCAGTAAAACGGCTCCAAATTTCTTTATGAAACTTCTTGTGAATACTGTGCTGCACTTGTTTCGCTTTATCCGCCTCAAAGTGCAGCCTTTGCATCAGGTAGCTGTAGT
>ENA-OYXW01000505-OYXW01000505.1-human-gut-metagenome-genome-assembly--contig:-NODE-505-length-11948-cov-5.168755_pt1 | contig 11948 bp, 8 predicted proteins | sample MGYA00243977_ERZ653436 | MGnify/ENA primary metagenome ERZ653436 (study PRJEB26926, sample SAMN06165001) | human gut metagenome | biome: ENVO:00009003; feature: ENVO:2100002; material: ENVO:00002003...
CCCGCCTTTAAGCCATTTCTCCCCATACCCCCCCTTTCCGCCGCGCGGTCGGCGCCCGGTGATGCCGGGTGCATTTGTGCGGGGTGTATTGTGCGCTGTTACGGGCGTTTGTGTAAAGGGTAAGCGTTGCGCCCCGACCCGCTATGTATCAGCGCCGGCTCATTCTCAGCCGGCAGAGATAGCGCCCGCCCCGCGTGGCGGAAAAACCGATTATTGTAAATTATTTGCGCCTATATAAGCATTGTGTTCCAGTTCAGCTTCTGTATCGCCGCGTCAAGCTGCCTAAGCTCCTTGGATTTTGCGTCCACCGTTTTCTGCATCGCCGTAACGTCCACGGTGGGAAGAATCTTTATCTCCGTTTTGGAGTAGCGGTCTATGCGCTGGCTGGCCTGCTGCAAAAAGTCCCGCATTATGCTCAGCTCAAGCGAAAGCGTGTCCCGCCGGGCAAGCAGCGCCGTAAGCGTCTGCCCGTCAAGCACGGTTGCCGCGTTGGTCAGGTTTATGCGGCGGATAAGCTCCTCATACGCGCTGCATTCGGCATTGAGCAGCTCGATAATCCTGAGCGGATCCTCCGCGGGCGTTTCACCCTCCTGCACCTTGGCATTGTCGTTCAGGCGGGAACGGAGCTGCGCTATCCGCGTTTTTATATCCGCGCGCATCTGCAAAGCCTCCGCAAGGGATATTTCTTCGTTTACGGTATTTATATCCATATAGCTCCCCCATATAAGTTGATATTTGTATTATATCACATAAATTAGGCTTTTGCCGCAACTTTATGGGGCTTGACAGAAATGCGCGCGGGATGCTATCATATGCCTAACAAAAGAATATATGCCTTATCAAGAGTGGTTGAGGGACGGGCCCTGTGAAACCCGGCAACCTGCGTGCGCGCAAGGTGCCAATTCCCGCGGCATTAGCCGAAAGATGAGCGATGGAATCTTCGTCTCGTTTTTCGCGGGGCGTTTTGTTTTGCCATGAAAAGCAAAACGGGCGCATCCTGCGAACAGCCATGCTTGATGGTGAATATGAAACGGAGGTTCATTTTTTATGAAAAAGCTTTTTACGTCTGAATCAGTGACCGAGGGACATCCCGATAAGGTTTGCGATATTCTAAGCGACAGCGTGCTCGATGCGCACCTTGCCGTTGACCCGTATTCCCGCGTGGCATGCGAATGCGCGGCAACGACCGGCCTGGTGCTGGTGATGGGCGAAATAACGTCCAAGGCGCAGGTGGACATAGCGTCCCTTGTGCGCGCCACCGTGAACGAAATAGGCTACACGGATAATTCCACCGGCTTTTCTGGCGACAGCTGCGCGGTGCTGGTATCGCTGGATAAGCAGTCGGGCGATATTGCCATGGGCGTGGATAAATCGCTTGAAGCAAAGGAAAGCGGCGCGGAGGATATGGCCACCGGCGCGGGCGATCAGGGCATGATGTTCGGCTATGCCACCGATGAAACGGAAGAGTATATGCCCCTGCCCATATATCTGGCCCATGCGCTTACCCGCAGGCTGGCGGCGTACCGCAAGGGCGGCGCGGACTTCATAAAGCCGGACGGCAAGGCGCAGGTGAGCGTTGTTTACGAAAACGGCACGCCCGTGAGCGTGGATACCGTGCTCGTTTCCACGCAGCACAGCGAGGATGCTACGCAGGCCATGCTGAAGGACGCCATTTATAGCGAGGTTATAAAACCCGTTATCCCCAAGGCTCTGCTTGCGAGCGACGCACGCATTCTGGTCAACCCGACAGGACGTTTCGTAATAGGCGGCCCGCACGGGGACAGCGGCCTGACCGGACGCAAGATAATAGTTGATACCTACGGCGGCTTTGCGCGCCACGGCGGCGGAGCCTTCAGCGGCAAGGACCCCACAAAGGTTGACCGCAGCGCAGCCTATGCCGCGCGCTACATTGCCAAGAATATAGTTGCCGCGGGCCTTGCCAAGCGCTGCGAATTGCAGCTGGCTTACGCGATAGGCGTGGCGGAGCCCGTATCCGTATTTATAGACACGTTCGGCACGGGTGCGGTGGACGAGGATAAGCTGCTTGCCGCCGTGCGCCGCAGCTTTGATTTAAGGCCGGAGGCCATAATACGCGCGCTCGATCTCCGCCGGCCCATATACCGCCGCACCGCGTCCTACGGCCACTTTGGCGACCCTGCCATGCCGTGGGAGCAGCTTGACCTTGCCGAAAAGCTGAAGGCCGCGCTTTAAGCCGCCCATTGCCGGACATACATGAATATTTTTGCACGTTCGGCAAAAAAACTGTTGACACAAATATGTACCATTGTGTATAATAACCCTTGCCGTGAGATTTATGTGCTCGGTTCGTCTAGTGGCCTAGGACACCGCCCTCTCACGGCGGGAACAGGGGTTCGACTCCCCTACCGGGTACCAAAAAGCTCCCAATTCGGGAGCTTTTTTCTTATGCTGTTAATAGTGGAGACGGAAGGTGCGATTGGAAGAAAGACTGCCTTCTTTATAGCGAATACAAAAAAGATACAGCCCGGTTTCGGCTGCATCTTTTTGTGTAAACGTTTTAGTCTTGCCCTATCACCACGTCTGCGCCCATTTTTTCGAGCAGGGTAAGGTTCTGTTGAGATGTTCCTTTGTAATCCTCTATGCCGAAGGCTTCGGCATAGGTGGCGCGGTTTTTAAGCGAGGGATCGATGCCGTGCATCACGCAGGCGTCAACTATTGAATCCCCGCTGTATCCCGCAAGCAGTGTGGTCAAATCATCCTTCGCGGGGTCCGGCGTTTGCAGGTTTTCAAGATAGGCTGCCGCCATTTCCTCTTCACCGGCTTCGTCGGTCGCCTGCGTTGAATAGAATTCAAGCGTAACGTCCTTGGGCAGTATGCCGCCCTCGGTTTTGGTAATCATCTCCAGCCGCTGCAGCGCGTTTTCACCTTCTTCCGCAATAAGCTGCCATGTGAGCTCAAGCACCGTATTGCCATTGCCGTCGGTTATATGCACGCCGTCCGCATCGGCTGCGAACGTGCCGCTGAGCGTCTGCTTTTCCGTGCTGCCCTCCTGCTTTGCGTAGGCGGTTATTGTAAGGCCGCTGCCGTCTATGCGCAGGCTGTATAGCTCGCTTTCGGCGCATGCCATCCAAACATGGCCGTTTTGCAGTTCGCTCACAAGCGCGCCTATATCCTCAACAGTAACAACCTGCTTGGCGGTTTCGGCAGGCTGGTTCTCATCCTGCGTACCCACGGTTAATTTAACGCTGCATCCTGTCAGCAGCAGCGCCGCCAGCAGGGCGGCAATGATTTTTACGGTTTTCATTGGTTTGCATTCTCCTGTTCATAATAAAACTTGCTTATTGAGCCGACATATCTTGCGACATAAACGCTGTACAGCGCGTTGTCGGATTTACTGAAAAGGAAAGTTATTTGGCGTTCATCGCCGTATGGCGCAACGGTAATAGTGTTATCGTCCTCGGTATACTCAAGCTCCGCGGCATTCAGCGCAGCTATAACATCTGAATATGATTCGTCCATCTGCGCCAAAACATTGCCGTTATAAAGCAGCTTCAGCCCGTCCGCACGGATACTGCCGGACATACCGGTGTTGTTGAACGATGCGCGAACTATGCCATACTGCGGCAGTATTGCGTTGCGGGTGTAATTCACCGCTTCAACGACAGCCGTTGTGCGCACGTCAAGGCGAAGATATATTTCGGCATATGAATTGGCGGGGATATAGTCCGGCTGGCGCTCTATTGTCCAGCCCGCGTCCAGCATATCCTGCACGGTCATTGAAAGCTTTGCGGTGATTTCGTCCGATTCCACGGCAAAGTCCGGCATGGTGTATGCGCTGATGAATTCCGCGTCGTCGTATTCCGCGGGGGCGGCGGAGGACACGTTAGAAGTATCTTCCCAGCAGTCCTTGGTCATGTCCAGCCGTATATATATTCCGGAAACGGGGTTATTATCATAATTATAGAACCTGATGTCCGCATACGGCGTTTCAAGCTCCAGGTAGCCGCCGTCCTTTTTGGCGGAGGGGTAGGCTGTTTTGACTTCCGCTGAGGATGCGCCAAGGGTTATGCCATTTGCGGTTTTGAACTCGTTGCCGTTTGCGCCAAGATAGTTGTCGTTGAGTATATGCTCAACGGCGGAAACCGCCGTTATGGTGCAGGCGGAAGCGGGCTGCTCGTTAAGCGTGGTGTTGGAAAGCCTCAGCTCTATCTTGCCGTATTCGTTCATGAGCATAACGCTTGATTTGCTGCCGCCGGCTTCTATTGTGGCTGTATCGTACTGAGCATCCTCAAACACCCAGCCTTTGTCAAGCAGCGCTTGCACGGGCGCGGGCAGCTCAAGCGTTACGCCGTTGAGCGTGAACGTGCGCAGGGAGGCGGTTTCCTCCAAGCTTGCGGACATCATACCGGTGGACACATTTGTGTTCGCATTGCCAAACGCCGCTATTGCCACGGCGGCTATTATTACTACCGCCGCAACGGCTGCAATTATTATAATGCCCTTTTTGTTGGCAGGCTTCTTTGAAACGGGTTTGCCTTCGGGCTTCTTTTTAGCCGCGGGCTTTTCCGCGCTTTCGGCGGGTTCGGGCTTGGCGGTTTTCAGCTTTGTTTTTGCGGCGGGCGCGCTCGGCTGCGCCGCTGGCTTGGGCGCTTTATGCTCCTTTGCGGCGTTAGGCGTATATATGGTTGTTGTGTCCGCAAGCACGGTTTGGTCGTCCGCAATTACGCCGCGTTCCTGCGCGGGTGCGATCTCGCGCGTGTCCGGCGCAAGCTCCGCATTGTCTGGATCTTCCATCGCCGTTTTCAGATCGGCAAGGAATGATGCCACGTCCTGATAGCGGTCCGCCTGCCGCACGGCAAGGCCCTTTATTATAACGTTGCTTATGGCTATGGGGCAGGCCGCATCGGCAGCGGCGGGGGAAGGCAGCCTGTCGCGATACATGCGCTCCATGGCGTCGTCCGGTGTTGCGCCAACTATGCACTTATAAAGCGTTGCTGCAAGCGCGTATACGTCCGTCCACGGGCCCTGGCGGCCCTTGCTGCGGTATTGCTCCTCCGGCGCATAGCCCGGCTTTAATATTACGGAAAGGCTCTTTATATCCGTTTGCGAAATTTCCCTTGCCGCGCCGAAGTCCAGCAGCTTTGTGCTGCCGTCCTCCATTACCATTATGTTGTCCGGGCTTATGTCGCGGTGTATTATCCCTTCCGCATGAACGTGCTGCAAGGACGTCATAACGGGCATAAGCAGCTTAACGGCCTCCTCCGGTGCAAGGCGGCCCTTTTGCTCAAGATAGGTTTTCAGGTCAACGCCGTTCAGAAAGTCCATTATTATATATGCCGTGCCGTTTTCTTCGCAGAAATCGCGCACGCCCACTATGCCGGCTTCCCCGTAAAACTGCGCCAATACGCGGGCTTCGTTCAAAAACTTTTCCCTGTTCTTTTCAAATGTGTCCCTGTGGGTGCCAAGCGTTGCAAATACGTTGGGCGATGCGTCGTGGTTGCGATTGACGTAGCCGGACATATAGAATTCCTTTATGGCTACCTTCAAATTCAGCACCGTGTCTATGCCTATATAGGTTATGCCGAAGCCGCCTTCGCCAAGCACGCGGCCTATTTTGTAGCGCTGCTTCACAAGCGTGCCCGGCACAAGATGGTGCGGCATTACGGTATAGCCGTTCATGTCAAAGCCGCACTTTGTGCATACGCCGTTTTCAAATTCCGCATCCCGCAAACAGCCCGGGCAGAATTGTACATTATGCATAAGTTATATCTCCCTGTAAGTTATTGCTGCTATCGTTTATCCCTGTCCACAAATTCCAATGCCGCAACGGCTATTATGGCATATACCGCCGTATGCAGCGCCAGCATGCCCCAGTTGCGCCAAAGCTTGCCGGAATCGTGCACATAGTCCTCCACAATGCCTGTGGAATAGTTTTCGTCCACCATCGCGTCCACCTGCTCATCCGTAATGGGCAGGGACTTTTGCTTAACAATGCCCTTTAGCGTATAGCTTAGCTGAATTTTCTGAGTATTTTCAAGGTTGTTGTAATCCGCGGAAATAGCCGTTGCGTTAAGCCCCCATTTGCTTATTGTAAGGTTGCCGAAAAAGCTCATAGGCCCGCGCAGGGGGAACAGCATGCCGGAAAGTATCATCTGAATTATAAGTATAAAGGGCATAACGGTCATCGCCGTTGTGGGCGATTTTACTATCGCCGATATTGCAAGGCCCAATACGTCCGCCGCATAGATGCAGAGGAAATACGTTATGAAGTATTCAAGCCATACCCCGCCGAAAAGCGGAGCGCAGCTGGGATAAGTCAAAAATGCGCTACTGATGCCGAGCAATATAGCCGCCTGCAGCAGGCATATGCCGGCCTGAAATATAAGGTGGGAGGCGATATAGCTTGATATATGCAGCCCGGCGCGGTGTTCGCGCTTTATTATGGCGCGCTCTTTGCATATGTTCTGTATCGAATTGAATATGCCCACCCAAATGCAGGCCGATATCAGCGCAAACCCGCCGGAAAACGTATCCATCGTGTATACGAACATGCCGCTGCCAAGCACTATTGATACAAGTGCGGAAATGACCGCGCCGAATATAAGCACCTTCCAGCCGCGCTCGTTTATGAACAAGCGCCAATGCTTGCCAAGATATATGCCTATCTGCGTTATGCGGGACACCTGAGTATTGCTCATATGGACTCTCCTATATACTTTTCATATTTTTCAATATAGAAATCGGATAATCCGTCCCCGTTTTCATCGGGGCGGTTTATGCGCTTAACAATGCCTTCCAGCGAATCGGCATCGAAGAACTCCTTCGCCGCGCCAATGGAGCCGTAGAAGGCCAGATGTCCGCTGTTTGTCTTTGTGCTTTTGGCAAGCACTATCACCTTATCGAACAGATGGGCAACGCGGTCCGGCGCATGGGTTATGACCATTACTATTTTGCCTTCGTCCGCTATAACGCGCAGGTTTTCCATAAGTCCCGCCGCCATTATGCCGTCAAGGCCGGAATCAGGCTCGTCCAGGGAGAAAAGGCTTGGGTCCGCAATGAACTCCACCGCTATGTTAAGCCGCTTTTTCTGCCCGCCGCTCAGCTTTTTAACGAGCGAATCGCGCTCCCGCTGAAGGCCCAGCATTTCAAGCACCTGATCTATGCGCGCCTGGCGGGCATCGTTTGCGGTATCGGCGGGCATTTTCATCTGCGCTGCGTTGTCAAGGGTATGATACACGGTGTCATCATCGCGCAGAAGATCCTGCTGCGGCACGAAGCCTATTTCATACTTCATCTGCGCGTATTCTTTATATATATCGCGCCCGTCATGAACTATTTTGCCGCGGGCCTTTTCGTAGCCCATCACGGCGTTGAAGAAGGTAGTTTTGCCAGCGCCCGAGCCGCCAAGCACAAGCACCATGTCCCCGGGGTCAATGCTGAGATCTATATTTTCAAGCAGTATGCGTTTTTTGAAAAGGTTGCGCACGCTGCGCTCCTCAATATGTATGGCAAGTTGGTTTTTCTGCACGGCGGGTGCGTTATAAAGCAGCCTGTCGCCAAGGAATATGAACAGCGTGTTGACTATGCGCACAACATCCATTGCATGAAGCGGTCGCGGCTGGGCGATGCGTTCGCCGTTAACGAACACGCCGTTTATGCTGCCGTGGTCAACTATTGACCATCCGCGCACGCCGTGAATGAACGTTGCATGCTTTTTTGATACCGCAGGATCGGCTATCTTTATGCCCTCTTGGGCAACGGTGGTGCGGCCTATGCTTATGTTGCCGGTATCCTCGCGCAGCTCGACCGATTGCCACTCGGCATCCTGCCAGGATGTTGAAAATATCATTACGACGGCCTCGTGATGCGGGCGGTCCAAATTTTTGCGGTCTATGCGCAGTATGTCCCCGTCGTTGAGTATACAGCTGCTGCTTTCGCCGTCTTTTCCGTAGAGAATTCCGTTTACATGCGTGCCGTTCAGGCTGTCCGTATCGCTGTAGCAATAGCCCGTGTCAAGCTTAGTTATCCTTCCGTGGCGCTTTGATACTATGCCGCTGTTCAGCGGCAGGTCTACGTCTATGCCCGTGCCCGCGCGGCCGAGCGTGATGCCCTGACCTATATCCACCGTGCGCATCGTGCGCCCGGCGTCGCATACAAACAGGCGCGCCGGTTTGGCTTCACCGGCGGTGTAAAGCATGGTTGCGCTCATTGCGTTATATCCCCTTCCCCATCGTCTATCCATATTGTTATTGCCGTGCGGTTGTCGCGCTCGCTATGCTGATCGTTACGGCTTATAAGTTCCAGCATGTTCTCCATCCATATTTGGGCATTGTCGGATTCTTCAAGGCAAATCTGTATCTGCTCTTCCGTAATGTATTCCCAAAAGCCGTCCGTGCAGAGCAATATCTGCATGTTCCCGCGCAGCGCTACGGGCTGCTCCATTTCCGTCTGCGGCTTTTCCCACGGCGTGCCCAGCACGCGCAGCAGCCTGCTGCGGTCCTCGTGAAAACGAATGTCCCGTTCCTCCACCTGCCCTATGGCGGAAAGCATCTGGGTAACGCTGTGGTCAAGCGTGCGCCGCTTTAATACACCGTTTTCGGCGTAATATGTACGCGAATCCCCAACGTGCCCCCAATACATGCTTTGCTTATCCAGCATAACAACGTTCAGCGTGGTTTTCATCTGCGTTTCGTTATGCTCCGCCCTTTGCCGCGCCAATACCGCATGCTGCGCCTGAAGGAAGGCCTGCTCCGCGGCGGCGTTGGAAAAAACGGCCTGTGCCTGCGCATATTCTGCCACGGCGTTGCATGCAAGCTCCGCCGCGACTTCGCCGCGGTCAAGCCCGCCAAGCCCATCCGCCAGCGCGAAGCAAAGCCCGGCCGGGCATTTGCTCACGGCATAGCGGTCCTCGTTGCAGGGCCGGTCGCCTATTTCCGTATGCACAAAGTAGTTTATTTTCACAAAGGAATCTCCCTTATAATATCCTTGAATAAATATTCATTGACCGAATCACACATTTGCAGCGTGCGCTTCTCCTTAACCAAACGCAGCTTATTCAACAATAATTATAATACGAACAGAGCCGAATTTTGTCAAGGAACAGAAGAAGCGGATGTGCTGTTACATAACAAAAAACCTCCGCACCATATCGGTTCGGAGGATTGGTGGTGGAGCAACTTTTGCTAAATCCGAACCGAATGCCGCTTCTATTTCCGCAAGGGTGATTGGTTCCGTTCCATCCTGAAAGTTATAGGTGAATACAATTTTGTCATCAAACACGTAGATGGAGTTGATGAACGTATCGATGATATGCTTCTGGTACTGCGGGTCGTCTACGTTGCCATACTTGAAGCGGCTGATCCAACTGACTACCTGCTCTTTTGTGTAGCGCGGCCTTGCCATCTGCGCCTGCAATATGGACAGCTTCAACTCTTCCCGCTGCATTTCCAGCTTCTCCAGCCGCTCCTTTGTGGAGGCGGTGAGCACGCCCATCTGAATGGCGTTGAGCATATTGTCAATGGCTTTTTCACATTCAGTCAACTGCTGGCGCATGGCGGGGAGCGAGGTATCTTCCTTTTCCTGCAAGGCCACGATTGCTTCCGCAATGCGGCTGATTTCATCGTCCCGCAATACGCGCTGCACCGTCACAAGAACTGCCGCCCGTTCGATCCAATGCTTTCTGACAGCTTTTCGCTTGCAGCCCAGCTTTCGCTTCGCACCGCCGCATTTGTAGTAATAATGTTTGACGCCCTTTGTGCTGCTGGTGCCGCTTTCCCCGGCCATCAGCCGTTCGCAAGTTCCGCAGAACAGCTTCGTTGTCAGCAGATATTCTTCCGTCGCTTTGGCTTTGGCGGGGGCTTTTTTGTTGAACGCCATACGCCGCTGCACCCGGTCAAACAAGTCATCGTCAATGATTGCAGGGATTCCTTTGGGGATGATCACGCTCCCATACTGGTACTCGCCGATGTACTTCCTGTTTTTGAGGATCAGACTGACCCCACCGATTTTGAACGCCTTGCCCTTTTTCGTTTTCAGCCCACGTCCGTTCAGCGAAGCCGTGATCTCGCTGATGCTCTCGCCGCTGTCATAACGAGTGAATATCTCCGTTACCAGCGGGGCGGTCAGAGGATCGACGGCAAGCACACCGTCTGTGCCTACCACATACCCCAGCGGCGTATTTCCGCCGTTGTTTTTGCATTTAAGCGCGTTCTCTTTCTGTCCGCGCTGTATCTTCTCGGACAGCTCAGCGGAGTAATATTCGGCATAGCCTTCAAGCATGGATTCCAGTATTATCCCCTCCGGCCCGTCGGAGATGTTCTCCTTTACGGAGATGACCTTGACACCGTTCTTTTTGAGAATCCGCTTGTAGTGGGCGCTGTCATAGCGGTCGCGGGAGAAACGGTCGAGCTTCCATATCAGCACCACATCGAACAGCTTTTGCTCGCTGTCCTTTATCATGTTTTGAAATTCCGGCCTGTCCGCAGTTCTGGCGGACAAGGCTCTGTCGATGTAGCTGCGGAGGACGGTGATTCCGTTTTTCTCGGCAAAGGCGGCACACTCGCGGAGCTGCCCTTCGATGGATTCTTCTCGCTGGCTGTCCGAGGAATAGCGGGCGTAGATCACAGCTTTCATTTCGTCTCCACCTCCGAGAGCATCTGCACAAGCGTTGCCTTCAATCGTTCGTTCATAGCCGAGCCGGGGTCGAAGCACATTTCCACGAACCGCGCCATTTCGGGATTGTTCAGGCCGAGCTTCACGCAGTTGTTATAGATCATGCCGTGTGGGTCGTCCGTCCTGCCGAAAATGTAGTCCAGCGACACGTCAAAGTAGTCGGCGTATTTCAGAAAAACCTCCGGGGAGGGCGTGGAATCGTCGATCTCATACCGGGCAAGGGCGGATTGGGAAACGTCAAATTCCTTTGCCAGCTTCGCCTGCGAGAGCCTGACGCTTTCGCGCAAGCTCCTGAGCCGTTCACCGATGATTTTCAAGGCTGCGTCACCTCCTTTTCTGTTTCAAGTATACCCGGAAACAGAGAATGTGTCAATGACATATTCACATAACGCCGCGATTCTCTGACGCGCCGCAGGCGAAGAAAGCTCCGCAGGAGGGTAGCTCGTAATAAGACAGGTTTATAATGTTTAGTTGGAACAGCGTGGCATGAAGTCACGCTGTTCTGCTTTCTGCTGCGTGATTGACCATTTCCGAGATAATGCTTTCGGGCAGGAAACCGATACAGGCAAGGCTGATCCGTACATCCTGCACTCTGTGTCCACTGCTTTTGTCGGGAGCACACACATACACCTTGTTTACAAGATCGTTTAGGATTGCCGGTGTCAGTTCTGTCAGTTCGGGATATTTCTTCGCCCTGCGGATGAATTGCTCGATGCTGTCCGCTTCTTCCTCCTGCTTGGCGATTTCCTGTTCCCATAACAGCATCTTTTCCGTCAGCTCCGTTTGCTCATTTTCGTAGTCAACGGATAGCTTTTGAAAACGACTGTCATTGATCTTACCCGAAATATTGTCCTCATAAATCCGCTTGAACAGTCGGTCGAGTTCTTCGATTCTGCGCTGTGCCTGTGTGAGCTGTCTGCGTTTTGCAGCCAGCTCTTTTTTGAACTCTTCTTTGCGCTTGGCACCGAGCTTTTCACGGAACAAGTCCTCGCAATCGGATATGTACCAAAGGAGGATTTGAAGAAATTTCAGTACGCCCTTTTCCAATACCATTGCTCGGATAAAGTGTGTTCCGCACACATCTTTGCCTTTCTTCCGAGAGGTAGAGCAAACGAAATGATCCTGCCGCTCCTCAAAGTTTTGCGTGGTGCAGTAGTACAGTTTTTCTCCGCAATCGGCACAGCAGGCAACACCGGAAAACAAATTGCTCTTACCCGTTTTAGCCGGTCTGCGCTTGTTGCGGCGAAGCTCCTGTACCCGTTCAAAGGTTTCCTCATCCACAATGGCTTCGTGCGTGT
>ENA-OYXW01000515-OYXW01000515.1-human-gut-metagenome-genome-assembly--contig:-NODE-515-length-11785-cov-6.893180_pt1 | contig 11785 bp, 1 predicted proteins | sample MGYA00243977_ERZ653436 | MGnify/ENA primary metagenome ERZ653436 (study PRJEB26926, sample SAMN06165001) | human gut metagenome | biome: ENVO:00009003; feature: ENVO:2100002; material: ENVO:00002003...
ATAATGTATAGATTGAAAACAAATATAAAGAAAAAAACATGAATTAGACAAAAACGCTTGCAAAAAAATCAAAAATTTGATAAAATAAGTAGGTAAAGTCATGAAATAAAGAGGTGAAAAAATGATGGATTTTAATCTAATCTTACTACTTGCCGGATTGGGATTGCTGGTGGTGGTAATATTATATGCATTATGGGGCTTTCTAGGTGGATTAAAGAGAGAACTATCATGCATCGCTGTTTTCATAGTTTTACTAGTCTTATCTTGGCTTGTATTTGGGGATTCCGCAACACTTTTGAATGCGAAGGCAGGTCAACAAGTGGCAGAATTTCTGGGTATTCAAGATGGATCGATATCTACTGTTTGGGATGCTGTTTTAGTATATGCAAGAGCACAGATGCCCAATGGTGAGGTTTTACTAGTAGAAGGAAAGGAAACATACGCTCTTTTCTATAGCATTGCTTCAACAGTATGCCATGCGATTGGTTTGCTAGTTGGTACCATAGCAGTTCTAGTGATTTGTCCAATTATTCGTTTGATAACTCATATTGTTGGATTGATTATGAGAGCAGTTAAAAAGAGTAAAGCTAAGAAAAATTCTACTGCGATAACAACTGAAGAGAAAGAAGAACAAAAAGCAGTAGTTGTAATTCCAAGCACAGAAGAAGGCGAAGAAGCAGTTTTAACTAAAGATGAAAACTTTATTGAAAAAAAACCTGCTGGCAAAAGACGTCTATGGGGTGCACTTGCGGGGGCATTGAAGGGTGTCTTTGTTGTGATTATGGTTTGTGCTCCACTTTCTGGTTTATCTTCAGTGATAAATAGTGCTAGTCCTGAAACACAAAAATTATTAAAAGATGTCATAAATGGTGATGCTAAAGTTCAAGTAGCTGAATCATCTGATGATCCAATCGAAATGGTTTTTGAATTTGCTAAAGAATATGAAAATAGTGCGCTTGGTAAATTTGCAAATGGTTCAAGATTCTTCTTTGGTAAATCTTTTAGTGAACAAATGTTTGATGGTTTGTTTAAAATGGAAACTAAAAATCAGACGATTTATTTAAGTGATGAGTTAATCACTTTTATTGAGGCTATAAACGCTTTAGATGGAAAGGTTAATTTTAATCAAGTAAATAGAACGGAATTTAGAACCGCTTTAGAAGCACTAAAGAGTTCAAAACTTATGGCTGAGTTGATGCCGGTTGGTATTGAATATGTCTATGAAATTGAAGAATTCAATCAGTTATTAGTAGAATCTGGTGAAACAGATGCTTTCTTAGATTTAAGATATAACAATTGGAAACGGGATATGAAATTAGTATTAGATGCGGTAAAAGAAGCATATGATCTAAATTTATTCCCATTTGAAGAGTTCAATTATTTAACAATGAATTCTAAAGAATTGAATGATGTTACAACCTTATTGAGCCGAACAGAATTGTTATCTGATGCGTTACCAATTGGTCTTGAAATCGTATTTAGTTTAGAAGCAGTCCAAAAACAAATTGGTAAAATTGATGTTCCTGATTTACAAGATGTCAATATGGAACAAGAGTTGGATATGATTGTTTCTATTTATGACAAATTTAAAGATTATGGCATTGAAAGTTTTGAAGGCTTTGATGGAAATGAATTTTTGAAGACAGTATTGAATGATGAAAACCAAACGAATGTGTTATTTGATATTGTACAGAAAGTTTTAGATTTACAACTTGTCGATAAACTTGCAATTCCTGCAGTCTTTGGATATGCAAAAACAAATGAGCAATTTGCGTCTTTACTTGAGGATTCTGGTGAAACTGACAATTTTATGGCACTAGCAGACACGTTAACAGTTGATGATTTATCAATATATGTTGATGCTGTGAAGGTTGCTTTAGAATTAGTTGATGTAACAAATTTCCCATCCATTGGTATTGATTATTTCCATTTTAATCCTAACCTTTTAGATGAAGTTATTTTAAAATTATTTTCAACTAGTAAAACGAACCAAGTTTTATCAGTTGGTGTTCCAATTGCTCTTTCAGTAGATGCAATTAAACAAGTAATGGAAGATGCTTTAACAGATGTTCGTTTTGATGGTATAGACTGGGAAAGTGAATGTATCCTTATAGTAAATATCTACCGAGAATTTTTAAAATTGGAATTTGAATCTGTAGATGATTTTGCTGGAGACAAAATTGATTTATTACAAACTCTTTTAGAAGATGAAGGAAAATACAATGCAACTCTTTCTATTTTATTAAAGTTAGTAGATGCACAATTGTACAATCGTGCAGGAGTTCCTTCTATGCAATATTTCTTAGATAAGCTTATTGATGAAAACTATCAAGAATTTAGTGATATTATTGGTTTAGATGGAATAAGTGTCGAACAGTGGAAAGCTGACCTTCAAAATATATTAGAATCTGCAAAATTAATCAATGAATTGCATGTATTAGATAATTTAAATCCATTTGATTATACAAAGTTAGATATTGCCTCAGATGAGGGTGTGGAAAAAATTAAAGTATTGATTCAAAATATTTTTGATCTTCATCTTCTTGGTAATGATGAATTGAAAACAAAATTATTAGTTGCTTCTATTCGTCAATTTAATTGGGCGATTTTACCGGAAAATTTTGCAATGGATTCAATTGTTTGGGACAATGAGGAAAGTGTTTTATTACAACTTGTTGATATCTATAAAAATATTAATGATTTAGATGGCTTTGATATTTTTGATATAAATAATACAAAATGGGTTGATTTACTTGAAAATGAAGAATTCTTAGACTATGTTATTAGTGCTTTAGAATCCGCTGTTGATTCAAGTATTGTACTAGAATTATTACCAGGCTTATTAGATAAATATGTATTACCAAGACTTGATGAAATTGAAAGTGTTGACGATGAAACATTATTTAGTGACATTTTATCGAAAGTGCCATCTGAAGAACTAGTTAATGAAATTATCAAATTGATTGATGTTGTAAAAGCCGCTGTTGAGATTCATTTGTTAGATTCCGCAAATAATATTGACGCAATTGATTTTGCCAATACAGATGCTTTAAAAACGATTGTCAGTGGTATTTTTGATTCTACACTTATTCAAGGTTACGAAGGTAGAATTATTAGAATTATTTTAAAGGCGACAAATCTTTTAGATATACCAAAAGATTCAGCTGTATATGAGCAACTTGTTTCCATTGATTATAGTGGGGAAAAGGATGTTTTGATTCAATTTATTGATGCGATAGAGCCAGTTTTAAAAGACCCTAATTTTAAACTTACAAATGAAGAAGGTAAATTCAATTTAGATTTGGTATTCTGGGCAGAAGATCAAAATGCGAATACCCTTTTAGAGGGAATTAAGATTTTATTTGGTAGTTATCCTGATAATGAAGAAGTAGGTTCTAAATTAATTGAAGCCTTATTACCAAGTATTTATGATACATTTATTGAAGGTAAGGATTTAATTCCTGAAGAATTTAAAGATATCATTGCCGAATTAGATGTTACAAATGCAAGTGGAGAGTTGCTAGTAAGAGATATTCGCCGTTTAATTTTTGTGGCAGAGCAACTCATTGAAATGGATGCACATACGTTATTAAACAATGGCGATATGTTTATCAGTACTCCTGAGGCAGTAAATGCTATTCATAGTATTCTTGATGCTTTACATGATATTGAATTGATTAAAGGTCACGAATCTCAAACGCTTGCATGGGGTGTAAATTATCTTGCTAATAAATTAGAAATTAATGTGGATGAAGTAACTGATGAATTTAATGATGTAAATTGGTTAGAACAAAATGAAGTGTATAAAGAAATTTTTGCTGATATAGCAACGTTATTGAGAAATAATGAAATCTTAACATACAACGAACTTCTTGAATTTATTAGGAATAAAGAGTACAATACATCAAAATTCATAACAGATCAAAATGTAAATGATGTATTAGATATCTTAGATCGACTTGTAGATGTTGAGGTAATTGATGCAATCGTACCACTTGCTGTAAAATATGGTATTACTGTTTTAGATAATAAGAGTGGAATTGCTGCGGATTATATCAATGATTTTACAAGCGAGGAGTTAAATCATGATTTCCATAAATTGATTGAAATTGCTCATAAATTAGTTGATGATTTAGATATCGTTACGTATTATATTCATCAATTTGATGGTGATTTACCACTACCAAATGAAGAGGTTGTTAGATTATTAGTGGATGATGTATTTGAACTGAATATAGTAATACATGCTGATGGAAAACTTGCAACTTTAATTTATGATGAAATTGTTAAAAGAGTGTTAAAAGATGATCAAAAATTAATTGTTAGTGCGGATGATTTTGCTTTTGATACAATTGATTGGACAAGCGAAAAAGAAATTATTAGAGAATTTATTTCAATTGGTTATGATTTCTTAGAAGTAAATAACATTCAAAATATGGCATCTGTTCAACAATTGATTAAAGAAAAATTGTATGCTTCACCAGCAATTTTAAGAGATGAAACGGGTTATGTTTTATCTGATGCAATCAGAGTACTACAAAATTCTCAACTTGTAGAAAATGTTATTGAGAAATTATATAATTATGGTATTGATTTCTTGGCAAATAGTGGAAAAGTGAATCTTCCAATCCCAATTGATTATCTAAGTGGTATGCCAAAAGATAAATTAATGGAAGATCTTGGTCATGTTGCAAACATTTTAGATAAAGCTGTAGAATTTGGTTTAATGGAATATTTTGCAGATAATGATATTCGTGGTCTTAATTTAGAACTTGTTGCGCAAATGGTTGAAGATTTGTATACGTTAAATATTGTAAAAGATCATGACTTAGAATTATTAGGAAATATTTATAATTATGGATTAAAATATTTAGAAGATCAAACAAATGGTACATTTATACTAACACAAACCCAAATTGATCAAATTGATGGTGAACAAGAATTTGTTGCATTAGCTAATGTTGTAAGATCACTCCAAGCAGTAATTGATACAGGTAGTATACATTCATTAGGCGATGTAATGAACTTTATCAATAATAAGACATATAAGACCAAAGAATTTTATGCGAAAAATGTATATCACGCCATCATTGATGTTGTAAATTGTGCAACCGATTTACAATTATTAGAATTAATTACACCTCAACTTATAAATCATGCGAAAGTCTTTGGTGAAACAAAGAATTTAGATTTATCATTCTTACAAACAGATGAATATACTGCAAGTTTATTTATTGATGATGTTAGAACTATATTAGATATGGCTAAGATTGGTTATGATTTTGGTATTATCGATTATGTATTTGATCGTACTTTATACACGATTGAATCTGAAGCGTTATGCAATATGTTAGATTTCGTTCCATCACTTCATATTGCGAATATGTATCTTGATGAATTGCTCTATCAAGGAGTTAGATACGGATTAGATAAAGCAAACATAGCTATCACTGTTACTAAAGAAGATTTCGCAAATATTGCTTTAGCTACTGAAATTTCTGCGTTAAAAGAGGTAGTTAGAGCAACCAAAGAATTACTTGATGAAAAAGACATCATTACTTTAAATGATGTGAAAACATTCTTTAACGATAAAGAGTATAACAAAGAGGCCTTTTATGATGTTGCAACAGGAACCATTTTAGAAAAGGTTGTTACTGCTGTTGCTGATTTACAAACAGTTCAAGTATTATTACCAAAAGCGTTAAATTATGGTGTAGATAAAGTCACTCAAGTTGATCTTAGTTTCTTAAAGAATGAATTTAGTAAAGAAGAACTTGCTGAGGATGTAAAAGCTTTTGCAAAACTTGTAACACCTTTAATTGAAGCTGAGTTTGTTAAAGTTTTATTCAAAGGTAATCTTGATGAAGTCACACTACATTATGATATATATCAAGAAATGTTAGATGGCATTCAAAATATGAATATTTTGAATAAGAAGTATGCGAACTTTATTGTTATGGCAACAAATTATGGTCTTGATAAAGTAAATTCAAAACAAGAAGTAACAACTGATATGTTTGATGGCATTCAATTTGCTAATGAAGTCACAATGCTTAAAGATGTTGTCTCATCTATTGCTCAGTTAACAGATGGTCTAAATGCTTATACAATTGGTAGCGTAAAAGATATCTATGATGATGTTGTGAAAAATAAACAATATAAAGATATCAAATACTCTAATCAAGTTGTTGTCAATGATGTATTAAATGTATTGAATCAAGCATTAAATGTTGAGGCTTTACAAGTATTATTACCAACAGCTTCAATTCATGTATCGGAATACTTATTTGAAAAAGGTACGGATATTCGTTTCTTATTTGAAAGTGTTTCTCAAGAAGAATTAGTAGAAGATGCTAAGAATTTAATTTTCACTTTAACTGATTTAGTAGAGTATGGTATGGTAGAGTTTGCTTTACATGATGGTGAAATTGATGTCGCAAATGTTGATGCTATTCAAAATGCTATTGATAAAGTTATCCATCTTCACATCTTAAGTAATAACGAAGAAAAAGCAATTTTTGTCTTATTAGATAAACTTGGTATAGATACAAAAGATATCACTTTAAGCGATGTGAACTGGCAAGAAGAAGTTCTCACTTTACAAAATATTGTAAATGAAGCAAAAGATATTTTAGTAATGGAACAAGCAAATACTATTTCAAAAATTAAAGCGATTGAAGTTAAGAAATTTATTACAATTACTGATGATACGAATGGATATATTGATGTGTTTGCGGAAGTATTGAAAGCTCTTTCTGCTGATCAACTTGTAGAAAGATTATCTCTTTCTGTAGCTAAAAAATATCTTGCTAAATTAGATCCTAAATATGAGGGATTACTTGATATTCATAATATCTATCATAATGGTAACGAATTTAGTGCCGATCTTGCATCTTTAGCCGATATTTTATTAGAAATTAAGAAACTTGATATTTTCACTTTCTTAGTACAATCAGCTGATTATCCATTTAGTGAAATCAATGTAATTGATCAGTTAATTCAACTTGTCTTTAACTTAAATTATTTGAATATTGATTCGAATCGTTTGAATGAAGTGATTAAAGCTGTTGATCCACTTGTTAAGTATGATTTAAGTCAAATTGACGCAACAGGAGTAGATTTAAGAGCTGATGCAGATAAATTTGTTGAAATGTATGATTCTTTAGTTGTCGTATTAACTCATGAAAATTGGCCAATTAAGAATAAAGATGATTTAAAGAATGTATCTGTTCAAAAAGAATTCTTATTATCAACAACAGTTTGGGAAAATATGGTTGATGCTTTATTAAAATGGATGGATACAACTGTTTATGACAAAACAGGTGCCGCAATTGCTGTTCTTGCTTTACCGGCAGTAAAACAATTTGCTCCAACTTATTATGATTTATTGGCATTAGATAGTGTAACAGTTGAGATGATGGCTAATGATTTAGAATTAGCAAGAGGAGTATTAGAAGACTTAAGTGTCCTTGATTTAACTCAGATTGCTAAGAATGGTGAATATTTGACTATGGATGTGAAAACAGTAATCAATCATGTTATTGATGTCGTAGTTGATTCAATGATTTTAGAAGGTCATACCAATCGTCTATTTGAACATCTGATGGATACTTATGTAAATGGTCATCAGATTGCAGGAATTGATGTACCAAATGGTACAATTGTAGCAGAAGGTATTGATTTTGCTTATGATAGAGATGCGTATAAAGGACTTGTTGATGAAGCATTTGCCATTTTTGCAAATGAAAATATCACAACAATTGACCAACTTAAAACTTTTGTAAAAGAAATTCGTCAAAAATCTAAATTTGTTGAGTTTACTTCACAAGATTCTAATTGGCAATCGATGGAAAAAATAGTAAATTATTTAGCAAATATGACTATGGTTGAAGTGAATGGACTCTCAGTAATGAATCATATTGTCAGCCCTCAATTAGATGGTGATTTAGCAACTATAGTTGATTTTAGTCAATATAATAAGTCAGAATTTATGAGTGATATGCATGCGTTAGCCGTATTCATTGCCCAATTAAATGAATTTGGTATTGCATCTGTGATGCGTAATGAAAATATTCATTATGATCAAGCACCATTAGTCAAAGATATGCTTCATACTATTGCAAGTGTAAATTATCTTAAATATAATTTAGATGCTTTGATTGATTTAGTTGATAGTAAGAATGTATTACCAATTCAACTTGAATCCTTAAAGTTAGATGAATTTGATTATCAAGGTGATGTTATATTTATTGGCAATGCTTACGAAGACTTAATTCCATTCCTTACTTCAAGTGATAATACACTTCAAACAAGAAGTGATATTATGAACTTCATTAGAAGTAACTTTGAATTAAGCGATACTTTAAAGGATGCAGTAGTTGCACATAAATATGCATTTGTCGATGCTTATGATGAATTGGTACAAACAACAATGCTTCCATTATTAATGAATGAAGTAGCAAATTATGCAAAGACAAAACTTCCAACACAATATCAAGATGTAATTGATATGATGAAGATTGATGAATTAACCTTTGCTCAAAAGCAACAAGATGTTTTGCAATCCGCAATCATTGCTAGATCACTTGTTGATTTAGGATTAGGTGATGTGATTCGTCATAGAGATTATAACTTTGAGGGTAGTGTGATTTCAACTCTAAATAATAGTTTTGTTGAAATTGAAAAGGTAGATTTAATTACTGATATAATTGATATGTTGTATCCACTTCATATTTTAAGAAATCGTGCTGATTTAGTAGTTGAATTCTTACATGCTTTAGATGTTGATACTACTGAAATTGATTTCAGCCATGTGGATTGGGACTTTGAACTTGTTCAAGTGAAAACTGTAGTGTATAATGGTCTCAAAGCATTATTAGATTATGATATTCAGACGGTTAAAGAAACTAAGAATTATATATCTAACTTTATTCATATGACTGCGAAAGACATGTTAAAAGAATTAAGAGATATATACCATATGATTGATCTAGAGCGTGTCGTTTATGTTGTGGAAGCAATGGATTATTCTAGTGCTTTCGATCAAATCTTTAAACCTCTTTATAATAGATATATATTAAATAGATTACCATCTAGATTAAGCGAACTTGGTGATTTAACAGAGTATAGTGTAACGAATTTAGACGAAGATATGCATTATTTTGCAATTATGGCTCGAGCATTATTTGATATTAAAGAAGTTCCTGGCTCAATTAAAGACAATGCAGAATCATTAGATTGCATTTTGCCAGCACAAAATGCTATTGAAGCATTCTTCTCATTACATTATTTAGATCAAAAACGTCAAGCTATTGTTCATTTTATTGATGATTGGAAACCAAGCCTTGGTCTTGATTCATTAGATTTAACCAATGTTGACTTTAAAGTGGATGGCCACACTATTTCTCAATATGCAAAAGATATTTTGGTTGTCTTAAGTCAAACAAATTACTTGCAGTTAGAAATAACCCAATTAGGTAATACTTATCTGATGAGTTCAGTAGTGGCTTTATATAATGGTCTTGTGGAAACATCATTATTTGATGTAACATCACTTTGGGCTTTTGATACACATATTGAACCAAAACTACAAGATATAGAACAATTAGGTAAATTGACATTTACAGATGAAAGAGTACATAGTATTTTTGTTGAAGTTGGTGAAACATTAGATGCAATGCTTGATATGGGCTTCTTCAGTAATGATGGTGTTGACTTTACGAATAAAGAGAATACTGATCGTTTATTTGGATTGTTAACAGATATCTTTACACCAAATGATATTACTTTAAAATATATTGATAAATTTAAAGCAAATATGTATGAAATCGGTTATGTAGCCCTTTCATATGAAGGTTTATCTACAACAGATGAATTAAGAGCTATAAGAAATAGTATGAAATCAGTTATGTCATTTATAAGAAATTACGCAAGTGAATTCAAAGATAACTATTCGATTCTTGCTGATGCAACATTACAAGCTGATTTAACAAATTGTATACAAGAGTTATTTGATTCTCGGATTATAGCACAACTTGGTATGCCATTTATTCATGGTGCAGTCAAGATTTTAACAAAAGATATTGTTACTTTGAATATCTTAGAAAATGTTCAAAATGATGAATTCATTCATGTATTCTTGCCGGATGTATATACCGTAATCAATGCATTAGATCAGTTAGGTATCTTGAATAAAGACTTAAATTATAAAGATGCAGATGCTATTTTAGCACTTGCAAGAAGCATCATTTATGGTGAATCCTTCCAAGAACATGTAGCGGATATCATTCAGTTTGCAATGTGTTTTGTAGGTATTCAAGTGAAAGATGCAGATTTAAGTGATGTAAACTGGGATAGTGAATATATGGCTCTTGAAGGTGCTTTAAATGAAATGAGAGATGTCTTAAAAGATGTTGTTATTTCTAATAAACATACATATTTGAATAACGAATTCTTAAGTGCACTTGCTAATGCAACACCTTACTTTGAAACTTCGAAATTCTTACCAAAAGTTGCTCGTGAGGTTGCTGACTTTGTTGCAAATAGATATTATGGCAATAGATTTGATGCATATATAAATCACTTATTTGATGTTAACTATACAGATGAATATTTGATGAAGGATTATGGATATGCTGATGACATTTTAAGACTTGTTGTGGCAAGTGATTACTTCGGTAATGGTATCAGCAATGATAATCTTGATCCAGTTGTTGATCTAGTTGATATTTTATTCAGTTTAGAATATGCTAAAGGTATGGAAGCAAGAATTCTTGAAGCTGGATTCAAACGAATGGATTTATTCAAAGATTATGAAGTTGACTTTAATAAAGTAACTGATTGGTCAATTGAAAAAGATGCATTTGTTTTGGCATTAAGAGAACTTGCACAATTCTCGAAGATGATTGCATTAAATGAAATTACACCAGAAATTATGAAAGATGAAGGTGTTCAAAATCAATTTGTTATAGTTGTAGATGCCATGAGTAAATCCATTCTTGGACAACAATTATTACCACAAATATATGCAGAATATATTGAAAATAATCTTGGTGATGAATATGCTGGTATTATTGACTTCAATGATCCAGAATTTACACCTGATATGTGGGCTAGTGAATTTGAAAAATTATTTAAGGGATACAATACATTGGTAAATAATGGCTTTGGTAGTGATAGTGGTTTAACATTATCCTTAGATGAAACGATTGATACAATGGCAATCTTATTTGGCCAAAGAGGAAATAGTGAAGCAGGAATTTATGCAATTGTTAAACATCCTGAAGAATGGGTAAAAAGATTACTAGATAATCATGTTGTAGATTTAAGTAATGGTGCAACTTTAAATATGAGCACGGATCGTGATTGGCTTGAAGAAGCATATGCAATTGTGGATGTTCTTGTCGCAATGAAGAGTTTCACAGATGTAGAACAAGATTTCGATTATAGTCTTGTTTATCACACAACTGATGCTACAAAACTAGAAAATGTATTGGTTGCCACTACAAATTGCGTAGCATTAAGAGGAACAATTATGCAAATCATTGTGAATACGATGAATACAAATCCAAGTATGCAAGAAAAACTTGAAGAAAGTGGTGTGATTGATGCTACATTCTTTGAAGAGTATGCTTTATATGAGGCTGATTCAACTTATTATAATGCGTCATATTGGACAAGTGAAAGGATTCATCAGTTTGCAGTAGGCATTGCTGAAGTAAATGAATTTCTTTCTAATTAAAGAATTTAGGATAGGAAAATATTTTCCTATCCTTTTCTTATAAAC
>ENA-OYXW01000520-OYXW01000520.1-human-gut-metagenome-genome-assembly--contig:-NODE-520-length-11751-cov-11.399111_pt1 | contig 11751 bp, 9 predicted proteins | sample MGYA00243977_ERZ653436 | MGnify/ENA primary metagenome ERZ653436 (study PRJEB26926, sample SAMN06165001) | human gut metagenome | biome: ENVO:00009003; feature: ENVO:2100002; material: ENVO:00002003...
AGTAATTTTTTATTTTTTTTAAAAATTTTGTAAATTACATATTAGCAAATAATGCCGCAATTTCTTCCGGTGTCATCATGTGATTCGGGTCAGAATTTGCCTCGATAACAGGCTCTGCTGCCGGTTCTTCCACAACCGGTTCTGACACAGGTTCCTCTTCCGTTATCGGCTCAGATTCTTCTGAAATAGCATCTTCTGTTACAACTGGTTCTTCTTCAGCTGCTGTATCAGCATTTGCAATCAAAGCAGCAATCTCTTCCGGTGTCATCATATGATTCGGGTCGGAATTCATTTCCATAACCGGTTCATCAATGGTATTTACCATTTCTTCTGTAAATGCAGGTTCTTCCGGTTCTTCATCTGCAAATCCAAGTGTATCATCAAAACCAACTGGTTCTTCTGGTTCCGGTTCATTGTTTTCTTCTGCAGATCCGGTTTCTTCTTCTTTTGTAGTTTCAGCTGCTTCGTCATTTCCGAATAAAGCATCTATATTTAATAAATCATCTTCTGCTAAATCCGGCATATCCTCTGCAGTTGTCTCCGGTTCTGTTTCTGGTTCTTCCGGCATCACTTCGTTGATTGGTGCTTCCGGTTCTTCCGGCATCACTTCGTCGATTGGTGCTTCCGGTTCTTCCGGCATCACTTCCTCAACTGGTGCGGCTGGTGATGGCTGTACCGATGCTGCTGTATAAGTAACAGCTGGCGCACCATTTATTTTTCCAACTTCAGCTAATATGGTATTGTGGATGGATAATTCCATTTCTTTCACGGAAGCTGCCATTTCCTGCTGTTTTAGCAGAAGGTCTTTATTGGCATTCTCAACTACAATACGCTGCTGCTCTAACATGTTCTTCTCAAGCTTATCCAGACGGTCGGAAAGATTAAATATCTGCTCTAATAATTTGTCGTTGGAATTCATCAATGCATCAGAATTCTCTTTGTTACGGCTTATGGTAACTTTGGCAATGGATTTCTGTGCATCTATGATGTCCTTTGTCGGTGAACCGGCTGCCTCTTCGATACGATCAAGCTGATCCGCAATATCTTCAAAGGATTTGCGGGTTACAAGATAAGAAGCTTTTTCTGACTTAAACAGATTATCATACTGTTCGTACTGGTCAATCTCTTTCTTATAATTTTTCTGGATTGCACTGGCAATCAGAATATAAATATCAGCCAGTGCTACAACTGTAAGTACAATCAATGCCACATAATTGGACGGATAGTTAATCATCACATATAATTCCCCTAAAACCAGCACTGTTAATACCAGTACAGCCGTCACAATTCTCAGATTGTAAGAATCCTTCTTTTGTTTGATGTTCTGCTTTGCTTCTTCCATTGTAAAAATCCTCCATGATTTTTTATTTTTCACTAAATAGCAGGAGCAAACCGTAAAAACCTGCCACTATACTGGCAGTTCCCTGGATATGTCCTGCAGCCGGGTACTTACTTTCCCTGTAAGTATAATTAATTTTATTTTATCACAGGTAGAATTTTCCTTCAAGAAGCCTTTTCCAAAATAGAAATGAAAATTAAGAAAGTTTGCTAGTTGATACCTTTACATATGAACTGATTTAAAAACTGATTTTTATCACATGGTCTGCCAAAAAGATAGCCCTGCAGATAATCAGCATGTATTTCTTTCAGCTTTTGATACCACTCTTCTTTTTCTACACCTTCTATACATATTTTGATATCTATACTATGTACCAGTTCAACTATTTTTTTTAACAGCTCAAAGTCCCTTGTTTGACTCATAGCTTTTGCTGTAAAATGATTATCCAGTTTCACATAATTAGGATTCATGTTTACAATACAATGTAGATTTGAAAAACCTGTGCCAAAATCATCCAGAATAAACTGTATTTTTTTCTCTTCGAATTTCTTCCGAAGCGTATAAAAATACGGTGTCATATCCGTATATCCGCTTTCTGTCAGTTCCGCACACAGGCTCTCCGGCGGAAGATTATATTGTTCTATAGACGAAAGTATGTCCTTCCAGATATCACTTTTCATCATCTGAATATAAGATATATTTACATTAACCTTAAATCCCGGTATATACTGCCGCATTTCATGGCACATTGCCGCAGCTTCATTTAATACAAATCTTCCAGCCGGAATAATAAGCCCGGTTTCTTCCAGTAATGGTATAAATTCCACAGGCGAGATACTTTCTTTTTTTCCACCTGAATACATGGAAAACCTCATAAGCGCTTCCGCACCAATTATATTTCCCGAGGAACAATCTATAATCGGCTGATAGTATACTTCAAATCCTTCAAATTCATTTGTCACGGCACCTCGAAGTGCACTTTTTATTTTCTCTTTTTTTAAAAATAACTTATAATCTTCTTTCTCAAAAAAATATACTCCGTTTCCTCCCATGGACTTTGCCTGTTTTAAAGAGAAAACCGCTATTTTACGATACTCGTCATAATATTTTAAGAGCTTCGTTGCATGGATAATTCCGGTAGATACTGTAAAAACCACCTTATATTTTTCAGAAATAATAAAATCTTCTATTTTTTTACATATTTCCTTCTGCAATAGCATAACATCATCTCTTGTATGACTTTCCAGATCAACAATCATATACTCATCTGCAACAAGATGGTACAGCTGCTGGTTATCAGAAAGACATTCCTTGATACCGTCAGCAACACTTTTCAACACATAATTTCCATAATCTACGCCTAATGTACCATTAATCGCATTAAATCCATCAATCCCTATATGTATTAAAAATACTGACGAGCTGTCTTTTATATGGGAAGAAACAAAGGAATGCATTTCTCTTTCACCCAAAAGTCCGCTGACATTATCTGCCCGCTGTATATTTCCAATTTCGTTTACACAGCCTATAAGATAATGAGGTTTTCCATCTTTATCATGGATTACCTTTCCACGGCAGTTAATCCATACCGGCATCCCATCTTTATCAAGCCATCTGTAATGCAGATTGTGATTTTTTTCGTTTCCATCCGCAATCCGCTGTAAATGTTCCCTAATCATCGGGCGGTCTTCTTCATATACAAAATAGCGGACACTGTCGGCAGCATTATCAAATGAATTGCCCGGCATCTTAAAACGCTTCACCGCTGCCTGTGAAATGATAAGGGTATTTTTCTGTAAATCTATAATATAAAGATAGTCATCCATACATGGTGCAAATACTTCTATTAAATCTTCTGCTCCTATTTCCTTGAGCAGTCTGCGTATGTTTGTATCCATAGTATAAGTGCCTTTCTTACAAAACTTTTATACTGATAAACTTTCTATTCTGTGGTAGAAATTATAGCTGGAAATCATTATCGTATTATACTGTTTTTTCTGATTCTGCCAATTTAAATTTACGAATCATTTCACGCAGATTTTCTGATTCGCTGCTCATCTCCTGGCTGGCAGCTGCACATTCCTCAGATGTTGCAGAATTGGTCTGTACAACATCATTAATTTGTTCAATTCCTTCATTAATCTGCCGGATTTCTGTTGTCTGTGTTTCTAACGTTTCCGCAATATTTGTAACTTCTTCTGTAATTATTTTAGAGTTCTCTGCAACATCTTCCAATTGCGCCGCAGTCTGTCCTGCAATCACCATACCCTTTTCTACTGCCTTCACAGAGGTTTCAATCAACATTGCAGATTCTTTCGCTGCCTGGGCACTCTGGTCCGCTAACGAATTTACCTGATTTGCTACAACTGCAAATCCTTTTCCGGCTTCTCCTGCCCTTGCTGCTTCGATAGAAGCATTCAATGCAAGCAGATTTGTCTGGGAAGCAATTTCATTAATTGTTGCAATAATTTTGTCAATTTCTTTTGATGCTTCATTAATTTCATGCATGGAATCAACCATTTCATGCATCTTACCATTACTTTCTAAAATGGCATTTCCAAGCTCATCCACCCTTCCACTAATTTCTTTTGCAGATTTTGAATTATTTTCTACCTGTTCAGATACACCTGCAACTGTTGCTGTCAGTTCCTCTACTACTGCCGCCTGATTTGTAGCTCCATCTGCAAGATCATTAGAACTTGATGCTACCTGGTCTGCTGCACTTGAAACTTCATTGGAAACATTTTGAATTCCTTTAATCGTTTCTCCTATACTTTTTTCAAATTGCATAAAAGAATTTAAAATTCCGACAAAATCTCCCCGCCACTCTACTTCCGGTTTAACATCAAAATTTCCTTCTGCAAACAATTTCATTGCACGGTCAATATCGTCTACATAGCTTCCCAGGATACGGATTGATTTACGCATACTGTGTGCCAGTCTTCCAATCTCATCTTCTGAACGATAATCCAGTGTACTGTGTAAATTTCCTTCTGTCAGTTCCTTTGCGACATCCTCAACTGCCCGTAAAGGTTCAAGAATTGTATCCAGGACTTTTTTACCTGTTTTCTTTGTCAGTATCCATGCCAAAAATAAACACACTATAATACATACAATTCCTGCTATAGCAAAAGTAAATGTAGTTCTGGCAGCCCTGCTGCTCTCCTGGTCTGTCACATCATCTAATCTTATTGCGATTTCCACCGCTTTATTTAATGCAGGTGTGCAATCATTCATGATTTCATCAACTGCTTTTTCCTTATCACCACTTTTAATTTTTTCTATAATAGAATAACCAATGTTTCCCCAATCCGAAAGGGCTGATGAATATTCCTCATAATCTGAGTCAGGAATAATTCCGGTTCCCTTTAAATTTTTCAGTTCAGAATCAACTTCTTTCAGCAGCTTTTCTACTGTTTTCTCATAACCGGCATATGAAGAAGTATCATCATCTAATGCCATTTCCCTGATATTTCTTGCTGCCGCATTCACATTAATTCTACATATTTTTACTGCCTGATCTGCTACAGTAACATTTTCTATATAATGTACCATATTAGCAAATAAAACACCTATGACCACTATAGAAAGCAAGCCTGAAATTAACATCATAATAATGACTTTTCTGTAGCCATAGTTTATCCTTTCCTGCAGATGCATGTTTTCTAATTTACTTTTCATTTTATCTTTTTGTGAAAACATTGATTCTTATTTCCTTTCTCTTTATTTTAATTTTTTCTAGACCTTGTTATATCAGAATTTTTTCAAAAGTCAACGACTTTTCAGCTTTAATTTTCAAATTCTATTTTTTTGATAAAATTTAACACTTCCTGCTTTGGTTTTTCGTCATTTTTAAAGACAGCTATTTACAGTATTTTTCTATAAAAACGGCTGCACCATCTTCTATAGCAGCAAAAGCCATCTTATCGTCTGGCCATGATTTTCTGAGTGCCACATAAGAAATCAGAAAATTTGCAAGCCAGCCAGCCGGTACAGCAAGCCAGACAAATGCAATGCCAAAACGCGGTGCGAGTATCAAAGCAACTGACAGACGAATTGCAAGATTTACCATATTTGCAATGAGAAATGGACGCATGATTCCAAGTCCCCGAAGAACTCCGTCTGTTGCCATCTTGATACCCATAAAAATGAAAAAGAAGCCGAGCCATCTCATATAATCTCCAGACACCTGATATGCCAGCGCTGTTCCATCTTTACCCAGAAATAATGAGGAAATCTGGGTATGCAGTGTTTCAATGACTATAAAAGCAAGGACTGCAAAACATAAATCTAACACCAGTGCAGCGTGGTATCCTTTTTTTAGACGCCCGATTTTCTTTGCGCCAAGATTCTGGGAAACATACGGCGAGACTGCATTGCCTATGGACACAAATATCAGTGAAAAAACATTCTCTACCCTCATCGTTGCCGCATAACCTGCAAGAGCCTGTGTACCAAACGGATTTACAACCGCCTGTACAATCATCATACCAATTGACACTGTTGACTGCTGGAGAACCGACGGTACAGCAATGCGGAGCATGGAACGTAATTCCCTCCCGTCAAACCAGCGAGCCGGACTCTTATACTGGCGTATCCGGTATAAAAAGATTAAAAACGAAAATACTGCCGAAATACCTTGTGCAATAAGCGTGGCTAGGGCTGCACCGAACACGCCCAGACCAAGGCCTGCTACCATCCAAAGATCCATCATAATATTCAGAACAGAAGAAAAAATCAAAAGGTATAATGGAATCTTTGATTCACCGATTGAAGTAAACATCGTTGAAAGAATGTTGTACATAAACAGAAACGGAAATCCCACAAAATAAACACGAAGATATAGTACTGCTTCCTCCAGTATATCAGCGGGTGTCTGTAATAAGCCCATCATGGAACGTGAAAAACAAAAGCCAGTAACTCCCAGAAGTATGCTAAGAACCAGAAAACTAATCAATGATGTTGATACTATTGTTTTCATTTTACTATAATCTCTGGCACCAAAATAACGGCTCACAAGTACACCTGCACCTACACCTGCACCAAGTGCTATACAAATGAATACATTCGTAAGGGCAGCACAGGCACCAACAGCCGCAAGGGCAGAAGATCCAACAAACTGACCCACAATGATTGAATCAGCCATATTGTAGACCTGTTGAAAAAAGCTTCCGAAAATCATTGGCATTGCAAAAACAGTCAGTGCTTTAAGGGGAGCATCTGTAATTAAATATTCATCTTTTGACATGATCTTCTTCCTCTGTAACTATTTTAAAGCACTATTACTGCGGCATCAAGTCCCTCAACTTTTCCGTCAAACAGTTCTTCTCCAAGCAAATTATATTTTCCCTCATACTCATTAAATCTCTTCTCACTGCTGCTGCAGTTAAAAATCAATGCCATGGTCTCTTCACTATTTTTTCTAATCAGAACAATGGTTTCTTCCTCATCCCCTGTGATTGCCTCAATCAATTCACCTTCTACGATACATTTATATTTTTTTCGAACCTGTAACAGCTGTTTATACCATTCAAACATCTCTTTATCCTGGTATTCTTCATCCCAGTACATGCCACGTCTGCAATCCGGATCGTTTGCTCCCGGCATCGCATACTCATCTCCATAATAAATCATCGGCATTCCCGGCAATAACAATTGAAAAGCTGCTGCCAAATGCTGCTTTTTCTTATTATTCTTACATAAATGTAAAAATCTTGCTGTATCATGGCTGTCTATCAGATTCCACATAAGAGGATAACATTTCTTATTTAAGCGTCCTTTCAAATATCCAAGATTCTGTATAAACTGGCTGACCGTAATCTTTTCATCTGCAAGCAGATCTATCATATTCAGATAAAACGGATAATTCATGACCGTATCCCATTCATCTCCTTCAAGAAAATCTCCTGCATAATGCCAGATTTCTCCAATTATCAGCATATCTTTCTTTACTGCCTTAACTGCTTTTCTAAAATTCTTCCAGAAAAAATGGCTGATTTCATCTCCTACATCCATTCTCCATCCGTCTATATCGCATTCCCTGATCCAATAGCATGCAACATCTGTAATAAATTTTTCAACTTCAGGATTTTTCAGATTTAATTTTGGCATTCCACCATAATAACCAAAACATTTGAAGTTTGGAATCTCTCCCCTTTCACTTTTAAGTGGAAATTCATCAATAAAATACCAGTCCAGATATTTAGACTTATTTCCCTTTTCCAAAATATCTTCAAATGCAAAAAATTCCTTTCCTGTATGGTTAAACACCGCATCCATAACCACTTTCATTCCATATTCATGTGCTTTTTGTACCAGCTCTTTAAGATCCTCTGCTGTTCCGAATGAGGGATCTATCTGATAATAATCAATGGTATCGTATTTATGGCTTGAATTTGATTTAAAGATTGGTGTCATATATAAAACATCAATTCCAAGACTATGGACATAATCCAGATGTTCTATAATTCCTCTGAGATCACCATGCAGATTATCCATAGACGTAACTGGTGCTTTATACCATACTTCCTTGTCTACCGGCTGTGATGATGCAAAACGGGACGGAAAAATCTGATATACGACCTTATTTTCTGCCCACTTTGGCACCACAAACATTTCTTCCTCCCGTAGATTCTGCGGGCAGTCAAACATTCTGTCTCTGTTTGTAATACATTCCTTACTAAACTCATAATTGCCGTAATATACTTTTTCCCCCTGCATATCCGTAAATTCAAAAAAATAACGGAGACATATCAGATGCATCTGGATCTGTGCTTCATAATAATCCTGAAACTGTGAGGTGGCAACCTTCTTCATTGGAATTGTCTTTCGTGTATCCTTCCATTCCATTGGTATATACTTATCCTCATAATGAAGAATTATTTCCTTTATATCATCTCTTTTTACCTGGATGCGTATCACAAATAAATCCTTATCTATTGCATAGCAGAATCTTTTGTCCATATCATGAATAATTGCAGAGTATTCCATTCATTTTCTCCTTTACATATTCTGTTTTCTTCTTTCATATTACTTACTTTTTCTATATCTTAACGTGATAATCCTGACTTGTCTATAGATAACTTCCTCTGCAGCTTGCCGATTGATAAAAATATCCGAATCTTTATCTGGATCTGACCTGGATTTCGATTCTATCATACACCGTTTCAAACCGGGTGTTGCATCAGTTGATTGAAATGGACCAGATTGATAAAATCTGCTGGGGATGTGATACCTGGACAGTAGAAGAAAGCTATGGTTCTCTTCTTGCTTTCCGTTTTTCGATGTGTAAGATTTTGATATAAAATATAAAACACAGTTATTGCCTGGACGAAGCTCCCAGATATCATCATCAAGGTGTTTTGTGATAATTTCATTAAGCCGTGTACCATTATCTTCGAGGATCTGGATGTACAAACTGATCTGCCATTGGAATCTTCGTAAAATATCTTAACAGCTCCATTTCAATTTCAACTAATTTTTCATCCGAATCTCTGTTATCCGTCTTTTCTGTCAATGACATTTTCTCCTTTTCCCTGAACGAAAAAAATCACCCAGACTAGAATTTTTAATCTAATCTGAGTGATGCTTCGTCAGGCCTGTTTTCATCTCTGTAAAGCACCTTTCGGTGCTCGTCCGGTGCTCGGAGCACCCGGAGGATATAACCATTCCGTTCCATCGAGTTCACTCAGTTGGCCACCATTACGATTCAGCTTCGTAACAATGATCACTTGGTTTTCTTATTAGATTAACTATATTATAACGTGCTGTAGGTCGGATGTCGATGATTTTTTGACCATATTTATTGTTTTATATGTTACTTCTCTATTAGTTCTGCAAACTTGAATCTATTACTCCAAAATAACCGGAAGCATAATCATAATAATTCCAAATAGGGCAAATAGAATACCACCTATTTTTGTTGTTTTCAAGTAAAACTCAGATGGTTCATCTGCACGATAAGATTTCCATTCTTCTGTTAATTTCCATATTAAGCCCGGCTTTAAGAAGATAAACATACCTAACGCAAAGATTATGATTCCACCACCAATAGACCACCACATAGTTACCACCTCCTTTAGCAGTCGAGTAGATTCCGGAAAACGCAAAGGCATAGAACCCATAATGGGGCTATGCCTTTGTGCTTATTCTAGCATTCATTTTTAGTTAGTGCGGGTTATTTACCTAATACAGTTCTTCTCATAATAAAAGTCTGTTAGTTAAACTTTTTCAAATTTTGCTACTTCATCCGATAAATCTTCCGAAAGGTTCTTATTTTCGTCCGCCTGCACTGTAATTGCTGAAATTGCTGTTACAAGTTGTGATATCTCTTGTGCTACGTTTGTAATACCTTTTGCAGATTCTTCAATCGCTATAGAAATGTTATTGATACCTTCATTCATATCATTCATTGTACCTAAGCTATCTTTTGACTCAACTGCAAACTCGTTAAATGTATTACTTGCCTGATCAGAATCAGCATCATAATTTCCAATAATTTTTACAAAGTTGTCATAATCAAGTGCTACCTTTTCATCTACAAAACGAATCATTTCTGTTGCATTTCCAGACAGATTGTTTACTGCCTCAATAACTTTTCCACTGATTTCCTGAATATTGTTTGCTGTCTCACGTGAACTATCTGCAAGCTGTCTGATTTCATCTGCAACAACGGCAAAGCCCCTGCCTGCTTCCCCTGCTCTTGCTGCTTCAATCGATGCATTAAGTGCTAGAAGATTTGTCTGTGCTGCGATATTTAAGATATTTTCTGTAAGTTTTGCAATTTCATTTACAGACTTAGATGCTTCTACTGCCTCCGCGACATCCTTTTGAATGCCATCAAATGTTTCTACTGTTTTTTCTTTTGATGCAATCGCTTCTTTATAGCTATTTTCTGCAGTAAGCTTCACTTCATGCATCTTCATTGCAGAGTTCTTAGCATCCTCATTCATGCCTTCCATTTTCTTTAGCAAATTATTACATCCTTGGGCTAAATCACATAGAGAAGCAGATACCTCTTCCATGGATGCTGCAAGTTCTTCCGATGTTGCACTCACATTGGATGCACTCATATTTGAAGATTCCGCCTCATTTTGTACAAGATAGGAGGATTCTTTCATATCTTTTGATACACTCTGAATCTTTACCATAAGATTTTGTAATGTTTCAATAAAATGGTTGACACCATTTGCAAGCTGACCAATTTCATCACTGGTTTCATCAAATACTCTTAACGTAAGATTACCCTGTCCTGATTCTATACCTAAAATGATATCATCCAAATCATTCTTTGCTCTTTTTGCTGGACGAACAATGGACTTATTAATAACAATCGAAAGAAGTACGATTACAATAATATCAGCTACCACAAGTGCAAGATCAAAAATGATGCTTCCATTTATTCTGTAGTTGATATGTCTGATGGCTTCTGCCACTTCTCCTTTTGCTGTTTCAAAAACCGCGGTATCATTATTTTCCACTGCTTCTTCATATTGTTCAAACTGTTCTATAAGCACATTATTCTTTCCTCGAATAACTTGTAATGCCATTAAATTCAAGACTGTAATCAAAACTGCAAAAAAGCCTACAGACACTAACATTGTTACTAACTTTTTTCCCAAGTTCTTTCTCTTTTTCATGTTTATTTTTCTTCTTTCTGCGAAAGGCACCAATGCGTTATGTTTTGGAATTTTCTAGCATCATTCTACCCCCACCCCACAAAATTTTGTCAATACTTTATTCTCTTGATAGAAAATTTTAATCTTTACTCTGATGAGGATGGCGTGAAACACATCCGTATCAAAGCCAGACCTAATAAATGGCATGAGAATGACTGCCCTTTCTGTCACAAGTCATGTCCTGCTTATGACAAACATTCCAGCAGACCAACCACTTGGAGGGGGCTGGGAAACTGTAGGTCGCTGTGTCAATCGTGCTCTTCACGATTTAGAACCGGAGCGCTCAAGAAGACTTGATGGTCTGGTTAATATCGGCATTGACGAAACCAGTTACAAAAAGGGTCACAGAGTGTGTAAATGAATACACTCCTGACTGCGCCCGTTGTGTTGATTCCTTTCACGTAGTCGAGTGGGCTATGACAGCTCTCGATGAAGTCAGAAAAGATATCTGGCATGATGCCTACAGCGAATATAAGCAGATCAAAAAAGATAATCCATATGGCAAGGGTCGTCCTAAAAAGGATGATCCTGAACTTGCTATTGTGAAAGCAGCTAAAGCTAAAGCAGATGAGATAAAAGGCTCTGCATACATGATAAAGGTTCTCTGTTTCCTTTTTGATACCAAATATCATATGCATTATATAATATCTTTCTTGGGTGGAATTGGTTATCTAATTAACTACATTATTTTCTGTCTAAAATATCCATAAATTCGTCACCTGTAATTGTTTCCTT
>ENA-OYXW01000526-OYXW01000526.1-human-gut-metagenome-genome-assembly--contig:-NODE-526-length-11676-cov-3.822390_pt1 | contig 11676 bp, 16 predicted proteins | sample MGYA00243977_ERZ653436 | MGnify/ENA primary metagenome ERZ653436 (study PRJEB26926, sample SAMN06165001) | human gut metagenome | biome: ENVO:00009003; feature: ENVO:2100002; material: ENVO:00002003...
CTGTCATAGCTGTCGTTAATTGCGATGAAACGGACGTTATTCTGCGGAAATAAAATTTCCGTGTACATACCCACTTGAATGTAATCTCTTCCGAAACGGCTCATATCCTTGACGATAATCGTGCCGATTTTTCCGGCTTCGGCTTCTGCAAGCATTGCCTGAAATCCGGGACGGTTAAAGTTACGCCCTGTATAGCCGTCATCGGTAAAATGCTTGATGTTCGTCATACCGCTTTTGCGAGCAAAATCTTCGAGAAATCTCTTTTGATTCAGTATTGAGTTCGATTCGCCCTGCTGCTCATCATCCTTGGACAGCCTTTCATAGAGGGCTGTAACTCTATCAAAATCCCTGATTTTAGGCACTTTCTGACCTCCTTTCCGTCTTTTATTCGCAGCCATATTCAATGGACTGCTTGCAATATATATCCTAAAACTTCTTTTCCGTTCGGGTCAAGCACCACGAAGCTTGTATTGGCGTTCATTATGTTCGGTTTGGCGTAGAAGCGTGTTTTACCTGCACCGGAACCGCCGCATACCAGCACATTCAGATTTCTGCGGTGCTTTCTTCCGTCCAGGCCGATGGCGACATTTTGCGTCAGCAGCTTGTTTTCCGTCTTATCCTTGTTGGCATATTTCTTGTTGACCGAACCAGCCGCGCCCCATTTAGCTGATCCGTGCTCTTCTCGCCGTCTGTAATTGTGCTCCGTGGAGAGATAGACGCCGATGGCGATCCCGTACACCAAAAGCAAAGTGAGGACAGTTTTTACACTGTCCTCACAAAGCTGTATCTGGAATGGGTTTTGCATCACCGATCCGAACTGCTGAACCAGTCCGGGCAATCCATCCTTTAAGCAGGGAGCAATCAACAGGCCGAGCCACACAACCGGAATTATGCCGCAAAGATAAAGGATCACATTCTGCTTGGAGAGCTTATCTTGCCTCACGGTCGGCTCTCCGTTTCTCTTTCTTTGTTGGGGCATCAATGACCTTCAGGATCAAATCGTTAATGTCTTCTGTGGGCTTTTCGTCCCGGAGAAGATCGTTCCGAAAATCCATCAGGCCGCTGACCATCAGACGCTGCTCAAAATCGTCCAGCGTGACGACTTTCTTTTCCTCAGCCATATTGGGGTACCTCCTTATCTCGCTTCATCCCTGCGTTCCTTCGGCTTCATGCTCTTGTCCAGCACCTTCGCCATGTCGGACGAGATCTCATTGGCCACATCTCTGATCTTGGACAGCTCGTTTCTCACACTGCGGGCATTCATCGTAGAGAATCCTTCGGGAAGTCTGTCAAAGCGGAACATGTCCTTCGGCACATTGTACCGGCTGCAGAGCACATACGACACGCAGTAGGCGGTAAAGGCATGGTCGCTGCGCTTATATGCGCCGTCGTCCAAGTGTGCGTGAGCAAGCTCCTGAGAAATGCCGCGGAAAATGTCACCGGCCTCCAGCCCAGGTCTAACATAGATTTTCTTGTCGTCGGGACGATATACCGCGTTGATGTTCTCCGGCAGCTTTTGGCTGATCTCGATGGGGCAAGGTGCATTGTGGATGATGGCTTTCAGAAGCAGCCGTTCGTCCCGCTTCATCGCGGGCCGGTCCTTGACCTTTGCGGTCGTCTGGGAAATGTCGAATACCTTTTTGGAGTTGTAGCTGACACCCACGGTGCCGTCCTCCTTGGTGTACTCCTCGCCGGGCTCCAGCAATACGATTCCGCTTTCGCCCTTTTTGATGAACACGCCGTTATTCTTCCAGCCCTTAAAATCCGAAAGCTGGGTGGCATCAGCTTTCTGGGCGGTAATCAGAACCGCATTGCCCACAGAGTAGCGGTCGAATCGCGCCTGCACATCCAAATAGGCCTGGAAGAGGCCGCCGTCATTTGCCATGCGCTGTGCAGTCTCATCAATCATGGCAAAAGCGCTCTCGCGCTCCTGCTTCTTCTGTGCAGCCCACTCCTCTTTGTTGAAGGAAACGAAGCTCTTATCCTCCGTACCCTTCTGCGAGGAGGCATTGAAAATATCATCATAGTTTGCCATGGTCATCTCTCCTTGTCTTTTTTCTTTTTCGGCACGGGCCTGTGCTCAGAGGTTCTGTTGGGCTCGTCCTTGGTTTTCTGCGCGGAGCTCGTCCTCTGTCTCTGCTCCTCCCGGATCTCCTTCATTTCCTGCCGGACAGACGGGCGGGAGCGTTTCGTAGGATCAGAGATACCCCTGACGGTTTTCTCGCGCTGATTTGATGTAGGCTCGGACGGACGGGATTTCGCAGCCGGGCCTTGCGTGGGGTTTTGCGTTTGCGCCTCCTCCTTATTGGGCGCAGGGGTAAGCAGCGCATCCAGGAAGGCTTCCTCCTTGTCCTTTTCCGTGGTGCTGCGGTCGGGAACAGGAATGTCCGCGTTCTTCTGTTCCTCCTTTGCCTTGACGATTTCGGTACGCGCCGAGCCGATGTCTGCGGTGGCAATGCCGAAGCGGTCAAAAATGCGGTTGATCTTGCTTGTGTCCTCTGCGCGGACAAACACATCGGTGTGGCCGTCGTTCGCCGTTTTGTCCTTCAAAACGCAATACAGGATGCCGTACTTCTTTGCCTCACGGCAGAACTTTTCAAGGTCTCTGTCGCCAATGGCAAAGACCTTGAGTTCCTTTCCGCTGCGGAGCATACTGTTGAGCCGTGTTTTCCCGCGCGTCTTTTTCTGGTCCTTCAGCACCGCATAAAGCAGCACTGCCAAACGCTCAGCGGCTTTCCCACTGATTTTTGCAGCCACCTCAACGCCGTTGAGCGTCATCCTCACGACCTGCTCGGCTGCTTCCCCTGACGAGTAACTCATTTTCCGTTTTCTCCTTTCGTTCGATTTTCTGCTGCTCGATTTGCTCAAGATTCTTACGAACCTGTTCCGACCGATCAGCGATGTCGGAGCACAGCACAATATCCCTCCGGCAGGTTTTCAGCTCTGTGGTCAGCTCCGCGATCCGGGCTCTTGTTGCTTCGGCACTTTGAGAATCTTCTTTTCTTATGTGCCGCTTCAGTTCATTTTTCAGTCCCGTGCGCTGCTGCGTCAAAGCTTCCACCTGCTTTTCCTTTTCGGCCTTATAGCCGGCAAGGGCCTCCACAGTTTCAAGTCCTGTTTTGGCAAGGAAATCCGCCTGAGCAATGTATCTGTCGAGCTTTGTCACATCCTCACGCAAAAAAGCCGACACCTTTTTTACAGATGCCGGCTTATGTACGATGATGTGAAGCTCATAACAGTAATATAGGTACAGGGCGTAAAGGCCGGTTGCCTTCTTTGCTTTCTCCTTGTATTGGTAATAGGGCGCTTTCGTGTCCTCCGCCACCTCGGGGAAGGGCGTCTTGCGGCGGTAGTTGTTCTGAATCCGCTGCTTGATGGAATCCAGCTCGTAGTATTCACCCAGCTTGTCCAAGCGGAAGTTCTTCCCGCCGTCCACGATTCTTACAATGGGGTGGACCCTCGGCGAGCCCTTCGGCGTTTTTGTAATCACCTCGTAGCCCATTTCCTTCATGACACGCTGGAACTCACGCTCCGTAGTCGAAGCGAGGATCGCCCTGTCAATATCCTCGCGTATTCTGCTGCGCATGGTCGGCTTGCCGTTCTTCTCGGCAAGCCATTCTCCGTAATTGGCTCTGCGGTCGGCAGGGCACTCTATCACGGAAATCTTGGCTTCCCGGCACAGCCGGTCGGAGACCGCCCGCATCCGTCTGTAATCCGCCGGTGAGTTATAGAACTTCTTACCGTCCACATCGGAAACGGAGTTTATGACAAAGTGATTGTGATAATGCCCGGTGTTGCAGTGGGTAGCAATCACCACTTGGAAGCGGTCGCCCCACAACTCTCTGGCAAGGGCGACTCCAATACTGTGTGCCGTATCAGCATCCACTTCATCTGCCTTAAAGGACTGATAACCGTGATAGCAGGACCTGCCGCCCTCATTATGCATCAGGCGCTTTGTCTCCATGAACTCCTGCGCCGCCGTTTCCTCGCTGTGGAGGTGGAGGCAGGTGACATAGGCTCTTTTCTCGGTTTTTATCTCGTCGGCAGCATATTCCACCACGCCCTCGATTTCATGAAGCTCCGAGAGCTTTTCCTTGTCATGCGTTTTCTCCGGATTGCGGGCGTAATTGATGACCTTATCCACTCGTCCTTTTATGGGCCAGATCGATGTAACCGCCATTACTGATAATCGGAGGTGTACGCATCAGATACCATTTTCGTGGCGGCTCTGATTCCCTCCAAGTCCTTTCTGAACTGGGGCATATCCGGCACATTGGTGGTGTTGAATCTCTTCAAGGTCTGATCCAGATTGTACCCCGCCTGCCGCATGGCCCGAAGCAGCAGGGGAATATCCGCAGGCGGCGCTTCCTTAATTTCCTTATCGGCTACGCTGCGGCGAACAAAGCCGCCGATGGACAGCCCTGCTTTCTTGCTTTTTTGGAAAGCACGGTCAGCTCGTCCTTGGTGAAGCAAACCTCCACTCTGCAATTTCTTTTTCTCAAAAACACTCATCCTTTCTGTTGGGGTTTCAGGGGCATTGCCCCAGACAAGCGGAATCTGTACGGACAGATTCGTTGCTTGTTAATTAAGACAATGCCACCAACCCCAGATCATTCTTGCTCTGCGTAGTTCAAATAGGTTTTCCCCGTTGAAACGGCAGTCTTAAATCTCACGCTTACCCTTGTTCCCGCCGGCATATCTGCCAGTCCAAAGAAGTTATCCTTGTTCCAGGTGGCTGTGATAATCTTTCTCCCATCGTCGAGATCAAGATAAACCAAGAGATTTTTGCTCTTGTTCCAGCGTTTACAGGCGATCGTTGCTGCAAAAGTCCCCTCAAAATCAGGGAACTGATATTCACGACCGTCAAAGCCGGACTCCACGAACTCCCGCCAGGACAATGCGCGCTTTTCCTTTTCCATATCGTTTTCACCTCCAATTCTTTTGAAATGTGGCATCAAAAATGATGCCACTCCATCTTTCGGGCAGAAAAAAGCGGCATCAAAATTGATGCCATCACAGGCTATTGATAAAATCAAGCGCAGCCAAATCATTTTCGCTGATTTCTGCCTTCTTCTCTACCGGCTGAAGAGCTATTCCCTGCATTGCCACCGTAATGGTTTGTCTCAAAAGCTCCCGAAGGTCGTTATTCTGCTTTGAGGCGTTAATCATCGAAATAATCTCCTTGTTGATTGAGTCACCATCGAGTCGATGAAGGTATTCCCATGCCGCCAAATCGCCCGGATTGTTGAGATTAAACCTCAAGGAGAGTCGCTTAGAGCTCATACGGTACCCCCGTTTTTCAAAAGGTTCACATACGCAAGATTCATACCCCTTCGCCGTAGCGCAGATGTCATCGTTGATGGTCACACGGGACGCATCGTACACGCCGAAGTTGCGGATCAGGCAGCTGCCGCCGCCGAGAACATACAGCCTCATCAGCTCCGGATTGTACTCGTGCTCACGAAGTCTCTGAAAAATGCCCTCCACATAATCGGTAGCCGTGTCGGTAATGGTTTTCAGATACTCCTCCTTGATATCTGCCGTACCAAAGCGAAATACCCGATTGATAATCGCCTCATCCACGGTAGTGTGATGAGCACGCATGACATTCTCCCGCACAGCCAGTAGGCATTGGTGTGTACCATATTTCTCCGTAAACATATTCCCGGAAACCGGCTTCTTGTCATTGATGAACATGATATTCATGGTGCCGTTTCCAATATCGCAGATCATGTTTACGCCCCGAAAATCAGAAAGCCGGTCTGCCACCGCCGCAAAGCCCTGGGGAAATACATCCACGCCTACGATCTCCACATGGTAGGAGACATTTCGGAACGAGAAGTCTACGGCTTTGTTCTGCAAGAGATAGTCCCTGAACTCGTCCCGCTGACCACTGACCCAGGTAAGAGGAAGACCTGCCGCAATTCTGATTTTGCCGCAGGTCATTTTTCGGATATTCAGTTCCCGTGCGATGGCCGCAAGCGCCAGCACATAATAGTCCAAATCCCGCGTCTTATCCGCAAGGAACTCCTTGTGCCCTTCACCGATCAGGTAGAACTTGCTTTCAAAGACGAGCAGATTCTCCTTGAACACTGGCTCCTTGGCATAGGTGGAAACGCTTGCCGGGAAGCAGCAGTTTGCGGTCTTGATATTGCCGTAGCCGCTGTCGATTCCGATTATGATTACATCGTCGATCATCTTCATGCCATCACCTCCATCAGCGCTCGTGGTCTTTTTCGGGCTTATAGGGAACGGCCTTGATTTCCCCGCCGACCCGAAAGAAGTGCTCCGGATTCTGAAACTGCTTCTTGTACCGTTCCAGCTGTTCCTTGTTGAGGGAACCGAAGTACGGCGTGCTGCAATCGCAGATGAAAAAGGGGCCGAAGATAATGTCCATCGTCTCCCTGTCTTCTCCGTAGATGGCTCGACAGGGCCGCATGCCGTTGTACTTGCCCTCGTCGTTGCAGACGATGCAGACCTGCTCCTCAAGGGGGTAATAGGGCTCAATCAGCCCGCCGACCACCTTCTGCAAATCAGAAAGCTCCGTCCCGATCTCTGCAACTCTGGCAACCTTGCCCGGTTCACAGAGCACCACTTTGATTTTCTTCTCTTTCAGGAGCTCGGTCATATCCGGGTCAAAATCCACTTCCCGAAAGCCGATACTGTCGCAGAAATGGAAGGTGGATTTTTCCTCACCTACGACCTCAACCACATCCGAAACGGAAAGAGACCTCCTCGGTATCCGTCCGGTTGGCCGATGTTGAACATCTGGTACACTTCTTCCAGGGTGCCGCATTCCACCTCGCCCTCGAACACCTTGTCGTAGATCTCGCTGCGAAGCGCGGCAGAGCCCTGAAAGCGCTCCAGATTTTCGTAGTTCAAGAAGGCCACATTGTTCTCGTCCCGGTCCGGGTCGATCTGATAAATTGCAATGTTCATGTGCGTTCCCGCTCCTTTCTTTCTCTCATAAGTCCTACACGGATTTTCAGCTCGTCATTTACATCTTTTCCATGGGCGGGCGGCTCGTCATAGACCTGGTATTTTCCCTGCAGCCCGCCAACAATTCCTTTCACAGCACCTCGTCCGACGGCATCGTTATCCAAATGCAGATGGATTTTGCGGACGGATGGGTGCTCGTCAAGAAATCTACTCAAGGCCACCGGCACAACATTCTCTCGTTTAGTCTGGAACACACCGGCTAAAGACAAATAGGTTTCACTTTTCCAGTCGCGCCCGGCAAGCAGCGCCAAGGTTGCGAAGCTCAGCAGGTCAATGGCGGATTCAAACACATGAATGTGCTCCGCATTCGGCTTTCCCTCCAAGAAAAAAGAGAAGCGTTTGTCGCTGCCGGTCAGTTCGCCTTTGTAGCTGCTGACGGTGCTACGCAGAGCACCATATCTCGCTTTACCGTCCTTGCCATGCCCGACAAACACCGCATTGTGGAAATCTGCTGACTCAAAGAGCAGCCTGTTATCCAGGCAATAGCGGATAATAACCGGGTGAATCCCTCGACTATAAAGATATTTCTCCACCTGTTCTGTCGTTTCGGACAGCTCCGGCATCAGCAGTTCCGTGCTTCTTCGCTCCTTCTGGCGATAGAAAACGGGAGGCTTTTCCGCCTCCCGTCCGAGAATGATTTCTGCTGCCTGTGTAAAAGGAATGCCCTTTACCTTGATGAGATAGTCCAGCGCCGATCTGCCGCCGATTCCCTGAGAGAACCAGCACCACTTGCCGTTGCTGATTCGCAGGGAGTCGTGCTCTCTGGTGCAATAGGTGTTTCCGGATACATGGACGAGCTCTTGGGGTTCATAATTGCGGAGGTAAATCAAAAGGTCCATTTCCTTGGCCTTGGCAACATCCTCCGCGGCAATATAGCTCATAGGGCATCACCTCGCTTCACGCCGGTCTCTCAGAAAATCGGCTCTGATGACCGCGTTGGCACGGCATTCGATGGTGTCCCGGATGTTGTCCATGTGGTCTGTCTCCCGCTTTTCGAAGTCCTTGAACACATCCGCAAGGGGCCTGGGCGACTTCAGGAGCACCTTGCACTGCTTATCGGACAAGTCGTATTCCTCCAGTGCCAGCACGATGTCCTCCCGTACCATGTACTCGTAGCAATGGTTCAGGATTTCGTCGGGCGGCTGGGAAAGCAGCCACTCCCGATACTTTTCCTGTTCTGCGAACACCTTCTTATATAACGCGGTGTTCAGTTCTTCGTTTGTCATTTTGCTTCCTCCTTCATTTATGTTTTTGGGATAACACGCTCTATAGAAAAAGCCGCTTGATTTCTCTTGGAAACCAAGTGGCTGTGTATAGAATACTTGTTTTTGGAACGAAATCAGATCATCCACACGGGGATGATATATGTGCTGCTGTCGATTGCGCTCAATGTCTCCCGAAGGCAGATGATCGCGCCTGTGCCCCTCGACACGGAGGCCTTATCCAGCAGCTTGAAAGCGCCCGTAATTTGTGTGGGCGGATTGATGCTTTTTTTGATCTCGATGGGGTGCAGCTGACCGTCGCTCTCCATAATCAGATCGATCTCGTTGCTGTTCTTATCCCGGTAATAATGCAGCAGGCAATCCTTGGCGCTGTTGCTGTAGGTCTTGATGATTTCCGACACAACATAGTTTTCTAAGACAGCTCCGTTTATCGCACCGTTCATCAAAATTTCGGGGCTTGAGTACCGGGTCAGATAGGAGACCAGCCCTGTATCGAAGAAATACATCTTCGGCGTTTTGATCGTCCGCTTCAGAAGATTGTTGGAGTAGGGGTGCAGGAAGAACACGATCCCGGATTTTTCAAGCTCCTTCATCCAGCGCTTTGCGGTATCATCACTGATGCCCACATCTCCGGCGATGTCATGCAGGTTCAGCATCTGGCCGCTTCTGCAGGCGGCAGCGCGAATGAAGTCGGCAAACATCACCTTATCCACACCGGGAATATCGGTGGTCACATCCCGGTCGATATAGGTCTGAATATAGCTGCTGTAAAACACATCCCGGTCTTTATACTTGCCGCTTCTGTGACCGGGGAGTGCGCCGTCCCAAATCCTTTGATAGATCTCATTCGGTGTGGCTGGGGAAAGCAAAGCCTTGCGTTTCTGCAATTCGTCAAGCTCCAACGAAAAGGGCAAAACTTCCACCGCGCCGCAAAGCTCCGACTGTGACAGTGCCGACATATGAAGAATGGCGGTTCTTCCGGCCAGCGACTCCTGTGCCAACTCCATCAGGCGATACGCCTGAGAACCGGTCAGCCAGTAGGAGCCGGGTGCAGCGCCGTTATCCACGGCGATCTTGATATATGAAAACAGCTCCGGTGCATACTGAACCTCATCGATGAGAACCGGCGCAGGGTGCAGCTTCAAGAACATTGCAGGATCGGTTTTGGCAAGTCTGCGCTCCTCCAGATCGTCCAGCGAAACCTCGGCTCGCGCCGTCCCCTCCATCAGATGCCGCAGCATGGTGGATTTTCCGACCTGACGCGGGCCCGTCAGCAGCACACAAGCGTACTCCTCATTGATTGCAATAAACTTCTTTTCAAGCTGCCTCTCAATATACATTGCTCCTCCTCCTTTAGGCTAAAATACGATGCACCTTTATTATAGCCTAATGGAGAGGAAAAATCAATAGGTTTTAGGCTAAAATACGATACACTTGTATTTTAGCCCGTATGAGCAGCAATTATGCGTGTCTGGCAGGCTTTCACCATTCATGCAAAAGTCGCCCGATTTCAAATCAGGCGACTGAGCAGACGGCACTTGTCATTTTCTCCACGGGAACCCGAAATCGCTGCGCTTAATCTTGCACTGCGGCTGTCCGTCATTCCAAAATACGATGCCCTCGACGTTGTGCTTCTCAAGGTAATCACGAATTCCCTCGAAGTCTCTCGGCACATCCGGCAAAACGCGAATACCGTGTTTCTCAATCACATCTTTTTCAAGTCCATATGGATTTGCACGAAAATGCGGACCGATTGCTTCGTAAGTGCCTTCCTCCGTAGGGCAGTCGGCATTGCGATAGGCTTCCATGAACCAGATATTGCTCTTGTCTCTCTCGTCCACGGGAATCCAATGCGGCCAGTGGCCGGTTATGGGGTCCGGATCGCAGCAGGGAATCGCATTCGCCGGCGGAATCTTGCCGCGTTTTGCATCGTATCTTTTATAGAAGACTCCGTCTATCACCGCGCAGCAGCTGCCGTCGATTTTTTCGGTTGCAGTTCCCTCGCCACCAAGAACCCATTCCATGCCGGGATGAACCTTGTTGTTAATTCCGACTTTATGATGGTTGTCAAATACCCGCTCAAAGAGCGTCGGGATTTTCTTCATGGTACCTTGCATCTCCTTCTATAATCTCATCCAGCGTTCTCGGCGTGTAATCCATATACGGCATCATGCAACCGACATTGATGAAGTTACCGTTCGGCGTGCCGTAACCGGTGGAATTTGCCTTTACCTCACGGCGCAGCTTTGCGATATACTGATATTCAATCGTCTGATGGACATGCCCATAGAGCATGAACGCTGTCGAAGCGAAGCTGGCACGGAAGAAGGGAATCGGATAATGACACATCACAACATGCTTGCCGCTGTCCTTGATTTCCTTCAAGTCCGTAATTTCTTGGAACATACGCTTTGTGGCAGCGCTGAATTGCTTGGGATCGTGATTGCCCCGTATCAGCACCTTGTTGCCGCCAAGCGAACCAACAATAGACGACCACTCGCTTTCCTTTGCCCAAATGAAATCGCCAAGAATGTATACCGTGTCATCGCTGCGTACTCTGGCGTTCCAGTTTTCTATGAGCTTGTTATTCATCTCATTGACATCCGCGAAGGGCCTGTTATCAAACCGCAGAATATTTTCATGCCCGATATGCAGATCGGAGATATAAAAGTTTGCCAATTGCGCACCTCATTTCATTACCTTGATAATCAGCTCATTCACATCCTCTGTCGGCTTTCCGGCAGAAAGAAGCTTGTTGCGGAAAGCAAGAAGCGCTTCCCGCATTAGCCGCGCCTCGTCAGGGGACAGCTCAACCATTCGTTTCTCTGCTTTACGGCGGAACATTTGCAGCACCTCCATTCCTCTCTGCCTCCATTGTATCCGCAGATGCTCATCATGGCAAATGTGCAAATGAAAATCTTCCGAAAAGCGAATACGGCAGCCTATTGAAAGGCTGCCGTAGATCGACAAACTGGAAGTTGATGAGCCAACAGACTATTATTTTTCGTTGACTTTAAGTTCAAGTATATCCGGACGTGCATAATGTCCAATCGCATCATGCTCCATCTTACAGGCGGCAGGCAGGCTCATATCGAGCTCTGCATAGATGATGGTTTCTTCATCCCAAACCGGCTTTGTCAAATAATGACCATACGGATCAATGATGCAGCTTCCGCCTCTGCACACAAATTCCGGAAGTTCCGATACGATATTGCGCTCACACAAGTCAGAAGGATACGAACTGCGTCTGATAATCATATCAGCATTTACAAAGAAACATTTCCCCTCGATTGCAATGTGCTGAATAGTGGCTTGCCATTCTGGATTGTCATTGGTGTTTGGCGAAATATAAATGGTGATTCCCTTTTGATAGAGCGCTACCCGAGCAAGCGGCATATATGTAAAGTGCAGTAAGATAGTTTACAGATTGTGCAATCACATGGTTTACAGTTTT
>ENA-OYXW01000529-OYXW01000529.1-human-gut-metagenome-genome-assembly--contig:-NODE-529-length-11659-cov-5.124267_pt1 | contig 11659 bp, 15 predicted proteins | sample MGYA00243977_ERZ653436 | MGnify/ENA primary metagenome ERZ653436 (study PRJEB26926, sample SAMN06165001) | human gut metagenome | biome: ENVO:00009003; feature: ENVO:2100002; material: ENVO:00002003...
GCTTCAGGAAACATCTTCAAAAATTCGCCCTGTCTTGTTTTGACAGGATGTTCTTTTGCCCATTGCTCTACAATAGGAATTAACTTAGGAATCCCCACAATAGATGTACACACTTTATACTGACCCACTGGACACTCGCTACAATTTACATAATAATTACACATTCGATTTCGTTGCTTTACATATTCAACAGCATCCATTATTCACACCTCCAATTTCTTCCAGCATTTTATTTCAACAATTTTTTCGTTCAGCGTTACCCATTCACCATTTTCATCTTTTTTCATTTTATTTTTTTCTTGCAATACAGCTCTAATTACATCACCTTTTTCTACTTGATGATTCGTCAAGAATTTCTTATTGGCTCTATATGTGCGTTCTGCTCCATAGCATAGATTGAAAAGTATACAATAAACCGTACCATATCCAGTTGTCTTGACATCTAGCACTAGCCAATCATTAGGGTCTGAATTGGGGTCATTTACTGTACAATATCCAAGATATTCAAGTTGCCATTTAATACGGTCAACAATAGTCACTGGCTTGATATTAGCTTGCTTAATTAAAGCCGTTATCAATGCTTTATTGTCAATCTCTCTAAATTGCTTCTCAGTTTCTTTACCACAACACGGTCTAATTGTATCTATCATTATATCATCAAATGATGATTTTGTCAATACTTTTGATGAAATATATTTTTGATAAATGTCATATTCGGTAATGAGCCGATTCGGTTGAGCAAATTTATTAAAATATCCAAGACGAAATAGAATTTCAATGGCTTTCTTATTGATTCTATTGTCATCCATAAGAGATTGATATAAAGCGGCGCGATTCTTGATGTTTTGTTTACCTAGCTCATATAGCGCTTCAGGAGCAGATTTCGGTATATCCTTAATAGATGCCATAGTTTGCACAATGCAGTTGTTAGCACGATCTATATTGAACGCTCTATTGTCATCACCAAATTGAATGTCTTTGAGCTTATAGCCGCGCTTTAACATCTCTTGTTTGATAAGCGCAACTTTGTTTTTTTCGCCCTTATCAGTGAATCGCTGAAGAACGCACTTATAAAATTCAAGTGGATAATGCGCTTTGAGATAAGCAATCGTTACGCTATCAATAGCCATACAATAAGCATGGGCTGAATTGAAGCCATATGCGGCGCTATTCTCAATAATCGTCCATACCTTATCAGCCAGCTCATGTGCCTTGCTATCATCATCCGTTTCACCAGTATCTAAAATAGCTTGAGCAAAATTCTTGATAAATTTAGGCTTTGCGTCTTTGATAATATAATCCTTTTTCTTACTGATTGCCTTGATAATAGTATATGTCTCAGACATAGGGAAACCAGCAAAACCAAGGACTTTCATCAGAGATTCCTGATATAGAATGAATGACGATGAGCAGTATTCATCCTGAAGCAAATCATCAAGCGCCTTGATACCATAATCAAAATGTTTCCGTTGCTCAAATGTCTGATACATAGATTGGAAAGACGGTCTGATTGCAGCTATGAACTGGGTCAACTCAGCAATATTTTTTGGCTTATATCGCATTACCTTTTGAGTCGACCTTGGTTGTTCGCACTGGTTGACGCATTGTGTATAACCGTCCGCATAAATCTGCCATGTTGCATCATCATGTGCAATTTTTTCAAGAAGCTGGTTGACAGTGAACGGCTCGATTCCAGCATCTTTATAAATATCATATGTTAAGCCGATTGAATCAACAATAAGGTAATCTTGCTTGAGATAACCAAAAGCATCAATCGTGCCTGATTCAATATTAGCTACAAGCACCTCTTTACCAGTTGCTTCAGATTTACACAGGCTGATACCAATATCGGATTCAATATCGCCCTCATAGCACAAACAACCGCAGGGATGACCCTTTGCAGTATCATAAATACCTAGATATTTTTTACATCCATCTACAAGCTCTTGATATTTCGGCTCAATATATTTATGAATATCAACTGTTTCACCATCTTCAGCGTGCTTCTTAGCTGTTTCATATCGGTCAATCTGCTTACTTACTTCATTAGCTGTATCAGGCTCGACATTATATGCCCTAGCATACATCTTCCATGCGGCTTTGAATTTAAGTGTACCAAGAGCCAAGAGATCATATGTGCCAAGTTCACCTACAAGGTCGCGTTGTGCCTGAATGAATGGTTGACGGTCGCTGACGTTGTTATCAATATCGGGCGGCGTATGGCTATCTAAGACGCGCTCTTTAGTCAAGAATCGCTCTGAATACATAAGGACTGGACTATTGACCTTATCAACCTTAGTAAGCCTCAAGAGCTTATTGAGATACATAGAGACAGCAGAGCCACGCCCTGATGGAGTCAAGATGCCGCCATATTTCTCTTGCCCTCGCTTCATTACCATATAAGACAAGATGAAATAATCAGCCATATTACAAGCCTCTATCTCGCCTATATCATGCTTGATCTCTTGATAATACTGTTGCAGTTTATCCTTGTTAATATCGGCTTTTTGCAAGAACCATTCATCTTTAAGAATCTGCTCAAAGATATGATTGCGTTCTTCTTGCGTCTTATTGCGCAGCTCTTTGATAACAGGCACTTTCAATGAGCGGTCGAGCTTGATGTCCTCAAATTCAAACAATACATTGGTATTATTGATAGCGGCTTTAATTTGACCATCTGTTAATACGCCTTGTTGCTTAAATCGCTCAAACAGCACATCATATGTTGGATAGTCCATATACCATCCATCTTCATCCTCATAATTGATGTTGCCTGATTTGAGCAATTCATCTCTATCAAGCATTTGGGATTCAGTGATGACATGACTATCACAACCGGCAATGATTGGCACATTTAGTCCTTCACTAATTTGGATGATGCGCCGATTTAGCTCTTTTTGCTCTGGTGTGTTGTGCGCCTGTACCTCAAGATAGAAATGAGGAAATTTCTGCACCAAACATTTAACTATATCGCCAATGTCATTGTATTTATTCCAGAACGCAATACAAGCAGTTGTAATCATCACATCATCTATTGGCAACTGGTCAATCAATTCAAGATCGATACGAGGACGCGCATAATATCCATCCTTATTAGCAATAGATAAAATTTTATTGATTGCTTTGCGCCCTTTATCAGTTCGCGCCAATAGTACAATATGGCAGTTGCTTCTATCAGATTCGTGTCTGTCTTTTACCCAATATGCTTCAACACCATATATCCATCTGATATTCGTGCAATTCTTTTTATTGTATTTTTCTAGGTCATCATATTGTTTAAAATAATTACCAGCCCATCCATGCTCTACTGTCGTATAAATACACGGCTCGTTGCCATATCGTTCTTTTAGTTCATTCCAATAATCAACAGGCAAGAGCGGGCTATCTTTCATGTATCTATTACTTAGAGATGTATGCTTATGGTAATTTACCCAAATTGATTCATTCATCATATTTCTCCATAAATAAACAACCGCCCCTTTCATTTGATACTTGGATTATATCATAGATTGAGACGGTTGTCAAGAGGGGTTATTTAATTTTTTCTATTGGTTCACCAACAAATTCAAAATATCGTGGAAGTTCCGGCAACAATCTGATATTTCTGCCAAGTAGAGACATACGTAATTCTGACAGTAGCTTCTGAGCTTGTTCACAACTTACACTTTCTTTGAATCTTACAATATACGTTCCACCTTCTTGCAAGGATTTAACGGTTCTAATTTCTTCATCATTCATATAAATATCCTCTGATCTTGCTGAGTACATACAACTCTACTTGATTTACCTTGTTTGATTAGCTTATCTTGTAGGGTATTAGCAAATTCTACTTTGTTCTCATAATTACCATGCACTAGACAGAGTTTGTTGAAACGGCATTGATTTGTCAAGTAGTCAATCAATTCTTCATAGCTGGCATGACTACTAAATGAGCGCAGTTCTGTGATATTTGCTTTATTTGCTACGTTTACACCATCAACATTGACCTCTGGTACATTGGATTTGATTTGAGATGCAAGTCCATTCTCACCTGCAAACCCACAAAATAAGATATGATTGCGGCTATCAGGCAGAGCCGTTTTTAGATGGCTCATAATTCTTCCTCCGACAAGGAAGCCTGACGCACTGATGATTAAGCAATGCTCATTTCGCATTTGTAGATTGACTGATTCTTCTTGAGATTCAACAATTCGTACATTCTCAAGTTCATCTTCTTCCCACGGCCATATTGCACAGAATTTAGATGCAAGAGGCGAATCAAGATAAATTTTGATTTGCTTATCAATACCCTCATCATGTAATAGGCGCAACATAGATTGAGTACGGTCAAGAGAAAAACATGGGATGAGGATTTTATTGGATTCAGCAATGATCGTCTTGATTTTCTCAATATCTTTATCTCTGTCCTTGGGGCTGTTAGGTCGCCCTTGTTGACAGTATGTGCATTCAGAAATAAGAACATCAACAAATGGCAACGTCTGTCTACGCGCCTTGTATGGCCTGTCAGATGCACCGCCAATATCGCTTGTAAATCCAATGCGCTTAGTCACATATCCATCTTTTAGTTCAAGTACACATTGCGCCGAATTGATAATATGACCGGCAGGATAATATGTCAATCTAATGTCTGGCGCAAGCTGCATTGGTGTATTATAATCAACCTCTATAATACGATTGAGCGCACTTTCAATAACTTGTTCGTCATAAAATGGCGCGGCTTTCTGACCATGCTTATTCTGGATTTTTAGACAATCAGATCGCATGATTTTTAGGCTATCTTCCCATAACAATTTGAGAAAATTAGTAGAGCCAGATGGGGCATATAGATGCGCATTACATCCTTTAGCATATAGCGCAGGAGCAAGTCCAATATGGTCTAAATGGCTATGATTTAACACAATAAAATCTACATCTCTTGGTTTAATCTTTTTTAGCTGAGCAAGATTAGCCTTATAGTCGGACACAATATCCCCCATACCCTGTATCATGCCACAATCTAGGAGGATACTATATTTCTTGAATCGTACATGATGGCAAGAGCCGGTCACATCAACTGCGGCATTTGATAAGAAGTGAATATACGGCTTTTTACAACCTCGGTCTGTCAACTAACCGACTCCTTTCTCATCTTCAGCACATTTCTCAGTACACAATCCATGCAATTCAAGTCAGCATCATTCCACATTTTATCTCTCTGTGCTGTCATACGTGGATCGATTTTTACATATTTGTCACAATCAGATTGATAATCACAACGCATACATGGAATTTCCATAAGCATTTGAGGTCTACGGCTCATTCATATTCCTCCTCATAATCTGGTTCAGAACCGACTTGAAATCCAATAGCTTGCGTTATCTGTGGACTAGGCTTAATCGTCTCGGCAGCAGCTTGTGCCTCTCTCTGGTCAAGTTCTAAATCAATCTGCATACGATTGATATGAGCATTGATGGCAGATGAAATCCATGTAACTACAGAATCAATAAGTGGCATAGCAGCTGAGATAAATAATATCGAACCGCCAGCAATCCATAATGGCAATAAATTATTCTTTTCTCTCATACATCGCCTTTCTTAATTTCATATAGTATTAAGCCAAGCCATAGTAGAATACATACGCATAGCCGCCACACATCATCCATTCTTTTCCATTCTTGCATTTGCTTCAGCTACCTTTTGTTTGATGACCTCCCTAATTGCTTTAGCAGATGTTAAGCCGCTTGTTAACTTATCAATCTGATAAATACAAGAATCCCAACCAGCCATCAAACCTTGATTAAAATAGCTCTGAAATTTAGGCTCAAGCTCTTTTCTAAGTACGTCATGCAATTCACTATCCGACATATGTTTCCTCCCTATATAAAATATTACAATTTGAACAATAGACACCTGTTAGTGTTTCATAATATGACTCATTGTGTATATCTGTCACGATACTAACTCCAGCTTATTAAGACGCACAACAAATTCAGCACCCGTCTTTTCGTGTCTTACAAGTGCAACTCGTACATTCTTATTGATAAAGCTGTCAAGATGATCGCCAACATATAATACTTTATATCGCCACACCTTATTGGGAATGCCGCCAGAAAGAGCAGTCGACATAGTTCTCATAATGTCATACATGGCAACCTTAGCTGTGTCAAAGAAATCGCATAGCTTATTTGGGTTATAAAAATCAGTAAATACGAATTTGACAATATCTCCAACTTTAATTTCTTTTGGTTTCTTTGCTTCAATCATTCTTTCCTTCAGCTCATCAATGCCAACCTGTAGCCGCCAATCATCGTCAGGATGACAACGAGCCTCAACCTTCTTGCCTTCCTTACTCGTCATGGTCATACGATTGCCCTCAATATGTAGGTTATAATCGCCCTCTAGCCACTTAGGCGCTAGATTCTTTTCATAGAATTTGTATTCTAGCTTCATATCTTTCTTTATCCTTTCTTTCATAATTTCTTCGTATAGGCTATTGAACACATCGTCCCACATCATTGTTTTGTCCTCCTCAATTAAAAATTAACAACGCTCATTGCATTTACAGCACGCTGCTCGGTGCGCTTGATATATCTATTCGCCGTAATGGCAACCGAGCTATGTCCCATTGCCTTACTAATGACCTCAATCGGCACATCAGCCTCAGACATCATAGTAGCAAATGTGCGGCGCATGGTATGATTGCTAATATGCAATTCTTCCCAATTCTCAATACCAGCTTTTCTAGCTGCTACCTTGAGCATAGCGCTGGTATTTTTGCCATCCATCTTATTGCCTTGATTGCCAACAAATAGATATTCACAACCATTTTTGCGTTCATTGGTAATATAGCTATCAATCAGCTTGATCGTCTCATCGGACAAACCAATCAATCTATCCTTATCGCCCTTACCACGAATGACTAGGATATTATTACTGCGGCTTTCATACTGTTCAAGTGTGATATTGAGCAATTCGTGAATACGCAAGCCAGTTTGCGCAAGCATCATGATAATCGCCTTATTGCGCTCATTAGTTGCCGCATTGACCATGGCTCTGACCTGTTCACCAGTCAGCGCAGATTGTTCACGATTCTTGATAGCAGGAGCTTCAAGAAACTCAGCCGGATTGCGCTGAATGAACTCATTCCGATATAGGAATTTGAAATATTCACGAACAGCCGATGTTCTCTGAGCAACAGATGCAGAGCTGAGATTGTCCATGCTGGACTGCCACATCTCAAGATCAATAGCCTTGATTTCAGATTCAGGCTTGTTAACATACTTCAAGCAATTATTAACCGCCTTAGTATATTCACGAATAGTGCCTTCGCTACGGTGCTTTGCTTTCAGGCTCATAATAAACAGTTCGTTCATAATATTCAGCTCCTTCATTTGATGGTTTAAGTATAGCACTATAGCGGCGATTTGTCAAGTATTATCTTAGAAAAATCCCTATAATCTTTCGACCATAGGGATTTTAACAGAAGGATTATTTACTCATTGATTTCTGCCTTTAGTGTGCTTGTCGGCTTAAACGTCAGAGCATACTTGGCAGGAACTTCAATGGTTTCACCAGTCTGTGGATTACGAGCCGTTCTTGCATCACGCAGCTTGGTTGTGAACTTGCCAAAGCCATGAATCACCACATCTTCATGCTGGACTAGGCTATGTCTGATATAGTCGATAAACGTATCTACGATCTCAGTTGTGTCCTTAATCGTATTTTCTGTGCTATCTGCGACAAACTTGACGATTTCTTTCTTGGTCATAAATTCCTTTTAATTTCCTTTCAGTTTCTAATAAAATTTTATTAAAACAAGTCGCAATGTTCATGCGCATATTGACTTGATATATAGGGTTATTATTCCACTATCAACTACTTACAGGGTCATCTTACCCAAGCCCTATTGTTTAGTGGGTTTACAGCCGCTACATCACTAAACTACTTATTTGCGCGGAATAGTGTCATCACCGCGCTATAAGCCTTTGCACAATGTCGCTCTTTGGACGGTGCGATGCCCCGCCTTGCAACCTTGATCTAACTAGTATTATCAAGGATTTAAGGCGTTGCCTTATAGTATCAGGTGGTCAACCATCAGCTATTCAGCAACTAGCATTACAACCCATAAACTAGACCATTTGCAAGCGACCAACTCTTGGGCTTGGCCTTACAAAGCTAGGATTTTCAGCTTTTCCTCCATACGGCTATCAAGTATGCTTACAATGCCAGTAGAGGCATGATAGACGTTTTTTGACCGTGGTAGGATTCGAACCTACATCTCAACCGCTATGGACGGAGAGTATTACCAATTAGGAGACGCGGTCATATAGTAATGGGCTTTAAGCGTCAACCCATTAGAAGCATTGGATTCCTATTCAGTTTATTAAGTCGTATGTATCCAACAACCAGTGGACTTTGGTAGCTCAGGTGGAATTCGAATCCACACTTTACGGATTTTGAATCCGCTCCCTCTGCCGATTGGGGTACTGAGCCATATTCAATCTCAAGCCGACTTCCTGCCTCATAGCTATTTCTAGCATCGGCTCGTGAATGATGTTTACATAATATCCTTATGTTGCCTTTACCATTATGTTTTTGGTTCATGTTAATGGAACACAGCAAGTCCGCTTTCTATTGCTATATCTGAGATTTCTCAAACTCTATTCAGACCCTAGCACAGGTGCAATATAGATTTGACGGTTATCTTCAAATCCGGTCGGATATTATATTGTTTGTCAATCCCAATCCCTTTAATTATGCCGAACAGATTGACCGGTGCGCCCTACAGAACCACTACGCATCAAATGTTTCATGATTCTTTCTTTTAATTATATCACGCACATTCCCTATTCCGCAAACCCCGTGTTTTAATAGCTTTCTGCAAATGCGGTCATGACCAGCTATATAATGATGGCTGTTCATCTCACTCCATTTACTACAGCTCCTGTACTCCAAAGACGCTATATTACTATTCATTATCGGCTTTTCCGTCCTGTCTTACCAGGTGTTCATCGTCTTTGGCTTCGTAGCACCATCATTTTTACATTGTGAAAAATTTTATAATCTGTTGCTCATTATAAGAGAACATTTTTGTAAGTATATAAAAATTTATCCTATCATTATAGCATTATTGGATTGTTCTAACTACAGGCATTAAACATTTATGTTAATAATCTCGCCAAGCATATGTCACAATTAACATTCAACGGGAAGAACAAGAACAATCTGTTCTATTCTTGCACGAGCCTCAAGCACATTTTTATAATAAGTCATGGCTTCAACTTGCATATCATAAGTGCTTCTAGGACAAGCAGGAAAGAAATTAAGATTATCTTCGTCCCACTTTTTTAACATTTCCTTTAACTTTTCAAGTCGAATTTTAACTTGAAAATACTCCGCTAAAAAACGGTCTTTGTAATTCTTGCTGTTCATCATTTCAGAAGTAACTTGTAACATATTTCAATTCCTTTATATGTTCCAATACATTTACCGTTTTTCATAAGATTATATTTCTGCTCCATTGTCATAGCTCCTTTCAAACACCAGCTAATTGCACATACATTATACCATACTTGATTTTATTTGTCAAGCATTATTTTTTATACACTAATAATCAATAAATTCTCCTAAACATCTAACCCTACAACTTACACTACTTAATTAACTAATCTGAATTTTTTTCATTATTAGTCAATGATTTCTTTGCCAGACGAGCTAATTTGAGCCGTTCTGCCGCTGCTTGCTTCTGTTCATCAGTCATTGAGCGGGTACGAAACGGATTATTGCCTAGACGAAATGGATACAGATTACAGTCATGGATGACGCAATTCTTTACTTCATAAGTTGAACCACAGCAACAATCCAAACAGTGCTGGCGGATGGCCTTTAGCGGAGATTTTTCCATTGTTATTCTCCTTCGTTAATTTTTATGAATAATTCATCATTATTAAATTCAAAACGATCAACCTTATAATGTTTATAATCAGAAATCCTTGCACCAAAAATTGTTCCAGTAAACTTAATTCGTCCGGTTTGATTGCATATATGAACAATTATGTTACCAGCATATAATATCAAAAAGTCTCTTACATACATATTATCACCTCATTAGATTTAGATTTTATCATGGTGGCGGCAACCGGTACTGCCCCGATACACGACCCCAATCTAGAGTGCTAGGGTTTATAAGACCCTCGATGCTCTTTACATCATACCGCCATGTTTGAGCCTTTTATTGTCATGCTCAGGACTATATTTTAGGAGGTTCACAATGAAGAACTGTAATTGAGATTACCCAATCTCTCAACCACATTTGTATTATACCATATGATTTACTATTTGTCAAGAACAAATTTTATTCATTTCAATAAATTTTTCACAAGCCAAGCCATTAAGAACCGGTACTTCATCGCAGCTATAGCTCCATAGTCCAGTTTCTCGGTCATAGTAATCTACATGACAAATGAAATCGCCGATTTTGAAATAAGTGTTCAGCATAATCATTATCTCCATTCATTTGATAATTGGATTATACCATATAGAATTTGATTTGTCAAGTATTATTTGAATAATTCTTCAAGATTTCTTGCATGATACTGTCTATCTTTCAAATCATCCACTCTAGTCCTGACCAATTCCCAATTTGAATTTGCAAAGCCGCTTTTTATTACATCGGCTATAATTTGCTCGTCCTTATATTTGCGCCGTTCGATCCGTAAATCATGCAGCAACTTATATATCTTATATCCATCTCTAGCATTGTAAGAATTGAACTCAATAGCATGAAGCACGTCTTGAATTTTATTCTCTACTTCTTGCAGCTTATATTCGACCCATGTTGCCCTTGCTACAAGTTGGTCATGCAGGTCACAAAACGAGCCGATTTGCGCCAATGCTGAATCATAATCGACTAATTCAATATCTGTAAACTGGTCGAAATCGACGGGTTTGGATGGTACGTCAATCTGTTGCACAAAATAACCTAAATTGCGCATTTGCTTTGGCAGATTAAAAAGCGCATTTTCGGCTTTGGTTTTATCATTGAATTGAAATGACTCGTTTAATTCTGGCGTTGGTGTCCATTGCCCTATTGCATTGTGCATGAGATAGTATTTTTGATTATAGAGTACATACATACATCATCACCTACGGTTCAATTATACCATATTCATTTACATTTGTCAATAGGATATTTGCCCATTCTGCATTTTCATTTCAGCCATTATATCCATATGTCAATTTTAATTTTGTAGTAGTTGTTTTATCATTGAATTGTATTCTTGAATCTATGTATATACAAATACATCACAAATGACAAGTTTAAGTAACACTAAATCTAATTCCTATAATCGTGTATCGAATTTTATTTTTCGTTGTCGAATCTCCTTTTTCAATTTCTATCTCTGTATATGTATATACCACACTTAATTCTATTTGTCAATAGCGATTTTTGATTTTAATTCCACGATTGTAAATATCAATTCCGATTTTAGAATTTCAATTTCCATATATATTTACAATCTCGAAAGTCATTTTTCATTTTGTGTCTCATGCATATATAAATATTTATATACATACACATATACAATAACAAGAATCATTATCATTTTCATATCCATTTGCACATACGTATATCTGTCTCTTATACACATCTGACGCTGCCGACGAATAGCCTTGTGTA
>ENA-OYXW01000531-OYXW01000531.1-human-gut-metagenome-genome-assembly--contig:-NODE-531-length-11637-cov-4.164048_pt1 | contig 11637 bp, 8 predicted proteins | sample MGYA00243977_ERZ653436 | MGnify/ENA primary metagenome ERZ653436 (study PRJEB26926, sample SAMN06165001) | human gut metagenome | biome: ENVO:00009003; feature: ENVO:2100002; material: ENVO:00002003...
CATAACGAGCGTATCCGTAAGGTATTGCCAAAGGGCGCGGCTATTGTAATCCAAATCTATAACGTCCGCCCAGTCGCCCATCTTGTTGCCGGGCTTGCCGGCGGCATTATGGTAAAAGAACTCCGGATGCTCATTATAAAGCACGGAATCGGGCGAGGTATGGTTATATACAACGTCTATCATGCATTTCATGCCGCGCGCGTGTATTTCGCCCACAAGCGCCTTAAAATCGTCCAGCGTGCCGTATTCGGGGTTAACGCTTCTGTAATCGCGGTTGGCATACGGGCAGCCGAGTGTACCCTTCTTGCCCACTATACCTATGGGATGAATCGGCATGAACCATATTATGTCCGTACCCAGCGCACGTATGCGGTCAAGGTCGCCCGCCACGGCGGCAAAGGTGCCTTCCGGCGTATGGTTGCGCACATAAACGGAATATATCACCTGCTTTTGCAGGGCAGCATTTGTTTCCTTAGCCATTTGTAATTACCTCCGCAAAATCTATGCCGAGATTTTAGCACAAATCCACGGGTTTGCAAGGGGGAAATATGGCGATTAGACATGTTTTATCCTATTGACGCAAAAGATCACGCGTTATACGGATAAATGCTTTGGCTGCGGGAGATAACTGCGAAGCATCTTCGTAAGCGGCTACAAGGTTTCGCGTGGCATTTATTCCATTTATATGATAGTATACAACGCCGCCGTTATCTTTGCGCGTAGCAAAGATCATATAAGGAACAAAGCTTACACCTATACCTGTAGCAACAAGAGCATTGGCGGAATCAACATAAGATGTTTCAAATACTATATGAGGTTCAAATCCGGCGGCACGGCAGGCATCCGTGCCAAGTTGGCGCAATCTTTGACCAGGATAAAGCATAATAAAGTCATCATCACGAAACATTGCCATATCTATTGTCCCAAAACATCCATCAGGGGCCTTGGGGATTACGCTGTTTATGCGATGATCCGGCGGCACGGCAAGAAATGTTTCTTCCGATACCATTTCCTCGTATTCAAATGTTTTGTCCGCAAGAGGAAGTGGCATTAGAGCTATATCTATCTTGCCGGCAGCAAGCAAGTGCTCCAGAGAAATTGAAGTTGCCTCATGGACGGTTATCTCTATGTTCGGATATAGTGTATGAAAGGCGTTGTAAGACTGCGCAAAATAAAAGCGGCCAAACAGAGGCGTCATGCCTATGTGAAGTTTTCCCTGCTTTAGAACGTGAAGGTTTTCCATTTGTGATGTGATATGACTGCTGAGCTGAAGAATTTGCCGCGCATCCTGAAGGAATAATTCACCTGCACGTGTGAGCAAAACATGCTTACGCTTGCGCGCAAAAAGCGCTACGCCAAGATCTGCTTCCAGGCGTTTTATACATTGGCTAAGCGCAGGTTGGCTGATATATAGTGCCTCGGCGGCCTTAGAGAAACTTTGCATGTCTGCAATGGTAACCACGTATTGAATGTCGCGTAGCTGCATAATAATGCCCCCATTCGTTAATAAGAAGTTATGCTTACAATTATAAAATAATATTTTATTTTTATCAATGCTTTATGTATACTATACACAGTTTAATTCCGCAAAAGGAAATGCGATTTATGGAACAAGTATTCAAGTATGTAGATAGAATGTCGACTCGATATATAGATGAGTTGGCCCGGCTTTGCTCAATGCGCAGCGTTAAAGGCGATGAAAACGGCCTTAGCAACGCGCGGCGAATGATCAAGGAAAAGCTTGATGGTATGGGGTTTTCTCCTGAAGAATATGGTAAAGCAGATGAAGCAAGTATAGTATTTGGACGACGTACTATTGACAAAAAGAAGCTTGTTTTATTCTATAATCATTACGATATTGTTCCGGAAGGAAATGAAAATGCCTGGATAGCGCCGCCATTCACGCTTACAGAGCGTGGCGAAAGGCTTTATGCAAGGGGTGTATCGGATAACAAGGGTGCGCTTATGGCAAGGCTTCAAGCAATAGAAGCGATACTGGCTGTAAAAGGCTCCCTTCCTGCGGGCGTGGCGTTTTTGTTTGATGGAGATGAGGAGACCGGCAGTATTACCCTAAGCCGCATGGTCGAAGAAGAAGCGGAAACAGTTAGAAAAATTACTGACGCTGATCTGTGCCTATGGGAAAATGGGCGCACGTTGCCTGATGGCAGCCCTGAGGCGGCATTCGGCGTACGATCGACACTTACAGTAACCTTAAAAGTCAAATCGTCTAACGGGGAAGAGCATGGCCGAATGGGTGCAGAACTTCCGAATGCCGCGTGGCGGTTGGTTTGGGCATTGGCCACATTGAAGGACATAAATGAAAACATACTTATAGATGGCTTTTATGATGATGTAGCGCATCCGACGCAGGCAGATATAGACGTACTTCAAAACTACCCGTATGATGAGAACGGTATGCTGAAGCGCAAGGAAATATCGGAATTTCTTCTTGGATTGAGTGGATTGGAATTGAAAAAGAAGATATTCCTTCAACCGTCGCTCAATATAAACGGCATTGAGTCGGGCGAACCATGGAAAGGCTTCAGACATATAATTCCAAATGAAGCATCGGCGCGGTTTTCTGTAATACTGGTGCCATACCAAAAAGCAGACGATATACTGCTTAAAATACGCAAACATCTTGAAGCAAACGGATTTGCGGATATAGAAGTGAATGCTGATGCGGAAGGGTTTCCGATACGTACTCCGGTTGATACGCCATGGAGAGATGTGTTGAGCCGCGCAGCAGCTAATGTGTATGAAAAACCGTTGACGCCGTCAATAACTCAGCTCGGCAGCGGCCCTGCATATCTGCTTAGAACTGTGCGGCCGGAACTGCCAATTATATGTTCATGCGGTGTTGCGGCACTGGATTCAGGCCACCATTCAGCAAGGGAAAATGTTACTATACAGAACTATATCAACGGAATAAAGTTCACTATAGCAACCCTGTTTGAGTCGGGCAAGTAAAAACGGAGAATTGGATTTTGCTTTACAGCAACAAAAATAAAGAAGCAAGGAGAAGAATCATGAAAACGCTAAGTAAAGTGCTTTCTTTAGCCGTTGCCATGCTTATGCTGGCAAGTCTGCTTGCAGGCTGCGGAGAGAAGCAGGATGAAACCACCGGTACCAAGGATTCCTTGATTTTCAGTATCAATGCTGACATAGTCAGTATGGACTGCCACATGGCAAGGGATACGGTCACATCTATAATCCACTACCAGGTATACGAAACATTGGTGCGCAACCAGCCGGGCGAGGGTCTTGTACCAGGACTTGCAGAAAGCTGGGAATTTTCGGATGATAACACGGAAATCACGTTCAAAATACGAGAGAATGTTAAATTTCATAACGGAGATATCATGACTGCCGAAGACGTAGCGTTTTCTTTGAACAGAGCTATTGCTTCATCGTTTACCACAAGTTATAGCGGAACTATGGACCATGCGGAAGTGGTGGACGACACTCATGTGAAACTTTGCATGAAGCAGGCATTTGGTCCCGTGTTGCAGTGCCTGTCTGTGCCGTGCCTTGGCATAGTAAGCAAACGCGCTGTTGAAGAATTGGGCGACGAGGGCTTTGCAAATTCTCCCGTAGGCACCGGTGCATACAAATTTGTTGAACGGAGCAGCGGAGAAAAGATAGTTCTTCAGGGGTTTGAGGACTATTGGCGCGGAGCACCTGAAATAAAGGATCTTACGTTCATGATAATGACCGACCGTAACACGGCGGCTATAGCACTTGAAAACAACGAAGTCGATGTACTTTATTCTCCCGATCTTGCGGACAGGGAGCATCTTGAATCACTTGAAAATGTAGCGTTCATTCCAGGCAATGGATCTGTATATATGTGGGTGATAGCATTTAATAATGAAAGCAGCATTTTCTCAGATCAGCGTGTAAGGGAAGCAATAAGCCATGCGATAAACCGCGAAGAAATAGTTGACGGTGCGCTTAACGGCTTCGGAATGCCGGTTGAAATGCCCATCGTTCCCAGCGTATTCGGTTTTGATCCGGAGTTTAAGAATCAGGAATACGATCTTGAAAAAGCAAAGCAGCTGCTGGCTGAAGCCGGATATCCCGATGGACTTACTGTGACAATAAAGCTAAATCAGAGTTCTACCTATACTCGCCCTGCCGAAATAGTGCAGGCTCAGCTGCGCCAAATAGGCGTTAACCTTGAGTTTGAGCTGATGGAACGCGCTGCATTCCTTTCGGATGTGACTACTGATGCTAATTACGATATAACGCTGTTTATGTTTACGGCGGGTTACCCTGATGCTGACTATGTCTTTAACGGAAAAAATAAACATCCGTATACAAAGGGACTGTTTGGTTCAATTCCTGATCTTACGAAGAAAGCATACAGATTGTCGCCAATAGAAGGACTTATGCCGGATCCTACAGATTTGCCGGCTGGTTGTAAGTTTCACGATCGCTGTCCGTATTGCATGGATATCTGTCGTACACAAGATGCGCCGGCTATGCGAGAAGGCAGTCATATGATACGCTGCCATCTTATGGCTGCGGGAGGGAAAGGAGAAGCTTGGGAATGAGCATACCGTTGATAGAGACCAGAAACCTGAAAAAATATTTTGACACTCCGCGCGGAATGCTTCATGCTGTTGATGGCGTAAATATATCTATACAGGCCGGTAGCACACTTGGCGTTGTAGGCGAGAGCGGATGCGGCAAATCTACATTGGGAAGGACTATACTTCAGCTTATTAAACCTACCAGCGGAGAGGTGCTGTACAACGGGCAGAACATTGCCGGATATAATGAAAGACAGATGGCAGCTATACGCCGCGATATGCAGATAATATTCCAGGATCCATTTTCATCGCTTAATCCCCGTATGACAGTAAGGGATATTATTGCGGAGCCGATAAGGGTATGCAAACTCTGCCATGGCAATGCGGAAATATATGAGCGAGTAAATAAATTGATGGACACGGTCGGGCTTGCCAGCCGCTTTGAAAACGCATACCCGCATGAGTTGGATGGCGGCAGAAGACAGCGTATAGGCATCGCCCGGGCACTTGCTGTTGAACCAAAGTTTATTGTTTGCGATGAACCTGTAAGCGCATTAGATGTTTCAATTCAGGCACAGATACTTAATCTTCTTATGGATCTGCAAAGCGATATGGGGCTTACATATATGTTTATCACGCATGATTTGTCGGTAGTAAAGCATATTTCAAACGAAATTGCTGTTATGTATCTGGGCCAATGCGTAGAACGCGTGGACTCGGACAGGTTGTTTGAAAACCCGCTGCATCCTTATACAAAAGCCCTTTTGGCAGCTATACCTATACCGAAACTGATGCCGCGCAAACGCGGATCCGGGATAATAAAAGGGGAAGTATCAAATCCTATCGATCCTAAACCGGGATGCCGTTTTGCATCACGCTGCCCCAATGCAAGCGAACGCTGCCTTAGCGAGGAATTAAGGCTGGTAGAGGCTGAACCAGGGCATTTCGTAGCATGTGCGCTATATGAATAATAGGAGAGCATTATGAACAAAAAGGATTTGTTTGCCGCTGTTGATAAGCAAAAAAATGACCTGCTGCGCATGGGGGACTATATATGCGACAATCCTGAAATAGGGTTGAAAGAATATAAAGCGAGCGCGTTGCTTTCTGAATATCTCAGACAGAACGGATATGAAACGCAGCTTGGTGTTGGCGGGCTTGACACTGCATTCAGAGCTGAGTGGAAAAACGGAGGAGGGGGACCGTCAATCGGACTTTTGTGCGAATATGATGCTCTGGATGGAATAGGCCACGGATGCGGTCATCATCTTCAGGGGCCCGCTATCGTTGGCGCAGCCGTAGCATTAAAAAATAATTTGCCGCGCAGCATGCCTTGCCGTATAGTTGTTTATGGCACACCGGCGGAGGAAACAGAGGGCGGAAAAATAATCATGCTTGAAAATGGCTGCTTCAAGGATATAGATCTGGCAATGATGACGCATGCGAGCTCCGGCGGCACTGGCGTAGATCTTCGCACTATGGCATTGAGCACGTTCTCTGTGGAATATAAAGGACAAAGCTCACATGCAGCTATACGGCCTGAATGCGGTCGCAGTGCTCTTGACGCGCTCATATTAGCATTTAATGCAATTGAATTCATGCGCGAACATGTAGCGGATGATGTGCGTATGCACTATGCGATAACGGATGGAGGAATGCCGCCGAATGCAGTTCCGGCGCATGCGGCGGCGCAAATTATAGTTCGCTCGTATGACCGCGTAATGCTTGAAAATGTAATAGAACGTCTTATGAAAATACTTGACGGGGCAGCATTGATGACAGAAACAACATACACAGTAAAAAGAGCAAGGGATATAGATAACAGCATCCCGGTGCCGGAACTTAATGCACTGCTGATGAATAATGCGGAGCTTGTTAATGCGCCCAAGATAGCTCCACCGCGGGAAAAAACAGGCTCTACGGACTTTGGCAACGTATGTTATTGTATTCCTGGCGCTTGCATTCGTGTTGCGAGCGATGGCGATCATCCGGCACCAAGCCATAGTAAAGAAGCAGCAGCACAGGGGAAAAGCGAAGAAAGCCATGCTGCAATAATATACGCAAGCAAAATATTGGCAGCTACGGCTTATGATATTGTTTCATCGCCTGAAAATCTTGATGCAATACGAAAATCTTTCAACAGTATGAAGGCTAAGCATTAGTATAAAAGGGGGATGCCATGAAAGAAAAGCTGGACAGACTACTTTACAACGGCAGCATTCATACGCTAAAAAGTGAAAATGATGTAGTGGAAGCACTTGGTATTAATGATGGCAAAATTGTTTTTGCAGGGAGTGATTGTGAAGCACTTCTGCTATATGAATCGCTGGAGATGGTTGACCTGAAAGGGAGGACTATAATACCGGGGATTGGGGACAGCCATATGCACTTTTATGCAACGTGTCAGACTCTTGCAACCGTGGACCTTGGCGGGTGCAGATCAAAGAGAGAAGCCATGTTGCACCTTAAGGAAAAAGCTGTTTCAACGCCGAAGGGCGAATGGATACGCGGGTCGAATTTCGATCAGTCAAAGTGGCATGATTCTGCTGATGCGCTGCCTACGCGCAAAGAGCTGGACGCTGTAAGTACGGAACATCCGATAGTGATAAAGCGGACATGCCTACACACGGTGGTTGCAAATACAATGGCCTTGGAAAAGGCGGGTATAGGAAAAGGATATACACCGGAACCGGGCGGCGTTGTGGAATTTGAAGAAGATGGCTACCCTAACGGGATTTTGCGCGAACAGGCCACTAAGGTTTTTGATGAAATAATACCTGATCCGCTTTCGAATCCTGAATATAAGCGAAACATAATGGCAGCGGAATTACAAAAAATGGCATCGCTGGGTATGACATCGATGCATACATATGCTGCTGATATATGGAAGTATATAGAGTCCGTTGAAGATTATGCTGAACTTGATGCAGAAGGCAAGCTCCCACTGCGGGTAACTGTTTATCAGGATAAGCTGGAAAAGCTGATGGGAAACCGGCCTGAAAGACAGTATACATACGGAGACGGTGACGGGAAAGTACATACTGGGGGATATAAGCTGTTCTGTGATGGCAGCCTTGGCTCTCGCAGTGCTGCACTGTATTCTCCGTATGCGGATGATCCAACGACAATGGGAATAGTTGTTGAAGACGGAGAAGCATTAGAAAGTAAGATGCTGCGCGCATCGCGCGCCGGAATACAATGCGCCATACATGCAATCGGCGACAGGGCATTGGATATTGTTGTTACGGCTATTGAAAATACTCGTGCAGCACTGAAAAGGGAGGGATGGGCGCAAGAGAAAATTGATTCTTTGCCAAAGTTTCGCATTATACATGCTCAACTTGCAACAAAAGCGCTGATTGAACGCATGCGAAAACTGCCCGTTGTATTGGATGTACAGCCAGCTTTTTTCTTGACGGATATGCATTGGGTTGAGGAGCGCCTTGGAGCCGAAAGAAAGAAAAACGGATATCTCTGGCGCACATATATTGAAAATGGGTTGCTGCTTACGGGGGGATCTGATGCCCCTGTTGAATCATTTGACCCAATGCCGGCTATTTACAGCGCTGTTACTCGGGAAGATTTAAACGGGCTGCCAAGAGGCGGAATGCAGCCTGAGGAGCGGCTAAATGTATATCAGGCGATTTGCCTTTTTAGTAAGAATATTCCATATGCAACAGGCGAGAACGCTCATATCGGCACGCTTGAAGTTGGTAAATATGCTGACTTAGCTGTACTCGATAGAGATATATTTTCGATTCCGCACGATGAAATACTGAATGTGAAGGTGGAGCGCACAATGCTTGCCGGTAAGGACACCTGGGTACGTTGAAAAAACACATTTTGAAAACAGAAGTTAAGCAAGTATACGGACATATTGCCGCTGCGATCACGATATTGATATGGGGCACAACCATGGTTTCAACTAAGGTGCTTTTGAATGACTTTAAGCCTATTGAGATTTTGTTACTTCGCTTTATACTTGGCGCGATTTCGCTTGTGATAGTCTACCCATGCCGGCTCAAGGGAACGACATTTAAGCAAGAAGGTATGCTGTTTTTAGCAGGGCTTTTAGGTGTATGCATGTATTACATGCTGGAGAATGTTGCGCTCGCTTACTCCATGGCGTCAAATGTAAGCGTTATTATCTCGGCATCGCCGCTTTTTACTGCACTGCTGGGTAAACTGCTTTTGAAGGGTGATGAGAGTCCGAAGAGTGCTTTTTACATAGGCTTTGTTGTTGCGGTATGCGGAATTATTTTAATCGTGTTTAATGGCAAAAAACTGGAGTTAAATCCGCTTGGAGACATACTTGCCCTTTTTGCGGCGGTATGTTGGGCGGCGTATTCGCTGGTAGTCAAAAAGATAAACTCATTTGGGTATAACGTAATACTTACGACAAGGAGAATATTTGAATATGGACTTCTGTGCATGACGCCAATATTGGCTTTTTCAGAACTGAGTTTTGACATGTCAAAGCTTTGCAACAGTGTAAACATGCTAAACTTGTTGTTCCTGGGAATATGTGCCTCAGCGCTTTGCTTTGTAACATGGAATACTGCAATAGGCATTTTAGGCCCTGTGAAAACTACCACATATATTTATATTATCCCGGTAATAAGCGTTGCCGCATCGGCTGTGATTCTGCATGAACGGATAACGGCATTAGCTGCTGCCGGCATGGCCCTTATAATAGCGGGATTGGTGCTTAGTGGAAAGGAAGGAACATCAGGTGCAAAACATAAACCAAATAAATGGGAGAAAAAACATGAAAATTGATGGTAACGAGAAGGAAAAAAGAGCTCTTGCGGCTTACTATGCGGGAGATAAAGAAACATATCGTAAACTGCAGGATGAATTTGTTGAAGAAGTTCGCCAAGCAATTGCCAACAGGGAAAACATTTGCCCTTGCAAGGTCGCATGCAAATACCATGGCCGTTGCCAGGAATGTGTAGCAATGCATCGTGCTCATCGCGATCATCTGCCGAAGTGCTTCCATAGCATGGTGAATGAACACATCACGGCTATGGCCGCGCTTACGGAGTATTCATGCATTACCGAAGCACAAGAGTGAACCAGCAGAGTAAATGATGAAGTATGATGTACTGAAATTATGAAGGGACGCTACTGCGTCCCTTCACAGCCTATCGCATTACATTTTGTTTAGCTGTTCAAGCCTTGCTTCAAGCTTGCCCAGCATATCTTCCGCTGCGGCGAGCTTTTTGCGCTCTTCGGCTATTACCTTTTCGGGGGCCTTGGCCACGAAGCCTGCGTTATTCAGCTTTCCGCTGCTGCGCTCTATGTCCGCGCGAACCTTGGCGGCTTCCTTGTTCAGGCGTTCGCGCTCCTTGTCCACGTCTATAAGGTCGCTCAGGGGGATGAACGCTTCCGCGGCCTGTGCCACGGCGGAAACAGCGTTTTCGGGTATGCCGGTCTTATCCTGCTGAATGGCAACGTGCTCCGCGCCGGCAAGCTTCATTATATAGGGTATGCTTGCTTCAAGCGCTTCGGCCTTCGCGCCGTGCGTAACCAGGGTCATGCTCAGCTTGCGGCTGGGCGCAACGCTCATCTCCGCGCGAATGTTGCGCGTGGCGCGGATAAGGTCCATAACCTCTTCCATGGTCTCCGCCTCCTCGGGGAAGTCCCATTCCGCCTGAGCTGTTGGCCATGCGGAACGCATAATGGTTTCCTCGCTGTTGGGCAGGTTAAGGTAAAGTTCTTCCGTTATGAACGGCATGAACGGGTGCAGCAGCTTGAGCGAATCGGTGAGCGCGCGGCAAAGTATTGCGCGCACGTTGGCCTTCTGCTCCTCGTCATCGCCATTCATGCGGGGCTTGGCAAGCTCAATGTACCAGTCGCAGAATTCGGTCCATACGAAGTCGTATATCTTCTGCGCCGCAAGGTTAAGGTCAAAGCCGTCCATGTTGGCGGTTATCTCGCGGATTATGGTATTGAGCCTGTTCAGCAGCCACTTATCGGCTATGTCAAGCTTGGCTATGTCTATTTCGCCAACCTCTGCATCGCCTATGTTCATAAGCACGAAGCGCGTTGCGTTATAAAGCTTGTTGCAGAAGTTGCGCGCGGCTTCAACCTTCTTTGTGCCGAAGCGCATATCTCCGCCCGCTCCGTTGCCGGTAACAAGGCTGAAGCGCAGGCTGTCCGCGCCGTATTGCTTGATTATTTCCAGCGGATCCACGCCGTTGCCGAGGGATTTGGACATCTTGCGGCCAAGCTCGTCCCTAACAAGGCCGTGAATGTAAACATGGGAGAACGGCTTTTGATGCATCACTTCCATGCCGAACACTATCATTCTGGCTACCCAGAAGAATATTATGTCGTAGCCGGTAACAAGGGTGCTTGTGGGATAGAAGTATTCAAGCTCCTTTGTATGCTCGGGCCACCCAAGCGTTGAGAACGGCCACATGCCGCTGGAGAACCAGGTATCCAGCACGTCCTCATCCTGATGCACATGGCCGCCGCACTTGGGGCAGCACGCGGGCGCGGATTCGGCAACTATGGTTTCGCCGCAATCGTCGCAGTAGTAGGCAGGAATCCTGTGGCCCCACCAAAGCTGGCGGGAAATGCACCAGTCGCGTATGTTCTCCATCCAGTTATAATAGGTCTTGTCGAACCGCTCCGGTACGAATTTCACTTCGCCGCTCTTAACAACGTCTATCGCGGACTTTGCAAGGGGCTTCATGCTCACGAACCACTGCTTGCTCACCAGCGGCTCAACCGTGCTGTGGCAGCGATAGCAGGTGCCAACGTTGTGGCCGTAAGGCTCTATCTTTACCAGATTGCCGGCCGCTTCAATATCCGCCACCAGCTTCTTGCGGCATTCCATGGTGGTCAGCCCTTCGTATGCGCCGCCAAGCTCGTTTATATGCCCGTCGTCCGTGAACACGCGCATAACGGGCAGGTTGCACCTTACGCCGACCTCAAAGTCGTTGGGATCGTGCGCGGGGGTGATCTTCACGGCGCCGGTGCCGAATTCCTTTTCAACGTATTCGTCTGCTACGATGGGTATTTCGCGCCCCACAACGGGGATAACTACGGTTTTACCAACCTGTCTCTTATACACATCTGACGCTGCCGACGAATA
>ENA-OYXW01000535-OYXW01000535.1-human-gut-metagenome-genome-assembly--contig:-NODE-535-length-11557-cov-3.874544_pt1 | contig 11557 bp, 10 predicted proteins | sample MGYA00243977_ERZ653436 | MGnify/ENA primary metagenome ERZ653436 (study PRJEB26926, sample SAMN06165001) | human gut metagenome | biome: ENVO:00009003; feature: ENVO:2100002; material: ENVO:00002003...
GAGATTCATGAGCGTCTCGTGGGCTCGGAGATGTGTATAAGAGACAGCCTTGAATCTCCTTGAAAAACATGCTATAATGAATGTACCAAAAGCCATGTAAGGAGAAAGCTGTATGTTTGAACAAGAGGACAAGTGGGTGGGTATTGAAGAAGCCGCTGATTATCTTGGCGTAAATAAAGATTCTATTCGCAATTGGATAAAGAAGGCGGATAGTGGTATTCCTGCTCACAAAATAGGAAAGCAGTGGAAGTTTAAAAAAGCTGAACTTGACGAATGGGTAAAAAGCGGGAAAAGCGCAATAGACTGAAAGAGGATGTTATAAATAATGAAGATATCAAGCAAAGCTCCGCATGAATTAAGCGAAGAATACTATCAGTTTGTTGATGCTTTTACGCAGACGGACTTTGAGGACGAAAAAATTCTCGGAAAGTTTTATACTGACTCTGGCATAGCGGCAAGCATGATGCGGGTGTTAAGTCAGTATTATGTGTACGACACCTTTTCCTCGGAATTGCGCATTATCGATCCGTTTTGTGGAGATGGAAGACTGATTATTTCTTTGCTTTCAGAATTACGAAAGTCTAAGAGAATATTATCTAAGCGTTTGCTAATTTCAATCTGGGACATTGATATAAACGCTGTGAATACAGCCAAATGTGAGATAGCACAGTTTTGTGAATCTGCTGGATTGAAATACGAGCTTGATGCTCGTCAAGCAGATGCGTTTGTAGAATACTATGCTGTTCGAGGAAAATATGATATTAGTGTATGTGTAACCATTGCGGTTTTCCTTCTTTGCATACTCGGAAAGCGAAGAAAAAGCGACTCGTATTTTTCTTGTTTTCTGAATATTGACATATCTCAAGGTGCTTGCTTTCTGCGAAAAATCCACAGTTACAATCTGGTGACTGATTTTTGTCGTTCCAGGAATGATGTCATAGTCATAGTCGGCATACTCCAAATTGAGGAGTGTAAAGAGAAAAAGGAATTCATTTCTGTCGATAAAATCAGCCAAAAGCATCATCGCAACATTACGATTATCGCGCATTACACGGCTGAGTCTTAGGGCGGATTCCTTGTCAGTTACCTTACCTTTGCACTTTTGCCAAATTGGGTCTGCATACCAGGTTGCAACAGTTTCTCCGCCTTTTTCAACCTCAATCAAATGGAGAACATCTGTATAACGATTCCACAAATCGCAAGGTGGCGAACCATTGCGCGGAATTGACAAAGCGCATAGTAACGGAAGGCCGTTCCTACGGCATGCACCTGTTGATGGCTACGCAGTCCACAAAAATCATTTCGAATCTTACGATTGAAACAGGAACGATTGAGCAGATGCGTATAAGGATAGGCCTGAAATGCGGCGAATGGGACGCAAATTATCTGTTTACGGAGAGAAACGATGCGAAAGCATTGAAAATGATGAAAGGGCCGATAGGCACGGCCGTTATGAACGAGGAATATACGGAAAAGGACCTGATAGCCTTCCGGGCGGCTTATTGCGATGACGCAACGCAAAAGAAATACCTTGATATTATCGCCAATGAGCTTACGGAATACAAATACGATCTCCAGACGTTTGAAGGCAGCAAGGTAACGCCTCTGCTGGATACGGAATTCGGCTCATCTGGTCTTGGCGACGAAGCGCCGCTTGCCGTCGAGATAGGCTCGCTTATTAAGGTTGCGCCGCCGCTGAGAATAGTGTTCGACCGCCGCCGCAAGCACAATACGCTGATATGCGGAAGCGGAGAGCGTATGTCCGAAAATCTTATGAATCTGTATTCGCTTGCAATACTTAAAAACAATGGCGCCAAGCTCTATTGCTTTGATGGCGAGCGGCTGCTCGGTCCTTCTCAGGCCGATCGCTTCTATGAAGAATACGCGCGTTTCGGCTCAAGGTTTACAATGGCTGACGGCAGGGGAGACATTATCCGCTGCATCAATGAAGTATATGACATATATACTGCAAGAAAAAAGAAAAACAGCGGCGATCAGATATTCATCATGATCAAAAACCTTCAGTTTATGGATATAATCAAGTCGATGCTGAAGGGAGAACCGATAGATGAATCGGATTATCTTGAGGATGCACCGGTTCAGGAAGTGCCGGATGATCCGTTCGATTTCGGCATGGGAATAGATACTTCTGCGATGAATGTATCGGACAAGCTGCTTAAGCTGATAGACGACGGAACGGCCTACGGAATATTCTTCATAATCGGAAGTATTGAATTCCAAAGCGTTAAGGAATGCATGTACTTTGGGGAAAATACTCTTTCCAAGTTCCCCGAACGATATGTATTCTCGCTTAACGACAGCGATGCCGAATCGCTGATAGAGAATATATCGGTAAAGTCTCTTAAGCATAACACGGTGTATTATTCCGATTCGATCAAGAATACATTCCAGGTGAAGCCGTATGTTTTCCCATCCGCAGAGGAGCTTCATATACACCTGAATTCTGTTATAGGGGGTAACGAATAATGCCATCGGTTTCTGTTTCGTCTGATGAATTAAGAAGGCAGCTGACCATGCTTGCGGTGGCTGCCGAAGAGGTGGAGCGCGCATACAAAACCATATTGTCGCAGTACAGGCAGCTTGGCGGCCGATGGAACGATAACAAATTCAGGGAGCTTGGCGATGTTATAAACGAAAGCGTATCGTCGCTCAAGAAAATTCAGCTCGTGTTTCTTAAAGGCCAAAAGGACATGATACAAATACTGCGGGCGGTGGAGGAATACGAGCAGACAAATTTGAACGGCGCAGCGCAGGGCTCCTTTGGCAATGCGCCGCAGGGCGCGGGTACGCAGGCAGACTTTGGCGGCGCGGCGCAGGACCAGGCGGAAGAAGGCGGCTTTACCCTGCATTATTCGCGGGAAATGACCGATAACATGTGGCAGCGCAATGTGGAAAGCACAGATGCGATGATAGACAATTATAAAGAGGCGCTGATGGAACGCGGAGTTCCAGACGGGGAGTGGCTTAATAATACGCTCTCTCGGCATAGGGCGGCGATGCTGGAACAGTGCGGCTATGAGCTGGATGTTGCAAGCGGCCATTCGCAGGACAGTACGAATGACGCGAACGCATATAGCTGGCCGGGGGATTATCACGCATTTTACGATCAGCTGGCCGAAGAATACAGGCAATACTGCCAAAACGGCGGGCAGGATAAATAGCCCGGCGATACGCTGACAAGCGGCGGAAAGGACGGGGAAATGGGATTTAAGGATACATTGGCCAAGGTATTCAGGCTCAGCAATATAGGCACGTTTATATTCTTTGCGCTGAATTTGTCTGTGATCATAGGCCTGCTTTATCCGTACAGTATTACTCCGGCAGGGGGGATGATATTGCTTGCCGTTTATGTTATAACGGTAGCGATCGGCTTTTCTCCCGTCGGAGAATGGGCGCTTTGCATATTTGCCAGTGCGAGGGACATAAAGCGCCGCGATATGAAGATAAGGCTGATACCGCTGCTTGAAATAGTATACGGAAGGGCGAAGCGCGAAGCGCCGAATATGGCGGATTCGCTTCGCCTGAAAATAGTTCCGGGCAGCGGGGTAAACGCATACGCGCTCGGCAGGAGGACTATTGGCGTTACGGAGGGACTTCTTGATCTTCCGGACGAAATGATAATGGGCATATTTGCGCACGAGCTTGGGCACATTGCGAACCGCCATTCCGAAATACAGCTGCTCATAGGCGGGGCAAACGCAGTGGTTTCCATTTTCTTGCTGATACTTAAGCTTGCTGTATGGGCAATATCTGGAATATTCGGGCTTGCTGCGATCGGTACGCGAAAAAGCGGCGCAGGCTGCCTGATAGGGCTTTTCGGCAGCATTGCCGCGCTTAGCGTTTTTGCGTGGACAAAGTTCTGTATGCTGTTTTTAATGTGGTCGGCAAGAAGAAACGAATTCATTGCCGATGAGTTCGCATATAAGCTGGGCTTTGGCGGGCAGCTTGCATGGGCGCTGGATAATCTGGCGGACAGTGCGCCGCCCGGCAGCATTTTGAAGGCGCTGTATTCAAAGCATCCGGGAAAGGATGAACGAATAGCCCGCCTGCAAAGCCTTGGCGCGGAATATTCAAGATGGCATTAACCCTGCTGCTTTAGCCTTCGTCCGGCATTTGGGAATCGTATACGCATTCGTCCCATATGCTTTCCTTGCAGAATTCATCCCAGATAGCGGATTCAAGCCCGCTCAGCGCGGCTGCGAGGCCGTTTGCGTTTGCGGGGAAGGCGGCGGCATAGCCTGCCGCATCCGCATCGGAAAAGCCTGATTTGTTGCTCCAGCCGACTATTTCCGGCTGTATTCCGCGCGCGTCCAGCCATTCGGCGAATGCCACGGAAAGCGCGGGGTAATCTATCTGCCCGAGCGGAGCCGCGCCGAAGCCCTCATGCGAAATATAGAAGGGACCGGCATAAGCGAGTTCGTTTTTATATTCGGCCGCAAGCGTTTCAACCTTGCCCATAATATTCTCCCGGTAAAATGATTTTGGATATAGTTTACCCGCCTTTGCCGCTTTTGTAAACGCTTAAGGGGCGGCATTATAAAAAATTGCCCTGCGTTGGAACGGAATACCGCCTAAAATGTTTGTTTTTTGCCGCGCGCGTGGTATAATGCAGGGTATGACAAAAACGGCGTTATCCCGTTAGGCGGATAGGAAAGGTGAAACATGAAAGTCAGCGAGCTGTTAGGCGAAAGGTATAAGGACAGGGTTGCGGAAATAGAAAGCCAAAACCTTATGGTAAGGGGCGGCTATATCAAGCAGGTGGGCAACGGCATATATTCCCTTATGCCTCCCGCGCGGCGTATACATAATAAGATAGAGGCGATATTGCGCCAGGAGATGGACAGGATAGACGGGCAGGAGGTACTGTTCCCCGTTACTATGCCCGCAACGCTTTGGCAGGCTTCCGGCCGCTGGGAAAGCGTCGGCAAGGAGCTTTTACGCTTTAAGGACAGGAGCGGCGCGGATATGGTGCTTGGCATGACTCATGAAGAAGCGGCCGTGCATATGGCCATGAACGTGGCGAGCACATATCAGAAATATCCCTTTATGATATATCAGATACAGACTAAGTTCCGCGACGAGCCCCGTGCCCGCGGCGGCCTTATAAGGGTGCGCGAATTTACTATGAAGGACGGCTATTCGTTCCATACCTCGCAGAAGGATCTGGAGCGGTATTATAAGCGCTGCTACCGCGCGTATGAGCGCATATATGCCCGCGTAGGCATACCGGAAGTCGTTGCCGTTGCGTCCGATTCGGGCATGATGGGCGGCAAGGTTAGCCACGAGTTCATGCTGCTTACCGATATTGGCGAGGATACCATCGTCCTTTGCCCGGAGTGCGGCTACCGCGCGAACATGGAGGCGGCGGACTGCATAGTGCATAACGACCCCGATGAAGCCATGGCCCCGCTTGAAAAGGTTGCAACGTATGACAACAAGACCATTGAGGACGTGTGTAACTTCCTGCACGGCAGCGCGGAAAAGAGCGCCAAGGCCGTTGTTTATCAGCGCAACGAGGACGACAGCTATGTGCTTGTATTCGTGCGCGGCGACCTTGAGGTTAACGAAACCAAGCTGAGGAACTATCTTAAGGCGGAGGTGCATCCCGCCGTTGAAATAGACCACGCCGGCCTTGTTGCGGGCGCGATAGGCCCCGTAAACCCCGCCAAGGGCATAACCGTGGTGTACGATCGTTCGCTTGAAGGCACAAGGAACCTTGTGTGCGGCGCGAATGAAGAAGGCTACCACTTCACAGGGCTCAACATGGATAGGGACGTGCCTAATGCCGAATATGTGGACGTTGCCAAGGCGACCGTGGGCGGCGTATGCCCCAAGTGCGGCAAGCATTCGCTTACCATTAAAAACGGCATAGAGGTCGGCAACATATTCCAGCTTGGCCGCCGCTACACCGAATCCATGGGCATGACTTATGACGATGAAAAGGGCAACCGCGTCAACCCCATAATGGGCTGCTACGGCATAGGCGTGGGCAGGCTGATGGCCAGCGTGTGCGAGGAACATCATGACCAGTACGGCCCGGTATGGCCCATATCAATAGCCCCTTGGGAAATAGAGATATGCGCCTTGCGTGCGGATCAGGCGCACGTTAAGGAGGAAGCCAATAAGCTTTATAAGTCACTTATGGACGAAGGCTACGAAGTGCTGTTTGACGACCGCACCGTGTCCGCAGGCTTCATGTTCTCGGATGCAGACCTTTTGGGCAGCCCCGTGCGCATAGTAATATCGCCCAAGACGCTTGACCGCGGCGTGGTTGAAATAGTTACAAGGGACAAGACCATAAAGGAGGACGTTCCCCTTGAATGCGCCATGCAGCGCACCAAGGAAATAGTGGCGGAGCTTTACGCGCGCATAAACAGCCACGTTCCCGAAAGCATATAATTTAAGCTGAAGTAAAACAGCGGGCAGTCCGGCATGGGCTGTCCGCTTTTGCGCAGTATAAAGCTTATTCTTCACCACTTTGTATGCGCCGCTGCATAGCGTATGCGTGGCGCAGCATGTATATTGCCATGGCGATAACGCCTATGCATATCACGCCGCCGGTTATTGCGTTCATGCGGCGGGGATACATTTCAGTATCGGGTGAAAAGCGGGCTATGAGCGCCGTTTGCAGGCCCAGCATGGACATCATTGCCGCAACAAGATTCACAGCCCTTGCCGCGGAAAGAATTGGCATGCCGAAGCGGCGGGATTTGGCAAGGTTGACTATTGCGCTTATGAACATATAAAACGCATGCAGCGCGGAAAGATAAATGATATAGCCTGGGTAATTATAGCGAAGGTTGGCTATTACCATCAGCGATATCATCGCGCCCATTGCCGCATTGAGCGCAAGGAGCATAAACCCCGTGCGGCGGTAGCAGGAATATTCATAATAAAGCCGCTCGCTGCCGCCAAGCGGAGCCGCGCGCCGCATGCCGAAAATGAGATACGCCCTAAGCATACCAAGCACGGCATAGTACACGGCCATGGATAAGAACCAGCGGGAGTCGTATCTAAGTCCGACTATCGCGCGGAAGGCGGCATACAGTATATCGACTGCCAAGCCGATATAAATGCCCGCAAGGCTTCTGAATTGCGCATCGCGTATATATCTTGTCAAAAGCCGCACGGGCATGGTTCGCTTCATTTACTACCTCTTGGATTTACTGTAATTATAGTTTAACGCCTGCGCAATATTTTTTGCAAGTGCTATCTTTTTTTACATTCTTGCCGCATAGCTGTTTTTGTTTTTGCGCATAACCATGGTATAATATAAATTCAGCATGAAAAATGCTTTATGGCAACGAAAGGAAAGATTACTATGGGTCTGCCGGCAAAACTGGTTCACTCTCAATTGAACTTCTTTAAGCCGCTGGTGGCTAACTGTTCGCTGGAAACTATACGCCGCGGGCAGGATAAGCTGGGCGAGCTGATGGAGGCCATACATAGGAAGGACGTGATCACGCGCGATCATGCCTTCGCAAACTTTGAAGGCGCGTGGATAATACCCAAGGACGAGCGCAGGCAGGGCGTTATACTTTATCTGCACGGCGGTGGATACACCTGCGGAGACCTTGACTACGCAAAGGGCTTCGGCGCAACGCTTGCGGACGAGGAGGGCGTGCGCGTGTTTGCCGCGGCATACAGGCTGGCGCCCGAAAGCCCGTACCCCGCTGCGGTGGAGGATGCGCTGGAAGCATATAACTACCTTCGACAGAAGGGCTATAAGCCGGAGCATATAATGCTCTGCGGCGAAAGCGCAGGCGGAGGGCTGTGCTTTGCGCTGTGTTTAAGGCTGAAGGAGCTTTCGCAGCCGCTGCCCTGCGGGATAATAGCCATTTCCCCGTGGGCAGACCTTACGGCCTCCGGCAGCACATACGAGACTAACCGCGAAAAGGATGTTTCGCTCACGGCGGAGGTGCTGGAGTTTTATGCCCAATGCTACGCCGGTGAGCACGACAGGCGGGAGCAGACAATATCGCCCCTGTTCGGGGAGCTTACGGGCATGCCGCCTTCGCTCATATTCGCTGGCGGGGACGAAATACTGCTGGATGATTCCGTGCGGCTCAACAGGCGGCTGACCGAGTGCGGCTGCAAGAGCAGGCTTATAATTGCGCCGGAGCGTTGGCACGCATATGTGCTGTATCAGCTTAATGAAAATCAGGATGATTTCACAGCCATAAACGCTTTCCTCAACGACCATCTTTGCCCGGAAAGAAAGCTTAGATGGATGCGGCTGGACAACGCGGCGAAGATTTACCCCGCGGCAAGGCGGAAAAACTGGAATAATTTCTTCCGCGTGTCCGCCACTATGACGGAAAACGTGGACAGGGAGGTGCTTCAGGCCGCGCTGGACGTTACGGTGCGGCGGTTCCCGTCCATAGCCGTGCGGCTGAGGCGGGGCACGTTCTGGTATTACCTGGAGGAGCTTTCAAACGCGCCCAAGATTCGGGACGAGAAGGCTTACCCGCTGGCGTATGTGCCTTTCAAGGAGGTGCGGGAGTGCGCGTTTAGGGTTATAGTATACAAAAAGCGCATAGCGGTGGAGTTCTTCCACGCGCTGACGGACGGCAACGGCGCGCTGACATTCGTTAAAACGCTGGTTGCGGAATACATAACGCAGAAATACGGCGTGGAGATACCCAATGAGGACGGCGTACTCTGCCGCCTGGAAGCGCCCAGCGATGAGGAGCTGGAGGACAGCTTCCTTAAATTCAGCGGGGATGTGCGCGCCAGCCGCAGCGAAAAAACGGCGTATCACCTGAGCGGGACGCCGGAGGAAAACGGCTTTGTGGACATTGTTACGCTTATGCTAAGCGCGGACGATGTGCGCAAAAAGGCAAAGGAGCACGGCGTTACCGTGACGGAGTTCCTGTGTGCGGCAATGATGGAGGCCATACTTGAAATTCAGGCGGAAAGGGTGCATTCCCGCCGCAGGAGAAAGCCGGTAAAGGTGCTTATACCCGTTAACCTGAGGAAACTTTTTTCAAGCAAAACGCTCAGGAACTTTGCCCTGTACATAACGCCGGAGGTCGATCCCACGCTCGGGGAATACACATTCGATGAAATATGCGCCATAGTGCATCACCGCATGGGGCTTGACTACACCGCAAAGCTTATGGGCACCCGCATTGCAACAAACGTGAGCAGCGAGCGGGCGCTTGCGCTGAAGGTTATGCCGCTTTTCATAAAGAACATTGCAATGAAGGCCGTGTTCGATGCGGTGGGGGAGAGGAAAAGCTGCCTGTGCCTATCCAACCTTGGCAACGTTACGCTGCCCGGGAATATGCCAAAGTATGTTGAGCGGATGGATTTCATAATAGGCGTGCAGGCGCGCGCGCCGCACAACTGCGGCATAATAACATACAACGGCACAATGTACATAAACATGATCCGCAACATAAAGGAGCCGGAGCTTGAGCTGAGGTTCTTCCGCGCGCTCAAGCGGCAGGGGCTTAACGCCGCCGTGGAGAGCAATCAGGCTTAAACGGATGGGAAAGAAAGGAGAGACGAATACATATGTATTGCATAAAATGCGGAGTGGAGCTGAAGGACAGCGAGGAAAAATGCCCGCTTTGCGGCACGGTGGTGTTCCATCCGGACATGAAGCGGCCGGACGGCGAAAAGCCGTATCCCGCCGAAAGCAGGCGGCCTGCCGAAACGGCCAGCCGCTCGGGCATGCTGTTCATAACAAGCATAATGTTCTTGGTGCCGTTCGTGCTGTCGCTGCTGTGCGACTGGAAGGTGAACGGAACGCTTGTATGGTCGGGCTATGCGGCGGGCGCACTTGCGCTTGTATACATAATAGTAGTGTTGCCCATGTGGTTCCGCCATGCAACGCCGGTTATATTCGTTGCGTCGGACTTTGTGGCGATAGGGCTATATTTACTGTATATCGATTTTGCCGTGAACGGGCATTGGTTCCTTTCCTTCGCGTTCCCCGTGACCGGCGGGGCTATGCTTATTGCCTGCGCCGCGGTAACTCTGCTGCATTATCTTAGGAAAGGCCACCTGTTCGTGTACGCGGGCACGCTCATAGCCATTGGCGGCTTCGCGGTGCTTGTGGAGTTCCTTATAAACATAACGTTCCATGTGAGCGATACGCTCGTGTGGTCGCTGTATCCGCTGGCGTGCAGCCTTATTTTCGGCGTAACGCTTATCGTTATCGCCTGCTGCCCCAAGATGCGCGAGGGCCTGAGAAGGAAGTTCTTTATATAGGGGCTGCGGTAAATACAAACAAACCGGGGGACGGATTGCCGTCCCCCGGTTTAGCTTTATTCAAACCTGAATACTTATTTCTTATTTGTTCCTTATGTTGGCCTGGGCCGCGGCAAGGCGGGCGATAGGCACGCGATAAGGCGAGCAGGATACGTAGTCAAGACCAACGCGGTGGCAGAAGTCTATGCTGGAAGGATCGCCGCCGTGTTCGCCGCAGATGCCCAGATGGATGTCCGGACGGGTAGCGCGGCCCATCTTGGCAGCCATGTCCACCAGCTTGCCTACGCCAATCTGGTCAAGGCGCGCGAAGGGATCGGACTCGTAAATCTTCTTCTCGTAGTAAGCGCTCAGGAACTTGCCCGCATCGTCACGGCTGAAGCCGAAGGTCATCTGGGTCAGGTCGTTGGTGCCGAAGGAGAAGAACTCCGCCTCGGTAGCGATCTGGTCGGCGGTAAGGGCCGCACGCGGAATCTCTATCATGGTGCCCACGAGGAACTTGAACTCGGTGTTGTTCTCCTCCATAACCTTCTTGGCGGTCTTTACGACGAAGCTCTTAACGTATGCAAGCTCCTTCACTTCGCCTACCAAGGGAATCATTATTTCGGGAACTATGTTCAGCCCGGTTTCGCGGCGCACGTTGATGGCGGCCTCTATAACGGCGCGGGTCTGCATTTCCGCAATTTCGGGATAGGTCACGCACAGGCGGCAGCCGCGATGGCCCATCATGGGGTTGAATTCGTGCAGGCTGGCAACGGTGGCCTTCAGCTCTTCAAAGGTCATGCCCATTTCCTTGGCAAGCTCTGCAATTTCCTCGTCCTTATGGGGCAGGAACTCATGCAGCGGGGGATCAAGGAAACGGATGGTCACGGGGTTTTCGCCCATGGCCTTGTAGATGCCTTCAAAGTCGCTCCTCTGCATGGGCAGCAGCTTATCCAGTGCCTTGCGGCGGGCTTCTTCGGTCTTGGACACTATCATTTCGCGCATGGCGGGGATGCGGTCCTCATCGAAGAACATATGCTCTGTACGGCAAAGGCCAATGCCCTGCGCGCCGAAGCTTACCGCCACGGAGGCATCATGCGGATTGTCCGCATTTGTGCGTACGGCAAGCCTCTTGTGCTTGTCCGCCATTTCCATTATGCGTCCGAAATAGCCGCTGTTGGGGTCGGCGGGGATGGTGGGGATAAGAGCATCGTAGATGCAACCGGTGGAACCGTCAAGGCTCAGCACGTCGCCCTCGTGATAGGTCTTGCCCGCAAGGGTGAACTGCTTGTTCTCCTCGTCCATCTTTATTTCGCCGCAACCGGATACGCAGCAGGTA
>ENA-OYXW01000547-OYXW01000547.1-human-gut-metagenome-genome-assembly--contig:-NODE-547-length-11357-cov-4.062201_pt1 | contig 11357 bp, 10 predicted proteins | sample MGYA00243977_ERZ653436 | MGnify/ENA primary metagenome ERZ653436 (study PRJEB26926, sample SAMN06165001) | human gut metagenome | biome: ENVO:00009003; feature: ENVO:2100002; material: ENVO:00002003...
TTACGGCATACGACGCAAAGGACGGCGACATAACGGACAAATTGATACTGCAAAAAATTGAAATGGGCGAAGGCGGCGAGGTGAATGCGACCTATGCCGTGTCCGATAACGACAGCCATGTTGTTACCCGCACGCGCACAATAATATATACCGATTATGTTCCGCCGCGCTTTTCGCTGAGCAAGGAATTGCGCTATGCCCCGACGGGCAGCATACAGGTGCGAGACAGGCTTACAGCGTACGATGTGATAGACGGCAATATAAATGACCGCATAAGGATAAACACAAATAACCTTTCGCCTTATTACGCAGGGCTTTATCCCGTTACGTTTGAGGTGACGAATAGTCTTGGCGATCATGTTTCGCTTACGCTGGAGGTTGAAATAAGGACAATAGCCGATAACGAACCGGTTATAACGCTTGACACATATCTTGTGTATATGACGGTGGAGGAAGCGAAGTCATTTAAGCCGATGAAATATGTTAAGGAAGTTATAGGCGCGGAAAAGAGCGCCGTATATGCCGACAAATCACGCCTTAAAGAGGGCGTGAACCGCATCACTTATTCCTGCCGCAACGAAATAGGCGTGCGCGGCAGCGTGGTGCTGTATATTGTGGTTGAATAGCGGGAGGGCAGCAATGGAAGAACATGCATCAAATCGCTGGACGGATTACAGCCTTGTCTGCATCATCCGCCGCATAGTTAAGGAAATACCCACCGTTATCGCCGCGGGACTTATCGCGGCAATGCTTACGGTGGCCTATCTTCAGGTATTTTATAAGCCGCAATATACCGCCAGCACAACCGTTGCCGTGGGCATGAAGAACGCGAGCTATACCTCCGTTTTTTCAAACCTTTCAAGCACGTCCGAAATGGCGGGCACTTTCACAAAGCTTTTTGACAGCACAATGTTTTCAACCATATCAAAGGAAAAGCTGGGCGTTGAAAAGCTGAACGGCGAACTTGAGGCGTTCGTAGTGCCGCAGACTAATCTTATGACGATGCGCGTAACTGCGGATAACCCGACGGATGCGTTCAAAACGCTCAGATTCCTGCTGGACAATTATTCGGCTGTATCCGATTATGTGTTTCAGAACGTTGTGCTGAGGGAGCTTGACCCGCCGTCCATGCCAAAGTCCCCGTCTAATCCGCTGCAGCTTCGCGCGGCGATAGAGCGCGCGTTCATAATAGGCGCGGCGGCAATGGCATTGGCGCTTATAGCATCAATACTTCTTGCGGACAGGGTGCAGACCACCTCCGCCGCAAGGCATAAAATAGACGCAAAGCTTTATTGCACCATCCACCACGAAACAAAGAACAAAACGCTGCGCACAAAGCTGAAAAAGACCACGAAGGGCCTGCTTATAACCAACACCACCGCAAGCTTTAACTTCAGCGAGGAAGTGGCGAAGCTTGCCTCCCGCGTGTCCCATGCCGTAAGGCGGGACAAGAAAAACGTTATACTCGTCACAAGCGTTGCGGAAAACGAGGGCAAGTCCACCGTTGCCGCAAACCTTGCCATATCGTTGGCGCAGAAGGGCGGCACGGTGCTGCTGATAGATGCGGACATGCACAAGCCTTCGCAATATAAGCTGCTGGGCGCGGAAGTGAAAACCGAACTTGCGGACATGATACGCGGCAAATGCGGCCTTGAAACGGAATACATAGAAAAATACGGCGTGAACGCGATGTTCTCATCCGCGGCGCAGAACGACGCGGCGGAGCTTATATCCTCCGGCGCCATGCGAAGCATGATGAAGGAACTGAGTGCGGCAACGGATTATACAATAATCGATTCGCCGCCAATGGCAATGTTTTCCGATGCCGAAATGCTGGCGGACATAGCGGATCTTTCGCTGCTTGTCGTGCGGCAGGACTGCGTGAGCGCGGGAAGGATAAACGACGCCGTGGATATGCTTAACCAAAGCAAGGCGCACCTGCTGGGCTGCGTATTCAACGACGTGCGTGTAACGCCCATAATAGGCAGCCGCGCGGGTTACGGCTACGGCTACGGATACGGCTATGGATACGGCTATGGCTACGGTTACGGCCGCGGCTACGGCGGATATGGCTACGGCGAGAGGAACGCGAAGGGCGGCAGGAGCAGCCGCCGGCATACGGAGGAAGCCAATGGAAGAAAAGAAAATTGACCGCCGGGATGAAGGCGCAATAGATATATCGCGGCTTTTGCAGGAATTCTTTCCGGTACTGAAAAAGTTGTTTTGGATACCGCTTGCGCTTGCGGCGATAGTAGGCACGCTATGGTTCGCCAAAGGGTATTTCAGCTATACGCCCATGTACGCATGCGAAGTTACGTTCACCATTCAGGTATCCGCATCCGGCAACACGGAGCAGAGCAGCGGATACAGCTATTATAATAAGGCCACGGCGGAGCAGCTGGGCAAAACGTTCCCATACCTTATCCAGTCCGACCTTATGTATTCAAAGCTTAAAAAAGAGCTTGGTGTGAGCGTTATAAACGGTTCCATAACGGCCGAGACTATGGACAACACAAACCTTTTCACCATGCGTGTTACAAGCAGCAGCCCGCGCGATGCGAAGACGATACTTGAGGCGATGATAAAGGTTTATCCGGAGGTTGCGGATTACGTTATAGGCAGCACCACAATGAATCTTTTGACGGATCCTGTGGAGCCTACCGTGCCGTATAACAGCTTCAGCCCCGTAAAAACGTTCATAAAGGGCGCGATAGTGGGGCTGATAATAGGCTTTGTGTTCCTTGCGCTTTGCGCGGCGATAAGAAACACCGTGCGCGAGCCGGACGATATACGCATAAAGCTGAACCAAACCTGCCTTGCCACGCTGCCCAAGGTAACGTTCAAAAAGCGCAAGCAGCATAACGTGAACACGCTTTCAATATTGAATAAGCGCGTATCCGGTTCATTCCAGGAAAGCATACGCAGCCTGAGGATAAAGCTTTTAAGGCGGCTTGAAGGCGGCAAATGCCACGCAATACTTGTGACCAGCATAATGCCGGGCGAGGGCAAGACCACCGTTTCCACAAACCTTGCGCTGGCGCTGAGCAAAAACGGCGCGCGGGTAATATTGGTGGACATGGACCTGCGCAGGCCCAGCGTTAAAAAGGCGCTTGGCATAACCACGCCGTCTAACGGACTGGTAGAGCTGAGAGAGCGCAAGGTGAAAAGCGTTGGCGAATGCCTGAGCAGAATTGAGGGCAGCACGCTGAAGCTGCTTGCGGGTGACGTGCCACGCAAGAGCACGCGCCCCATAAGCGCACGCTGGCTGAAAAGCCTTATAGATACGCTTAGAAGTCAGGCGGACTTTATAATAGTGGATACGCCGCCGTGCGGACTGCTTGCCGACAGCGCGAATATTGCAAGCGCGGTTGACAGCGCGCTGTACGTTATAGGCGCGGGCGGGGTAGAGATATCGCAGATACTTGATAGCTTGCAGTTTCTTTCCGAAAGCGGGACAAGCGTTATAGGCTGCGTGCTCAACGGAGTTGAAACGCACCTTAGCGGCGGCTATGGCTACGGCTACGGATACGGTTACGGCTACGGCGGATACAGCTACGGCTATGGTTACCGCCATCGCGAGGACAGCGACGGCGCCGCAAATGCGGACGAACGCGAAGCCGCGCACGATACGGACGGAGCAGAGGGCGAGGAGCGCGAGTAAGCAAAGAATAAAGCGGGGAGGGAAAAACGGTGGAGCCTGTTACACGGACGGTTGATACGGACAGCTATATGCGCGTGCTTAGCGGCCTTGTTGACAGGGGCGAAACCGTGTGCCTTACAATAACGGGCGGCAGCATGACGCCGTTCCTTGTGCACGGGCGGGACAGCATACGCTTTGCTAAGCCGAGCGGGCCGCTCAGGCGCGGGGACATGGCGTTTTACCGCCGAAGAAACGGCCAATATGTTATGCACAGAATAGTGCGCGTGGACAGGCAGGGCAATTATTATGCCGCGGGAGACGCGCAGACGGAGATAGAAGGCCCGCTTGCGCCGGATATGGTGTTTGCCGTTGTGACGGATGTTTGCCGCAAGGGCAAATGGATAAAGAAAGGGAACCCTTGGTGGGACTTTTTTGCCGGGCCGTGGGTGGTGCTTATAAAGCTGAGGCCGCTTATGCTCAAGCTGAGCTTTATTGTGCCCAAGGGATTGAGATAGACCGAAACGAAAGGCGGCGGAGCGATGGAGCAGAACAAGCCCAAACGGAAGGTGCTTGGGTCCGAGGCGCTGGGCGAATTGCTTGGCCGCATGAAGGACGGCACGTTTAAAGACATTATAAACGACTGGAAATGGATAGCGGCGTACACGCGGCGTTACCGCGCGGCGGTGATAATATATACGCTGCTTGGGATACTCAGCGCATCGTTTGCGCTTGTTTCCGCTGTTGCAAGCAAATATACCATTGATATAATCACCGGGCACGACAGGGCGCGGCTATGGTTCGTTATAGCGGTTATGATAGCAAGCTCGGTAGTGAGCGTTGCGCTCAAAAGCACGGTATCAAGAATATCAGCCAAGGTTTCGATAAAGGTGAATAACGATATTCAGGCCGAGGTGTTTGATAAAGTAATACACGCGGACTGGAGCACGCTTAACGGCTACCCGGGCGGGGATCTTCTTAACCGGCTGAACAGCGATGCTTATACCGTTGCGGGCAACGCAATAAGCTGGCTGCCTGATTTGATAATAGCAAGCTACACGTTCATAATAACGCTGCTGTCAATACTGTATTATGATGCGGTGATGGCGCTGCTTGCGCTTTCGAGCGCGCCGTTTTTGATTATCAGCGCAAGGCGGCTGATAGGGCGCATGCGCAGCTTCGGCCAAAAGGTGCGGGAACTGAACAGCGGCATGATGGCGTTTGAAACGGAAACGTTCAATAACCTTGATTCAATAAAAAGCTTCGGCATAACCGATAAGCAGAGCGAGCGGCTGCGCCAAATGCAGGGCGAATATAAAAAAGTCAGCCTTGATTACAACCTGTTCAGCATCAAAACAGAGGCCGTGCTTTCGCTGATAGGCTCCGCCGTGCAGATGGCAGCGTTCTGCTATTGCCTGTATCTACTATGGAACGGGAAGATACTTTACGGCACGATGACGCTTTTTCTTTCGCAAGGGGCAAAGCTTTCATCCGCGTTCAATTCGCTTGTAAAAACCGTGCCGGTGTTCCTTAATGCATCCGTTTCGGCAACAAGGATACGCGAGCTTATGGCTATGCCGCCGGAGGAATGCGGTGCTGGGGAAGATACGCTCAACGCCGCGCGCGGGCTTACGGTACGGCTGGAGGACGTTTCGTTTGCGTATAATGCGGGCGAAACCGTGCTTGACAAGGTGAATTTCACGGCTGCCCCGGGCGAGATAGTGGCCGTGATAGGCCCATCCGGCGGGGGTAAGACCACGATGGTGCGCATGATACTTTCGCTCATACGGCCACGGCAGGGCCGGGCGGAGCTGAGCGACGGTTACGGCCACGCGCAGGAGATGAATGCCGCGCTGAGGGGCTTTTTCTCATACGTTCCGCAGGGGAATACGCTTGTTTCAGGTACCATTGCGGACAATTTGCGCATGGTGAAGCCGCAGGCTTCGGATGAAGAAATTGAAGCGGCGCTGAAAACGGCGTGCGCATGGGAATTTGTGAACAGGATGGAGAACGGCGCCGATTCATCCGTTGGCGAACACGGGCACGGGCTTTCCGAAGGGCAGGCGCAGCGCATAGCCATAGCCCGCGCGGTGCTGAGAGATGCACCCATAATGCTGCTTGACGAGGCCACATCCGCGCTTGACGTTGCTACGGAGCGGCAGGTGCTGCGCTCCATAATGCTTGCGCACCCGAACAAAACCTGCATAGTTACGACCCACCGGCCGAGCGTGCTGGGCATGTGCAGCAGGGTATATAGGGTGCATGGAGGTATGGTTGAGGAAATAGACGCGCGGACTGCCGAAAAGCTGACGATGGATTATTAGATTTTCGGCCCGATTTTAGCAAAAAACAGCTTGTTTTTTCGTTCCGCATGAGCTATACTATATCTATCCGCAAGGAAACCTTTATCAGGAGGGGATTGTTATGAAAAAGTTCTTTGCAGTAATGTTGGCGCTTGCATTGGTGTTCAGCCTTGCTTCCGTTGCGTTCGCTGATACCGAAGTTATCAGCCCCGAGCATGGCAACACCGATGTTTCCAGCGATCCTACCTCTCCGCAGACCGGATATGATTTCGGTATTGAGAGCGTAGTGCTGCTGGCCGTGCTTTGCGGCGGCGTGGCGCTGTATGTAGGCAGGAAGGCCAACGCCTAAGCTGAATTTGCATCACAATCAAAACAGAGCCTCATAAATGCGTAGTTTATGGGGCATTTTTTTACCGTTTGAACGAGGGGAGCCAAATGAAAAAATCGGTTAAGATAATACTTGGCATTATATCCGCCGCAATGGCAGTCGTTTGCGTGCTGTGCATACTTTATATTGTTCAGTATGTGCGCGGGAATAGCCTTAACGACAAGCTGGCTAACGACATTGCATCGGACATGACGGTTGCCGTGCCTAAGGCGGACACAGCGGGACCGGAAGAAACTGCCGCGCCGGACGCCGAACCGCAGCCGGACGCAGCGGACGCGGAGCCAAAGAAAAAATTCCGCAGCATAAATTTCGATGCGCTTACGGAACTGAATCCGGACATTTACGCATGGATAGATATGCCGGGCAGCATAATCAATTATGCCGTGGTGCAGAGCGAGGATAAGGACGAGTTCTATTCAGATCATGCCGTTGACGGCAGCTATTATTCCGGCGGCAGTATATTTTCGCAGCGCTATAACAAGCGGGACTTTTCGGATCCCGTCACCGTGCTTTACGGGCATAACAGGAAAAACGGCACCATGTTTGCCACGCTTAACGACTTTGCAGACCCCGCGTATTTTGAAGAACACAGAACTGTGTATATCTATATGAGCGACGCTATATATGAATACACCGTTTTTGCGGCCTATCCGCACAGCAGCGAGCATCTGCTCCTTTGCCATGATTTTACGGATGAGGATGAGTTCAACCGCTATTTTGACAAGCTGGCAAACGGCGTGAATACGAATTACGACCGCGAAATGTTCCCCGCGTTTGGCGATAAGGTGCTTACGCTTTCAACATGCTATAAGCAGAACCGCATGCAGCGCTATCTTGTGCAGGCCAAGCTGACCGCGCAGTATTCGCTGCTTGACGCGCAGGCGGAGTAATATACATGGAAAATACGAACGCAAAAAAACGCAAACGGCTGAGCCCGATATTACTGATATTCATAATACTGGCGGCGCTGACGGCGGCGCTGGTATGTGCGGCGCTTATAATATGGCTGAGCGGGCGCGCATCGCTCAGCGGTAAGGAAGCAAAAGCACCTATGCTTGTTGAGGTTCCCGCATCGGCAGAACCGGATGAGAACGGCGGCATTGCCGCGCCCACACCTGCGCCCACGCCGAGCGTGCCGATAGATTACGATATCACCAGCGGCGGGCGGTATTATAAATACAAAGATGAGCTTATAAATTTGCTGTTCATAGGTGTGGACTCCAACAAAAAGCCAAAGGAGCCGCTGAAATACGGCAACGATAACCAGGCGGACGTTATAATACTGGCCTCGCTTGATACGGTGAACGACAAAATGTCGCTCATAGCCGTCAACCGCGATACCATGTGTGACATGGCAATACTGGATAAGGACGGCAACACGGCGGGCGTAGGCCGCGCGCAGATAGCCCTTTCGTATTCATATGGGGATGGGCTGAATGTAAGCTGCGAACTTTGCAGGGAGGCTGTGTCCGCGCTGTTCTACGGATTGCAGATAGACGGCTATGCCGCGTTCTATATGGGCGGCGTGGCAGATTTGAACGATGCGCTGGGCGGTATAACGGTTACGATAAAGGGGGATTATCCGTTCAGCAACATGCCCGGATGCAAAAATATGAAGGAAGGCGCGGAGGTTACGCTTACCGGCAAGCAGGCCGCGGCATATATCCGCAGCCGCCAGCTTACCGAAACCGGCAATGCGGAGCGCATGGCGCGCCAGAAGCAATATCTGATTGCAATGATACAGACCGCGCGGCAGAAGGTGGCGGAAAATCCGGCGTGCGTGCTGAACATATATTCTTCGCTGAGCAAGTATATACTGAGCGACCTTGACGTGAGCGAGCTTACATATCTCGCTACCGAGGCGGCGGGCATGTCCTTTTCCGGCGACATATACAAGCTTGAAGGTGAATCCATAGTGAGCGACGAGGATCACGTTGAGCTGACGCTTGATAAGCAATCCGTATTTGATACAATGATAGAGGTCTTCTATCAGGACGTTACACCGCAGGAGTAAAAGCAAAAGCGGGAATTTAACACCCGCTTTTTTATTGATTTCACGGCTGTACACATTTATAATATAATCGATGGAGAATGCATTTGAACAAACCGGCGCAATAGTCGCCGCAATACGCCGCGCCCTGCCCACGGGCGAGCGAGAGCAGAAGGCAGCGCAGCTACCCGCGCTTAACCTTGCCTTTATAGGGGACACGGTTTTTGATCTGTATGTGCGCACGCTGCTGGTAACGCAGGCGGACGCGAAGGTGCATGAGCTGCACCTGATGAGCGCAAAGCGCGTATGCGCCAAGGGGCAGGCGGAGGGCTTCCGCAAAATAGAGCCGCTGCTTGACGATGAGGAGATGGGCGTATACAAGCGCGGGCGCAATTCGCACCTTGGCACGGTGGCCAAGAACGCTACCATTTCCGATTACCGCACGGCCACGGGGCTGGAGACGCTGATAGGGTATTTATATCTTAACGGCCGGGATGAAAGGCTTACGGAGCTGATGAAGCTTATACTTGAATAAACAGCAAACGGGAGGATAAACCAATGCCGCAAAGAAATATGGAGGCGCTGCTGCTTTGCCATACGCCAGAACCCGAAACGGCAATAGCTTTGGCGGGCAGACTTTGTTACAGCGATAGCGACATTCTTTCGCTCAAGGACGCCGTGCAGGGCAAAAGCGAAAGCTTTGTTAAAAAGCTTATATCGTTGGGGCATCTTTCCCCGATAGAGCATGCATCGTTCACTTTTGCGGCGCAGGGAGTGAGCCGCGCGCTGCTGGCGCAGATAACGCGCCACCGCATAGCAAGCTTTTCCGTGCAGTCCCAGCGCTATGTTAAAAAGGATGCGCTTGACTATATCGTTCCCCCCAGCGTAAAGGCGTTTGGAGAGGAAGCGGAGCTTGAATACATTGCGCAGATACAGCAGTGCGAAGCGTTTTATCAGCATTGGCTTTCGCTCGGCATTCCTGCGGAGGATGCGCGCTTCATGCTGCCCAACGCCGCGGAAACACGAATGGTATTCACAATGAACGCGCGGGAGCTTATGCACTTTTTCAACCTTCGCTGCTGCAATAGGGCGCAGTGGGAGATACGCGCGCTGGCATGGGCAATGCTTGGCATGTGCATGCGCGAAGCGCCGTCGCTTTTTTCCATATGCGGGCCGTTCTGCGCATCAGGCGCATGTCCGGAGGGCAAAATGAGCTGCGGCAAGGCGGGCGAGGTACGCGAAAGGCTGGAAAAGCTTAAAGAACTGGCTGCGTCCGGCACAAGCGACGCCGAAATATCGCGCTTTGCACGCGAAAACTGCATATAACAAGACAAATATTTAAGGAGAAATAAAAATGGCCCAGTATCATAACAGCCGCAACTATCGCCGCGATGAGCAGCGCAACGTGAACGAGGTGGTGTTCCGCGACGGTATGCCCGTAACCTATTCCAGCCGCCAGGAGCGCGGCGGCAAGCGCCCCGAAGGCGGATATAATAAAGGCGGAAAATCATTTAACCGCGGGAACGACCGCAGGGGAGCGGAGCAGAAGCCGTATTATAAGGACGGCGAGCAGAAACCGTATTATAAAAAGCGGGACAATGCCGAAGGCCGCTACGACCGCGCCAAGAAGGAAGATAATTACAAGGCAAAGCGCGAGGAAACCGCATATAAGGCCCGCGATAAGCAGGCGGAGAACGCGCCGCAGGCGAACGAGGAGCAGGATGAGCTGCCCTACCTTATAATGGGCCGCAATGCCGTGCGCGAGGCTGTGCGCAGCGGCAGGAGCATAGATAAGATACTGGTGACCAAAGAGATAGACGGTTCCCTCAGGGAGATAATCAACCTTGCGCGGGACAATAACATCCGCGTGGACAGCGTTGTGCGCGAAAAGCTGGACGAGCTTTGCATGCCATTCGGTCACGGGCAGAAAACCGGCAACCATCAGGGCATAGTGGCAATGGTGCCGGGCGTTGAATATTGCGAAATAGCGGACATATTGAATTTTGCCAAAGAAAAGGGCGAAAAGCCGTTCATAATAATCCTTGACGGGATAGAGGATCCGCACAATTTGGGATCCATAATAAGGAGCGCCGTTTGCGCGGGTGCGCACGGCATAATAATCCCGCGCCGCCGCGCCGTAAGCGTTACGGCAGCCGCCTGCAAGGCAAGCGCAGGCGCCGTTGAATACGCGCACATTGCCCGCGTTGCAAACATTGCAAACGCCATAGCGCGGCTGAAGGACGAGGGACTGTGGATAGCCGGCGCGGATATGAGCGGCACGGCGATGACGTCCGCCCGCATGGAAGGCGCGCTTGCGCTGGTGATAGGCAGCGAGGGGGACGGCATAGGCAGGCTGGTAAAGGAAAAGTGCGACTTCCTTGTGTCCATACCCATGTTTGGCCAAATAGATTCGCTCAATGCGGCCGTAGCTGCGGCGGTGCTTATGTTTGAAAAGCGCAGGCAGGACGGAATAAGGAAAAACTGATAAAAAGGACGAGGCATAGTGGAACACATTGACGAGAGCACAGCGGCGCAGCGCGCGGAAGAGCTGAGCGATGAAGAACTGATAGCCCTTTCGCGCAGCGGCGAAGCATGGGCCGAGGAAGCGCTGTGCGAACGGCACAAAAACTTGGTGCGCATAAAGGCGAGGCCGTATTTCCTAATCGGGGCGGACAGGGAAGATTTGCTTCAGGAGGGGATGATAGGCCTGTATAAGGCCGTGCGCGATTATGAACCGGGGCACGACATGAGCTTCCGCTCCTTTGCGGAGCTGTGCATAGTGCGCCAGATTATAACTGCAATAAAGCAGGCCACGCGTAAAAAGCACGTTCCGCTGAACACATATATATCCTTTTATAAGGCCACGGACGACGAAAACGAGCGCACGCTGATAGACACAATGCCGGCCGCGCGCACGGATAATCCGGAGGAGCTGATAATAAGCCGCGAAAGCATGACGGACATGACAAAAATGCTGGATACCATGCTTACGCCGCTTGAAAAGGACGTGCTGGAGCTTTTCCTTGAAGGGCATAGCTA